>WNEZ01001574.1_pt1 | contig 29887 bp, 32 predicted proteins | sample 5400521 | NCBI WGS metagenome assembly WNEZ01 (sample SAMN13153339, study PRJNA577476) | soil metagenome | isolation source: 120 cm saprolite under Douglas fir tree site 2 hole 1 replicate 1 | place: USA:California | collected 2015-04-18 | reverse complement strand
TGGCGTTGGCGGCGGTGTTGGTGTTGGTGACGGCGTCGGTGTTGGTGTCGGCGTCGGTGTTGGTCTGGGTGTGGGCGTCGGCGTCGGTCTGGGTGTCGGCGTCGGTGTAGTGCCGGTAGCATGAGTGGCTGTAGGCTTAGGTTTGGGTGTAGGCGTGGGAGTAGGAGCCTCAGTAGCAATGGGAATCTGAGTAGGGTTGGTGGTAGGCAATTGGGTAGGCGTAGGATTAAGAGGTATGGTAGATGTTTGTGACGCCTGCACGAGCAGGGCGACACCACTACCGGCTAGAGTAAGCCCTGCAAGTCCAGCCAGGCCCCATATGAACGCACGTCGAGAGCTACCTCTTTTGCCCTGTTGAGGCTTTTCCGGCGGGAGTGGCGAGAGTGGCGAAGACATGGTGCGTGGGAATGGAGGCTGGTTCCCCCAGGTAACTGAGGGCAATTGGCCGAATGAGTTAGCCGCCTCAGGTGACTGTATCAATTGACCCGACGGAGTAGTTCTAAAAGCAGGCAATGCCCCCTGACTGGGAGTCGCAACAGGGAGTTGGCCCGGTACCGAGGTTGGCACCGATGGGAGATTCACCATGCTGTAGGGAGCATGAACCGCTGGGGGAAGCAAAGATGTCGACAGCGACGACCGATCCAATGTAACTCCAGCAGACTGATCAGGCGGTGTCAGCACGGGGGTCCGCAGTGCCTGGCTGGCTGATGGAGGCGTCACAGTAGTGGATATCTGCTCTATTGGAACAGCCTCAGCAGGTGGCTGGTATAACTGGTCCGGTGCGGGAGTGATCCCGCGACGAGATGCTGATGATAGACTGGCTTGTTCCAATGCCATGGCGAACTTCTGCACACTGGCAAATCGCCAGTGCGGGTCCTTGGCCAGGGCAGTGTGCACGACGCGCTCAATCTCCGGGGAGATCGTTGGAACTTTCTCATGCAAGGGTGGAGGAGCAACTAGCATATGCTGGCTTGCAATCTCAGTGAAATTGCCATGAAAGGGACGATCTCCGCTCAACCATTCGTAGACGACCACACCGAGTGCATATTGGTCAGAGGCTGGGCGCGGCTTGCCTTGCAGTTGCTCGGGGGCCATATATGCCAGCGTACCAATGGCATCCTGGGTATTCTGCTGCCGTGAACTCTGAGCCATTAATACAAGGCCAAAGTCGCTGAGCAAGATATCGTTGTTGGCCCCCAGTAGCATGTTCTCCGGCTTGACATCACGATGGATCAGTTTTCGATCATGTGCATACTGCAAGGCAGAGGCCACTTGCTTAGTGTAGGAGACAATGGAGTCTAATGGGAGCGGCGCGCCCTTTGGATAGCGTTGGCGCAAAGTGCCATTGGAGGCATACTCCATGACAAGAAAGGGCATGTCATCTTCTATGCCAAAGTCCAAAACTTGGATAATATGTGGATGCTTTAAACTCGCGATTGTCCGTGCCTCGTTGAGAAACGCCTCAAAGTCCTCGTTGAGCAAGCGCGTCTGGAGCACTTTGATGGCGGTCATGGTCTTGAGATACACATGCTCACCGAGATAGACATCGGCGAAGCCCCCCTGTCCGAGCAAGCAAATTAAGTGATAATTGCCAAGCTGTTTTCCCACATGGTCCGCCATCCTCACTGCTCTCCTTCTGCGCGGTCTCCTCCTGGCATGCTGCATCTTACCCCCAAATGCGCAGCCCGAGGGATGACCCTACATGTACATGTTTCGTGGATTCATGGTATACCGGTGGTTTGATCTTAGAAGAATCCAACGCCGATGTCAAATGAATAGTAAGAAAGGGGGGTTATATCAGATATGAGGTTCGTTCGAGACGGTTGCCTTTGCCATTTCTTCGACCTCGTTTGCTGTCCTTACACGTTTTTTGGCTTTTTAAGAATTGGGGTTGCTTGTGGTCATCCTTGATCCAATGATTTATAGGGTGGTAAGATCAACATGGTACTACAGGTCACATAGATGAGTATAGTGCAAAGTCAAGAGACCTGTTAGGCAATGGGGGTGCAGGGGGCGAAGCCTCCCTGCCGGGGTTTGGGGTGTCCCCAAATGTTCCTTTTCCCCAAATTGTTGGTTGATTATGCAATAGTAATATAAGGAGGCAACAGTATGCCAGATCAGGAAAACAAAATCTACCGGAAAACAGAGCTGGTAGGAACCTCAATGGTCGGGTTTGACGATGCAGTAAAACGGGCGGTAGAGCGTGCAATGAAGACGCTGCGCAATGTGCAGTGGTTCGAGGTGAAGGAGCAGCGTGGGCGCATCACTGATAACGGCATCGAGTACCAGGTCACCGTCGAGATCGGCTTTGTGCTTGAAGATAGGACGGCGTAGTCCCACGCAACATCGCAAAGGCGATCAGACCCGCTAGCGCAAAGAGTCCACTAGCAATGTCCAACGCTCCTATCACGCCAAGGTAGTTTCCCAGAACGCTGCCGCAGCCGATGCCGATGATTAACAACAGCGAACTTGTTGTACCATATGCTCCCAGGATACGCCCGCGATACTCATCGGCAACACCGTTTTGGAGCAACGTCTGCTCAGTGATAAAAAAACCTACGACCAATACGCCTAACACAGTAATGAGTGCGAATGTTAAGAAGATGTTGGGAACATTGAGGATGACCCATAACACTACCCCGGCAGGTGCCGTACCCAATGCGAGCAGGACGGCGGGGCTTAAGCGTTTTCCCAACTGCCCAACGAGGAAAGAACCAAGCAACATTCCAACACCCTGAAATGTAATGAGCAGGCCAAATGTTGATGCATTACCGTGTAATACCGCTTTCACGAAGACCACGATCAGCACGTTGATAATACCCTGGCTCAACATGATGAAACAAAGTGCGACGAAAAGTGCCGTCAAAAGACGCTCTTGTACCACAAGCCGCAGCCCTGCCAGCCATTCGTGCCAGACGTTTGCCAGGGCCGTTGTGGCAGTTTGCTGGCGTTGGGAAGTCTCTCCCTGCTTCTCAGCTCCCGCTTCGCTTTCGCTTTCCGCAGATTGAGACGGCATGAGGATCAGCAGAATCATGATGCCGGAGATGAGGTAGGAGGCCGAGTCTATCAGCACGACGCTGCTTAGTCCGGAGAGTGCCAGCAAAGCTCCACCCAGAGGAGGCCCAACCAGGCGAGTAATGGCATCGCTAGTAGAATTCAGAGAGTTAGCAGGCAGCAGATACTGCTCTTCGACGAGGTTGGGAATAATGGCACCTTTGGCCGGAATAAAGAACTGTGAGATTATTTGCTCGATCAGGGCGACCGCATAGATGACCCAGAGCAAGTCGCGAGAATGAACAAAGAGCAGAAGTAGGAGTATGCCTGCTCGCGCCAGGTCGGCGACGATCATGGTCCACCTGCGGTTCCAACGGTCCACAAACACGCCCGCCAGGGAGCCAAGAAAAAGGCTCGGCAAGGCCTGGACGAGGAACATAATGCCCGTGGCAAGGGCAGAGCCGGTGATCTGGTATATGTAGAACGGCAGGGCCACGATGAGAACGTAGTCTCCGGTCAGCGAAATCAATTGCCCAAACCATAACAGGGCAAAATTACGTTGACGTAACACAGTGAGCATGGCTATCTCATTTCTTCGAGCGCATTGAGCAGAAGATCGATTTCTTCGGTAGTGTTGTAGAAATGCGGTGAGATACGTACCACGCTGCTGCGGGCTGCCGTATAGATGTTGCGCGCCGCCAGTTGATCTACGATATGCTGCACAGTCAGCTCCTGGCGCTCAGAGTGAGGTTTGAAACAGACGATGCCTGAACGTTCCCCTGCCCCTTGAGGGGAGACAACCGGGTATCCCAGGCGCTCCAGTCCTGCGATGGCATGAGCAGTCAGCCCTAAGATACGCGCTTCGACCGCTTGCATACCGCCATCGACATGCTCAAAAAGGTCTAAGGAGGCGCCAAGGCCAACAATTGGTAAGGCGTTGGGAGTGTTATACTCGAAACGTACCGCCCCTGCTTTTAGAGGTTGTGCGTGGTTGAAGAAGTCGAAAGGTTCCGCTACACTCTGCCAACCCCTGCGTGGAACGCTCAGTTGGGCCAACAAGTTGTCCGACAGGTAAAGAATGCCGCAGATTTGTGGACCCAGCATCCACTTGTGTGAGGCAGCGACCATATAATCGACGCCAAGCTTCAGTACGTCTATATCCAATGCGCCTAGCGCCTGCATGGCATCGATGCCGCAGAGAACTCCACGCTCATGGCAGTATTGAGCGATGGAAGCAATGTCGTTGCGAAAGCCCGTGGAAAACTCGACGAGCCCCAGACTGACCAGCCGTGTGCGCTCGGTGATGCTCCCAAGAACATCCTCAACGAGGACACGATGATCATGTGCTACCACGGTATGCAACCGTACACCGTACTCATGCAGGTTCAGCCAGGGATAGACATTGGTGGGAAACTCGCCTGCTGCGCTGACAATAGTGTCGCCTCGTTGCCAGCGTAGGCCCTGTGCAATAGTAGTCAGTCCGTCGCCGGTGTTGGCAGTGAAGGCGATCTGGTCTGGACGGGCATTGATCAAACGTGCCAGGCGTTGACGGGCATTCTGCGCGTATTCGGTCCATCGCTGGTAATGCAGGTTGCCGAAGAGACTGGTGTCCTCGATATAGTCATGCAAAACATCCGCGACGGGTAAGGGCAGTGGTCCATTCGATGCATGATTGAAGTAGATACTACTGCGCGTGATGGGGAAAAGATGGTGCCGCATAGCTTGTATTTCGTGGGCTTCGCCAGCAAATTGGTGTTTACCTTCCTCCACAAGAAGCGGGTGTAGCATATCGTCTAATTGAGGAAGGTGGGTACCAATCATGAGATTCTCTTTGAGGAATACCAGGGTGGGGGCAAGCCCCCGCCCTGAAGTCCCACACAAGCAGCGCGCGAAGGGCTAGCGCTCTTTGGGCAATTTATTGAGTGTCCGCATGCAGCTGGTGCAGATATTGAGCGTGCGCATCTCGCCGTCAATATAGATGCGGCGATGCTGCACGTTTAACACAAAGCGGCGGCGCGTGTGGCGCTGCGAATGGCTCACATTATTGCCGTGTAGCGGCTTGCGATGGCACACATCACAACGACCTGACATATTTAGAACTCTCCTCCCTATTTCAACAGGCTGATGAAGCCACGTTCTCTTGATTATCCACAGAGGCTTTGATATACTCTTTCCAGTCTCTTTATTTCAAAGGCCATTTTTAGAGCGCCTCAGCGTGCGATGCGAGTATACCACGATGTCGCTTGTTTTGGCAAGAGCGAGAGAAATATACACATGACAAAGACACAAGCCATCCAGCCACAACAAGGGTTAAGTCCTCGCGGCAAGATCGAGATATTGCCCAATGCCATTCATACCATTGCAATCAACGCCATCAGCCAGTGCTATGGCGTTGTTGGAATCGCGGCACCGCGCTTGCGCAATGGGCAGGCTGTGTTGCTCCCAACGGAGCATTGCAATCAAGGAGTCCGCGTACGTGTGGCCAACGATCAGATTATTGTTGAGGTCTACGTTGTCCTGGAATATGGACTACGTATATCGGAAATTGGGCATAATATCATGAGCAGCGTCAAGTTCTCGATTGAGAAGATGCTAGGAGTCCCTGTCGGGCAGGTGAATGTCAACGTTCAGGGATTGGCCCATAGCACATCGCCCACAGCAAAAGAGCAATAGTAGAGCGGAGCCAGGATGCAGGAACAAACACCACGTACAACAGCACGGTTACATCGCCCGCGACGTATAAGTGTTTTTGATGGACAGGACCTCAAGAGGGCAATGCTGGAAGGGGCCGCGTGGTTAGAGGAACACCGTGAGGCTATTAACGCGCTCAATGTCTTTCCTGTCCCCGATGGGGACACGGGTTCTAACATGTCCGCCACGATGCAAGCTGCGATTCGCCAGATCCAAAACAGTGAGGAGACCTCCGCAGGAGTCATCGCCGCGAAGTTGGCTCACGGCGCACTGTTGGGCGCGCGTGGCAACTCCGGCGTTATCCTCTCGCAGACCCTGCGTGGCCTGGCACAAGGACTGGATAAAAAAGAGACGTTCATCGCCTCTGATCTGGCCGCCGCACTACAAGAAGCCTCTCGTCTGGCCTACCGGGCCGTCATCAAACCCGTGGAAGGAACCATCCTCACGGTTGTGCGAGAAAGCGCGGAGGCGGCGCAGAAGAGCGCGCAGCGCGGCGATGACCTGGTAGGCATGATGCAAGAAGTCGTTACTACCGCCCGGCAATCCGTGGCAAACACGCCCACTCTGCTCCCTCTCCTCAAACAAGCAGGTGTAGTCGATGCTGGCGGCCAGGGCTACTGCACCCTCCTCGAAGGTATCTGGCGCTATGTACGCGGTGAGGCAGGTACACTGGCTCCGCCCCCGTTGCCTACCACCCCACTAGCACCCGCAAGTGGTAGCACCCTGCCCGGGGGGCAGGTATCCACGATAAATCGGGGACCTACTACATCTCAGGTTTCGATACCGGCTACGCAGACCAAAAAAGGGCGAGTGACGATCGAGGAAGAGTTCGGTTATGAGGTGGTCTTCCTGCTGCGCGGCGAGAAACTTGACGTTGCGCGTATTCGCCAGACGATCATCGATATGGGCGGCGTCTCTACTGTTGTAGCGGGAGATGAGAAGATGCTCAAGGTGCATACACACACTCAAACGCCTGGCAAGATCCTCGACTACGGCGTGAGCCTGGGCAGCCTGCTGGATATCAATATCGAGAATCTACAGGAGCAAAGCCTGGCCTATGCAGCAGAGAGTGAAGCTGAACACGCCGCTGAGGCTGAGACTGAAGCTGCAAGCACGCTGCCCATGACCCACCAGATCGCGACTGTTGCTGTGGCTGCAGGCCCGGGCTTCGAAAAAGTTTTTCGCGAACTCGGGGTCAGTGCCATTGTGGCAGGTGGACAGACGATGAACCCCAGCACCGAGGAGTTGCTGGCGGCAGTAAACGACGTGGCAGCCAACCAGGTAATGATCCTGCCCAACAACGGTAATGTCATCTTGAGCGCAGGCCAGGTACCCGGCTTAACAAACAAAGAAGTCTATATCGTGCCGACCGAGACTATGCCGCAAGGTATTGCCGCTCTGCTTGGCTTTAATTTCCACGCCGACTTCAGCGCCAATTGCAATGCGATGACCGAGGCAGCGAAAAAGATTCAGACGGTGGAGATCACAACCGCTGTCCGCTCGGTCCATATTGCCGGTGTGCGTGTGCGCGAAGGCGATTACATTGGCCTTATCAACGGTAACCTGGCCGTTGCAGGTCAAACTATAGAACATGTTATCGATGATACGCTGCAACGTCTGTATATCGACCGCTACGAGATCGTGACACTGTACTACGGCGAGGATGTGACCTTGCAGCAAGCGCAGGAAACCGCTAAGCGTATCAAAAGTCGGCATTCACAACTTGAGATCGATGTGGTAGATGGAGGGCAACCTTACTACGCTTATATTCTCTCGGCGGAATAAAGTGCAATAGTTTTTGAAAGGCAGGTAAGCCATGGCTGTTCGTATCGTCACAGACAGTACAGCAGATATCCCGCTAGATCGGGCGGAGGCTCTGGCCATCAAGGTAGTCCCACTAACCGTTTTTTTCGGCGACGAAGCCTATCTCGATGGCGTGGAATTAGACAATGCCAGTTTCTACCGCAAACTGCAGGCAAGCAGGGTATCACCGCGCACATCGCAGCCTTCTCCTGGGGCGTTTCAGCAGGCTTATACACAGCTCATCAATGAAGGTGCCGAGGCTATTTTGTCGGTGCATCTCTCGGCGAAGTTGAGCGGAACCTACCAGTCTGCCTGTACAGGCCGCGATTTACTGCCAGCTGATTTGAGGAAGATACCAATCGAAATTGTCGATTCGCAGAGTGTCAGTTTAGGTATGTCAGCAGCCATTATGCAGGCAGCAGAGGAGGCACGGGAAGGGGCAGGGCTTGAAGAAATCAAAGCGCACCTGCTTGACCGGATCTCGCGCTCACATATTTTGTTCGCACTGGATACACTGGAATATTTAAGGCGTGGCGGACGCATTGGTGCCGCCTCGGCCCTGCTAGGCGGCATGCTCAGCTTCAAGCCTATCCTCTCATTGAAAGATGGCCAGGTAGTGCCGGTGGAACGACCACGAACTCGCAACAAGGCCTTTGAGCGCATAGCCCAATTAGTTAGCGAAATGGGCAAATTGGAGCAACTGATCGTTGTTGAATCTGACGATGAAGTAGGTCAGCAGCTGATACAAGCATTGAAGACGACCTATAAAGGTACTATTGCCACTTATAAACTTGGTGCGGTCATCGGCACCTACACAGGACCTAGCACCTGCGGAGTCGTGGCGATCGCCGCAAAGTAAGAAAAGAGGTCAACATGTCTTAAATTGGGGGTGTATGAAAAAGATGTTGCAACGGGGCGTAGGGACCCGATTTATCGCGTCCGCGGGGCGGGGAAGGGCCACACGGTCGGTTGATTGTCTACAACTTGTTCATACACCCTAAATTAGGCAGGGCATTGACGTACTGGCATCTGTCACGTACAATATAGTAGTAGAAGACTGACAGAAGTTCGTACAAGCTGCCTTGTACCTGGGTTGGAGGTTCTACCCTTTAGAACAAAACCTAATCCACGCAGGGATGCCTCTCGAAGGTATCCACTTCTCTGTACCTTGTAGCTCGTTTTTTGTCATGACTCGGTATTCGTTGAAATCCGTTAGTATGGACGGCATAAACTACGAAGGAGGAACGACTGTGGGAATGTTACGGGTGATGTCACGGCGCGGCGATGATCGTGTCACCTGGGATGTCGAGAAAGTTCTGGTAGGAGACCCCGAGGCAACTGCTGCCGTGCGAGAAGCAGAGCGTATTTTCGCACAGGAGCGCGCAAGAGGAGCCACCGCCTTCCGCGTTGATTCTGGGAAGCCAGCACAGCGCATCGATCAGTTCGATAAAACAGCCGAGCAGATACTTCTTGTCCCGCGAGTCGTTGGCGGTTGAGCCTAACCTCCCAGGCGCTTTCTGCCCCGGGTTGCGTTAGCTCAAATCGTCATTGCTCTCATGATCTCACCACCGGTATGGTTGGCAAATCGACCATACCAAGGGTGTATTGTGTGCCGAGCTGCGAGAAGGGACGCTAAAGAGGAGGCACTCGCCTCCTCTCAATTCTCCTCATCATCTTCCAGTAGCGGTACTATTTCACGATGACCATTTTGTCTTAGGCAGGCGTGCGGGCTACCTTCAAGCGGCGTGCCACACAAAGGACAAACTGGCCGGCCAGCCGGCACTATGGCGGCAATCATGGTGGTCAAGGCTTGTGCCTGTTGCTGCGTAAAGAGAATTGAGATAGCGTCTTCTTCGTTGATACGCGCCTCCAGTTCTTCCCCAGGTCGCATGTTTATCTCAATCGGAACAGCCACCAGTTGGAACATGGAACGGCGTTCTTCGTAGTTGATGCGCAGTTCTCCCACTTGAAAATCATAGTCGGGCGAGAGAGGAAAGTCGGCTGGTAGCCCCGTAGTTTTGCCCTGCAAGCCTCCTACCTGGGCTTCGGTACGCAGAATCTGCCCTTGTGTCAGTTGTGCCAGAAATCGATCGATGATGAGCGAGAGATGGTTGAGTTGTTCTTTTTCCATCCAGAAAAAAGCAGCACCACGCTTACTACGGGCGAAGAGACGAAAACGGCGTTGACCGGGTTGGCCTATAGCCTCGGCACCGAAAGCATTGACGTGTCCTAAGTCTTTACTCATAGTATTCCTCCTCCTTCCCATTTGTGATTTAATACCCCCGTTGGGGGTCGTATTGATTCAGTAACGGCTGACCGGCGCAGTAGCGCCGTAGATTCTCGGCAAAAAGCGCTGTGAGGCGCTTATCGTAATTGTCGCTCGCCCCCGATATATGCGGGGTCAGGATGACATTTGCCATCGAATAGAGCGGGCTATCGGCAGGTAAGGGTTCCTTTTCGGTGACGTCCAGGCCCGCACCAGCAATCCAGCCCTCTTTGAGCGCACGTATCAGCACAGCCTCATCAATGATTCGCCCACGTGCAATATTCACAAGGTAGGCGTTAGGTCGCATAGCCCGTAGCTCAGGTTCGCCGATCATCTTCTCGGTTGCCGGGGTCAACGGCGTGGCCAGGACAACATAGTCACTCCGGCTCAGAAGCTCTTGCAATTGCTCCAACGTATACAACTGGTCTACATCAGGGTCCTGCTCGCCAGGGGTTGCTGAACGCCGCATACCCAGCACAGTCATACCAAAGGCACGCCCAAGTTGTGCAATTCGCCGCCCGATACTTCCCAGCCCAACGATGCCTAGCGTTTGACCTGCTAACTCCCGCGCCCTCAGGTTGTACCAGTTAGCATTGCGCGGCCAGACATGCCGGTCCTGCAGCCGCACCATCTCCGGCCAGGAGCGGTTAAACACTAACATACTGCCTAAGACGTATTCGCTGATATTTGTCGCGTGTATACCTGATGCAGTCGTCACGATGATGCCGCTATCAGCTGCAAGCAAGCCTGTCGGCTGAAGCGAGTCAACTCCAGCACCCGGATACTGGAGCCAACGCAGGGTCGGAGCAAGTTCGCGCACGTTGTCTGGTAAGCTATAGGCACATAAGACCTCGGCTTCTTGCAGATGGATTAAAAATTCTTTGAATTCGTTGGTTCGCGTTATGCAGAGCACTTCTGCATTAGCCGCCTCGCGCAAGACCTCCTGCGACTCAGGGGAAAATGAAAAGGTACTTACCACTTTGGGATGAGTAGTCACCATAAATCACTCCTTAAAATGGAATCGGGCCCCTTTTTCTTTCTTCAGTCTATCGCAACTACGTCCCTGTGGCAAGACTTATGAACCCGCATCCGCATTGTTGCAAGCGCTCAGTTCTATATGCTATAATCCTCATGGTATACTAAGAGAGGCAGCAGGTCAATGATCGCTAGCGCAAGCCTGGTGGCTTGTGACGAGGACAATGTATGAGCAAGAGGCCACCGCTTACTATATGGGAAGCTCTAGGGACCTTAGCCGGACTTGGCTTTACCATAGCTGTGCCGATTGCTGTATTCACCATCGGGGGATACTACCTTGATGGCTATACACATACAAAACCTTTATTCGTATTGCTCGGGCTGCTGCTTGGCCTGATCTCGGGAATATATGGAGCGTATCGTTTATTGTCACGAGTCTTCCAGAGAGGATAGACGAAACGGAACCATCTACAACGACACAGACCTGGCGAGGCTCGGCTTGTAGGGAGGATGCAGAGTGTACCCTTTATGGAAACTTCCTGATATAAGGATTGCGCCGGACACTATCTTCACCATTGGCTCATTTCCGGTGAGCAACACACTACTCGCTACCTGGATCACGATTGTCATTTTGGTCGTCCTGTTCTTTTTGGCCACACGCAATCAAAAGATGATCCCTTCTGGCTTACAGAACCTTGTTGAATGGGCCGTTGAGTTGCTACTTGGGCTGGTAGAGAGTGTGGCAGGCAAGATAAAAGGCAAAAAGTTCTTCCCGCTGGTAGCCACCTTCTTTATCTTCATTCTTTTCGCTAACCTGCTCGATGTGATCCCAGGGGTGGATACCATTGGAACTATTAGTACATCTGCCGCTAGAAGCCATGCCGTATGGGGCTTTTTGCTCTTCGGCCAGTACTCGAACAATATCATTCCCTGGATTCGTCCTGCTACCAGTGATCTCAACCTGACGCTGGCCCTGGCGCTTGTCTCGGTAATCACGACCCAGGTCTTCGGCTTCTACTGGTTAGGTTGGAAAGAGCATCTGAGCAAATACTTTAACTTCAAATCGCCGATCGATTTCTTTGTCGGTATCTTAGAGATCGTGACCGAAGCAGCACGCATTCTCTCGTTTTCCTTCCGACTCTTTGGCAATGTCTTCGCAGGGGCCGCGGTGCTGACGGTTTTTGCCTTCTTGCTCCCTTTCTTTGCCGATGTTATCTTTATCCCGTTGGAGTTGTTCGTTGCCTTTATACAAGCGTTCATCTTTGCCATACTCACCCTGGTGTTCATGCAGATCGCGACATCCAGTCACGAGCCTCACGCTGAGACCGAACATGAAGCACTTGAGGAGTACCGGCACGAGGAAGCCAGGAAAGAAGAGGAACTGGCGGGGACAGCCCCCACCAGGTAATCAATCGTGCTTGCTACTCGCAGAGGCGTATGTGCATGCTGCGGTCGCATAAATTACCTTCGTAAGTAACAAAAATAATAGGTTTGCCTGTAAGGAGGATTTCTCATGGTTAATCTTGTACCACTCGCAGCAGGATTGGCAATCGGTTTGGGCGCTATCGGCCCGGGCATTGGCATCGGCATTCTTGCAGCAGGGGCATTGAATGCCATTGGGCGCAACCCCGAAGCTTCGGGCCTTATCCAGGTTAATATGTTCATAGCCATCGCGTTCGCCGAAGCTATAGCAATTTATGCACTGGTCATCGCCCTGATCATCAAGTTCGTCGTCTGATAACCCTTGTAATACTACTCCTTTGGTAGCATAGAGACCCGGTGAGTCGTACCTCTCCTCAGTTTGCGTCTCTATGCTAGACTCTTGAGGATGTATTGTGTCAACTCTGGTCAAGGACCCCCGGCTGAAGCCGGAGGCTTGCGAAACGGCTAGCGCAACGTAAGCTCTTGACTAGCGGCCACATCTCATTATGTGGAAACGCAGAGTTGCATGTGGAGCAGCGTATCTGGCTAAGAAATAGCGAAATCCGGGTGACGAGCCAGGAGAGTAGTGAAAGAACGGATGGGTGCCACCCTAGCCTGTCCCACTTCCTGCCACGCCGAAGCAGATGGTCTTGGACCTATGCCGGATATGCAATCGCGAAGGGTCATGTTACCCGTGACACTACACGGTGGCTCGAAATCGAGCAAGAGTTTTCGCCCTTTCTCCTAAAAAGGGCACCCTACGGGGTTTCCGCCTGCGGGCGGCCATTTTTTCCTCCCCTGCCTGAAGGCGAGGGGTATCCAAAATGGAGGACGTCATGAAAGGAGGCGCGTACAGTGCATATATTCATTCTTGCTGACGTTGGCTCTGGGCTTGGCATCAACACCCTCGCCTTCATCTCGCAGCTGGTCAGCTTCGGTATCGTATTCTATATTCTGTGGCGGTGGGGATTTCCCGTCATCATCAGGATGCTGGACAAGCGCCAGGAGGTGATTCGCGAGGGTATCGAGAACGCAGAACGTGCCAGGCGCGATCTGGCCGAAGCAACCGCCCGGGCTGAACAGATACTCGCTGAATCGCGTAGGCAAGCACAAGAGACCATTGCCCAGGCAGCTAAGGCTGCCGAGCGTGAAGCCGACCGTATCGAGGAAGAGGCGCGGGCCCGCGCTGCACAGATCGAACAGCAGCAGATTGAACGCATTCGACAGGAAGCGGCTCGCGCTCGTGCAGAGCTCAGCCGCCTCGTGGTCAATCTCTCGATCAGTGCCGCAAGTAAAATCATTAGTAAATCGGTCGACAGTAACGACAATCGCCGCCTGGTGGAAGAGTTCGTTAGTGCTAACCAGGCAAAGGATGAGTAATGCTTAAGGGAGCGATAGCACGCCGCTACGCTGGAGCGATCTTCGATATTGCGCGCAAGCAGAATACGATTGACCGCACACTGGATGACGTACGCGAGATAGCCAGCTTGTTTTCTCACCGTAAACTGGCCTATCTCTTGCGAGAACCGAAGATCCCTGTGCAGCGCAAAGAGGCAGCCATACGCCAGGCGTTAGCGACTAAAGTGCTGCCTACGTCGCTCAACCTCGCACTGCTAGTCGTCCAGCGTGAACTGGTCGATCTCATGCAGAATATTGCCCGTGAACTCGAACAACTTGTGCTCGATTATAAGAACCAGGCCAGAGCAGAAGTGACCACGGCAACGAAGATGGATGATGCACAGCTCGCTCGTATTAAGCAAGCGTTAGAACGTAGGACACACAAAACTATTCTCTTAGAAACTAAGGTTCAACCAGAGATCCTGGGTGGAGTCATAGCCCGTGTGGGCGACCAGCTCATCGATGGCAGTATACGCTATCGCCTGACAGCCCTCCAACAGCAGTTGTTAACGGGTATTGCCAGTGCCTCCGCTGACTTCTCTGAGACGGGGAGCGATGGGTACCTCCCCCCTGGCGAAGCGACTACGCCAGAGCAGGGCGAGGTTGAGCCGAGTAGAAGACAATAACACAGGAGGAATAGCGATGGCATCTTGGGCTGATGAAATCAGCGCCATTATAGAGAGAAACATTGCAGGCTTCGGCGAGAGCACCACATCAACGGCCAGTGTTGGCACCGTGATTGCGGTGCAAGATGGCATCGCTCGCGTCTACGGCTTGCAGGATGTGAAATATCTTGAATTGGTAGAATTTCCTCGCACCGGGCTGGTGGGCATGGCCTTTAATCTTGAGGAGGAGACGGTCAGTTGCCCCATCCTGGGCGAGTATACACACCTCAAAGAAGATGACGAGGTGCGTACCACCGGGCGCATCATCGAGGTACCCGTTGGCGATGCCCTGATCGGTCGCATCGTGAACCCGCTGGGTGAGCCACTCGACGACAAAGGTCCGATTGTGACCAGTAAGCGCCGCCCGGTCGAGCGTATCGCGCCTGGCGTCATTGCACGCCAACCGGTCGATACACCGGTGCAGACCGGCCTCAAGGCTATCGATAGCATGATCCCCATCGGGCGTGGTCAGCGTGAACTGATCATTGGCGACCGCCAAACGGGTAAGACCGCTGTTGCTATCGACACCATCATCAACCAGAAGGGCAAAAATCTCATCTGCATCTACGTGGCAATTGGGCAGAAGAACTCCTCGGTCGCACGCACTCAGGCGATCCTGGAACAACATGGGGCAATGGATCACACCATCATCGTCGCCGCAAGTGCTGCTGAACCGGCCCCCTTAAAGTATCTGGCCCCCTACGCCGGCTGCTCTATGGGCGAGGAGATCATGGAATCTGGGCGCGATGCGCTAATCATCTATGATGACCTGACCAAACACGCTGAGGCCTATCGCAACATCTCACTGATTATTCGTCGTCCGCCTGGACGAGAAGCGTATCCCGGTGATGTCTTCTACCTGCACTCGCGCTTATTGGAGCGTGCTGCTCGTTTGAGCAAGGATTTCGGTGGCGGGTCGCTGACCGCGTTACCTATCATCGAAACGAAAGCCAACGACATCTCAGCCTATATTCCAACCAACGTCATCTCGATCACTGATGGACAGATCTTCCTTGAGACTGACCTGTTCAACGCAGGCGTGAGACCGGCTATGAACGTCGGCCTCTCGGTCTCCCGTGTAGGCAGTAGTGCCCAGTCACGCGCTATGAAACAGGTGGCAGGATCGCTGCGGCTTGACCTGGCACAGTTCCGCGAGCTGGCTGCCTTTGCGCAGTTCTCTTCGGACCTGGATAAGGCGACCAAAAGCCGCATTGACCGCGGACAACGCTTGACCGAAATACTCAAGCAGCCACAGTATCAACCGGTGCCGGTCGAGAAACAGGTTATGATCATTTATGCGGCCACTAACGGGTACCTGGATGATGTTCCGGTGGACAAGGTAACAGCCTGGGAGGTAGCGTTCTACCGCTATATGGACGCCAACCACCCAGAGATCGGAGAAGCCATTGTCGAGAAGTCCGTCAAGGGGAAAGACAAGATGTCGGACGATTTGCTGAAGCAGTTGAGAGCCGCCATCGAAGAGTTCAAGCAGACCGCGCTGTAGAGTGCCGATTTATCGAGCACCTTCGCAGAAGGCCGAACTAGGAGACAGCACTATGCCATCAACCCGAGAGATCAGGCGGCGTATAAGGTCGGTCAAAAATACAGCTCAGATCACCAAAGCAATGCAGATGGTGGCGAGTAGTAAGATGCGACGAGCACAGGAGCGCGTCCAACAATCGCGCCCCTATTCCGAGCAGCTTCGAGCGCTCGTCTCGCATCTGGCTGGTATCTCGGATGCCGATGCGGGTGAGGAAGCAGCACTGTTGAAGCAGCGCCCGGTGCATAACATTGGCATTGTCTTGATCACACCAGACCGCGGCCTGTGTGGGGCCTTGCCGAGCAACATCAACCGCAAGGCAGCCGCCACTGCACTGGAACAACAACAGAAACTGGCGGAGCAGGGCGAGCGCCCGGATATTGGCTACGTCGCCGTCGGTCGTAAAGGACGAGATTTCGTTGTACGCAATCGGCTGCATCTGCTGGCAGAGTTCACCAACTATGGCGATAAACCATCGCTACGGGATGCCGCGGCCATCGCCCAGGTGGCCAGAGACGCCTTCCTGAAAGGGGAGGTCGATGTGGTCTACCTGATCTATGCTAAATACATCAACACCGTGACACAGCAGCCGACCGCTATACAGTTGTTACCAGTGCAGCCACCGGCAGAATACAGTAGCGAACGTGTTGAATATATTTACGAGCCGGACGCGCAGAGTATCTTCCAGGCCCTGCTCCCGCGCTACGTGGATGTACAGGTCTACCAGGCGATGCTTGAGGCCGTGGCAAGCGAGTTTTCAGCAAAGTACGTGGCCATGAAAAACGCCACCGATAATGCAAACGACCTTGTTCAGGACCTCACTCTCACCTATAACAAAGCTCGCCAGACAAGCATCACCACCGAGATCCTTGAAGTCGTCTCCGGTGCAAATGCGCTAGAATCGTAACTATTCGGGAATCCTCACCACCTTCGGTGATTCACAAGAGGTTTTTTGCTGCGGGCTTGGCAGCCTGCGGCAAAAAAGAGGCAAGCCGCCTACGGCGGCTCGGAATAATGTAGTGGTGCCCCTTGCGGGTACCAGGGGTGGGGTACCAGGGGTAGGTACCCTTCCAGGAGAAACATATGACAACAATAGTAGGCACGAAGGGGACAGTCGTGCAGGTACTGGGGGCCGTCGTAGACGTTGAATTTCCCCAAGACAAACTACCAGAGATTTATAACGCCGTGCTCACACGCCCCGCCGGTGCAGAGCAAGACCTCACGCTAGAGGTCGAGCAACACCTTGGCAATAACTGGGTGCGCTGCGTGGCAATGGGGTCGACCGATGGCTTGCAGCGTGGTGTCGAAGCCATTGACACTGGCGCATCGATCACCGTCCCCGTCGGCGCAAAGACATTGGGTCGCATCTTTAATGTGCTCGGTCAGCCCATTGACAATAAGCCCGACGTTCCCGATGCTCCACGCCTACCCATCCATAGATTAGCACCTGACCTGGAAGATCAGGCCGCAACTATCGAGGTTTTCGAGACAGGCATCAAAGTTATTGACCTGATCTGCCCTTTCATGCGAGGCGGGAAAATTGGCACCTTCGGTGGTGCTGGCGTAGGCAAGACCGTCATCATCAAGGAACTGATTAACAATATCGCTAAGGCATATGGCGGCTACAGCGTCTTTGCTGGCGTGGGAGAGCGTACCCGCGAAGGTAATGACCTGTATGAAGAAATGATCGAGGCCAAGGTGATCGATCGCCTGGCGATGGTGTTTGGTCAGATGAACGAGCCACCCGGCGCACGCCTGCGCGTGGGACTGAGTGGGCTGACTATTGCAGAATACTTCCGCGATGAAGAAGGCAAGGATGTGTTGCTCTTCATCGACAACATCTTCCGCTTCACGCAGGCCGGCGCTGAGGTATCTGCCCTGCTGGGTCGTATGCCTTCCGCCGTGGGCTACCAGCCGAACCTGGCGGAAGAAATGGGCGAATTGCAAGAGCGCATCACCTCGACCAAGAAGGGGTCGATCACATCGATGCAGGCAGTGTACGTCCCTGCCGACGACTACACCGATCCGGCCCCGGCCGCAACCTTCGCCCACCTGGACTCGACGATTGTGCTGGAGCGCGCTATCTTTGAGCAGGGCATCTATCCCGCCATCGATCCCCTGGCTTCCACCAGCCGCCTGCTCGACCCACAGGTCGTGGGTGAGGAGCACTATAACGTCGCTCGTAGTGTGCAGAAAGTGTTGCAACGCTATAAAGACCTGCAAGATATCATCGCCATTCTGGGTGTCGATGAACTGTCGGACGACGACAAGCTCACCGTTGCCCGTGCTCGCAAATTGCAGCGCTTCTTCTCGCAGCCCTTCACGGTAGCTGAGGTATTCACCGGGCGAGCAGGGAAGTACGTCCCTTTGAAGGAAACCGTCCGTGGCTTCAAAGAGGTCCTGGAAGGCAAGTACGATTACATCCCAGAGAGTTACTTCTACCTGGTCGGTGGCATCGATGATGTTGTTCAGGGCTATGAAGAAGAAAGGAGTCACCCACGATAAATCGGGGTGCTACACAATGGCGATAAGCAACACGCTGCATGTTGAGGTGGTCACCGCCGAACGCCAGATCTACAGTGGCGAGGCCGATATGGTGATCGCCAAAGGGTCAGAAGGTTACCTGGGCATTTTGCCTCGCCATGCTCCTCTGCTGACGACGCTAGCCGTCGGCGAGATGCGCATCAAACTTGGCGGGGCCGAAGAGCCTTTGTTTGTGGCCGGTGGCTTCCTCGAGGTGCGTTCCAATGTTGTCACAGTGCTAGCAGATACGGCAGAACACGCTGAGGAGATCGACGAGGCCCGCGCCCAGGAGGCTCGCCGTCGCGCTCAAGAGCGGCTGGAGCAGGCCACTTCCGATGTAGAGCGCGCCGAGATGCAGGGTGCGCTTGAGCGAGCAATCAGTCGCATCAGGGTGGCGGAGGTGGCTCGCCGTCGCCGCGGTCGTCGCATTGACATGCCACGTCCAGAATAGCGAATACTGCCGTGACAACTCCCCATGCGTAAACGCAGGGGCTTCTCAGAGCATCCGTCTGATACTCTCGCATATCGAGATTGCAGATTAGGCCCTGAAGGCTGTGCCCCAGCCTTCGTTCATTGCAACCTCGACAGACAGCTTGGTTTCGCTCGTCTGTGTCAACGGCTGGCACATTGAACAATTTGGTACGTTAGTGCTTTTACCCAGGGGAACGATTTACAAAGACAACGCAAAGCCACCACTCTGCGCCTTGAGGAGCAAGACATCAAGGCACTGGAAACGATCAAACAGCACTACGGAATAGCAAGTGATAATCAGGCGATTATTCTGGCTATCCATGTCACTGTCAAACAGATTGAGGGAGGTGCGCCTGCGGCGGCGGCCTTTCACCCCCATAGCTAAAGCAAGGGGCCTTCAGGCCGCATTATGGTAGATCCCCGATTTATCGTGGGATGGTCCTGGTGACGAACGGATAGGACATACCATAAGCTTGCGGAGCGCGTTTAAATATTTCGAACGGTGTAGGATACCTGTCCCCCAGACAGGGCACCCTGCCCGGTGGCAGGTAACCCAATTTATCGCGTCCGTGGGTACGGCGATCAGCCTTGATAGACGGCCTTCTCGAATTCAAAGAATAGCGGCAGCGATTTGTGATCGGCGAAGGGCAGAATCTGCGTGGCGTAGACGCCGCCGAGGCCACGTGTTTGGTCAATCCAATAAAACGAATTGGCAAGACCAGCCCAGGCCAGGCTGCCTGCTGAGCGACCGGTAGGAGCCTGTTCGTTGTTGATCATGAAGGACAGCCCCCATCCTTTCGGCATGCCAGGGAAGAATTCCGCATCGTGGGACAGCGTTGGCATCACGGTATGTAACATGGTCACCTTACAATCACCCATGGCGTTGCGCGACATGAGCTCGACGGTCTCCGGCTTCAACACCTGCTCCGAATCACCTCTACCCTGATTGAGCATCATGCGGACGAACTTCAGATAGTCGCCCACTGTGCCATATAAGCCGCCCCCGCCCATTTCGAACTCGGGGTCTTGGGGAATTTCGACATCAATGGGAGCGAGCGCTCCGTCATCGCCACGTTGATGGATCCTGGCCAGCCGTTGCCGCATGCTCGGCGTGATACGGAAGGCCGTGTCGTTCATTCCAAGCGGTCCGAACACATTTTCAGAGAGATAGATACCCAGCTTCTTGCCACTGACCGCCTCCACTATCTTGCCAACCCAATCGATATTGATGCCGTATTCCCAGCGTTCACCCGGATCGAAGAGAAGCGGTAACCGCAGGGTCGCATTCTGGCAACTGATAATAGGAGGCAAGTCCTTGACCTTTTGATAGCGCACAACGTCCGCGTTCCAGAACTCGTAGCCGAATCCGGCCGTGTGCGTCAGCAGGTGGCGTAGCGTAATTGCCCGCTTCGCTGCTCGGGTGCGCGGCTGACCGTCGGCGTCGAACCCTTCAAGCACGCCAACCTCAGCCAATTCCGGAACGATGTTACCCACCGGTATGTCGAGTGCGAGTTCGCCCTGCTCGACCAGTTGCATGGCAGCCGTACCGGTCAGCGCCTTGGTCATCGAGGCGATCCACACGACGGTATCGGAAGTCATCTCGGCCGGCTCGCCCAGAGCACGCGAGCCGAAACCACCCTCGTAGATCGTTCCGTTTCGATCGGTAGCAGTGGCTACCACCCCAGGGACATCACCTGATTCTGTAGCCATCCGTAAAAGAGCATCTGCTTTGGTCTTGAGCGACATGAAACTACCCTCCTTAATTTCCAGGGAGATATACCATCCATCATGCTGATATTATATTAACTACTTCAGGTTATTTGTCAAGGATGATAGAGTGGCTTTGCACAAAAAGTGACCCCTGCACAAAATGTAGATTGGGGGTTGTGCTTAGCAAGCTTACCAACGCCTCTTTTATTTTCCCTGCCAACTCATTATACGCCTAACCCACCACGAAATTTCACGATCATTTTAGTGGCCTGAAAAGGCAGCCAAATTATGATAGATTTGTCATCTTGTTCTTGACTCAATGGAAAGTGTATGATACAATGTATTTCGAAGAGCCTGCAAGAGAGAAACCAATAGCGAAAGGAACGGGGGTCATGATAATTATGGAAGGACGGCTTGTATTTTGGGTTCGAGAAGTGATACAACCTTTAGCACAGTCCCTGGCTTTGAAAGAGACCATGACGCCTTCAGCATAAACGAACAGGCGTCAATTGACCGATACATGAACCGTTTCCAGAGTGATTACCAAAACAGTACAATGGATATGGAGTTGCGTAACAGTTACCAAATTGAGGTACATGTAACGAGTCCATATAAGCTTTGGCAGATTTATTTAAAGCGGACTCATCGGGCGTTCGTTTTCTTTCGTAAAGAATACCCAGATGCCTATTGGATCGCTTTATTTCGGAAAGGGAAGCAGAGGGAGCAGGTGGAGGTAGATGTGGCAAAAGAACGTGCAAGAAGGTTCTGGAATCAGGTACAAGGGAGATAAATATGAGTCAATACGAAGAAAAGAAACTGGATACAAAAACAACAGCCGATTTTATTACCGAGAGGCTTAAAGACCCTATACATGGAGAAGCATACTTTAGAGCATATCTGCGGGCTGGTTTTTTGGAGTCCGCTGTGAACACGTTGTATCAGGCACGTCGGCAAGCCGATCTTACTCAGGCACAGTTGGCGGAAAGATTAAATACTGGGCAAGCTGCGATTGCTCGTTTAGAGGATGATACAGAAGGGGCAATGTCACTCCATCGCTATGTGGACTTTGTTATGGCCTGTGGGATGATTCCTTTTAACATCGCGTATGTGCCAATAGAGGCTGTTCACGGCTATACATTGGAGAATCCCCAACTGCCGCTTACGCAGGAGAATTATCATGCTTGGCTCCTGAATAGAGAAATCCAATCTCTGCTTTTTTCCCAAAACGTAACACCTACAACCTTCCCAAATCAATCATCAATCACTGTAACTACAACAGTTCAGCCTAGATGGCCACCTGCGATGAACACCTTGGAATCTCACAAACGAACATCGCTTTCATACAGAGGCGAAGAATATAGATCATACGGAGTAGTTGCATCAAATGCTTGAGCAAGTGAAAATCTTAGCTAGCCGAAGAGCTTACGAATTTAGTCCTGATACATTGCGTTTAACCTCGCTGAGTATTCAGGGAGTACAACAGCAAATCCAACAACTCTTTAACTTCCAATCGTTTACTATTGGTTCCCCCATACCAACATTTGGAGAGGTTCCTGCAACCTATCCTCCAGGAGTTGTCTTCAACCTAGGAGTGTGGATACATCAGGAGGAGCACCTTGTGCCCATTCGTTTTATCCACTTTGAACCGAATCGCATTGTCATTGACGTTGCAGGACCATCAGCCGCGATTGATGGGATAACAGAGCGTCTCTTCTACTTTCTATCAGGCTTACGTGCTGCTGATGGGACATCCGCTGTTGGAGAACCAGAACGGATACTAGACTACTCTGAGATTAGTGCTCATTTTTCGTCCCCCCTGGACGCTATCTTTCCAAAATCATTACGAAGATTGCTCAGCAAAACCGTGAGCATAGACGTTGATAACAAATCCAAGGTGATCATTCCCACAATAGCATTACAGACATTTTCCAAGGATGAAGTAGTACGGGCAATACCAAGCGCCAATGATGTGCATGCATTTACCTTTGGTCTTCGCTCAGGTACACGTCCAGATGCATACATTTACTATAGTGGTGCTCCTCTTGATTCTGAGGCACACCTGAGTTATCTAAACGAATTGGAAGCATTGCTTCGATCTTAGGAGTCGTAGTAAAGGCTGCGTCAAGGACATCAATCTGGAAGCCGGTGGGCTTATACGTGCCCTGCTGGATCGCCACAGCCCGCTCTACAAGGCCGTCTATACCCAGCGGACGTGCTGTGAGCGCATCAATAGCCAGGCCAAGGACCTGGGTATTGAACGGCCCAAAGCGCGCAACATTCGCTCCATCCGTCGGCTCAATACGCTCATCTACATCACCATCAACGCCAAGGCCCTCCAACGGGCACGGGCCATCTTTGTGCAAAGCCTGATAGAGTCACTAAAATGAGTGTCCCAATGGTCCCATTCGACATAGATAGCGATATCCCAGCCTGTGTCGAACGTTATAAAGTATGGACTCAGCGAACAGCCTTATGATGTGTGGGTTAGTGTAGCACAGCGAACAGCCTTATGATGTGTGGGTTAGTGTAGCATTGACTATAGGAACATAAGAAATGAACTACTGTTTGCGTTGTAACAAACCATGCTCGGACCCCGGCCCTCCAAACTCAGAACCTTCTGTCTTCTGTGGTGAGTGCCGGTCACTATTGCATAATCGGCTCCAGACCGGCGATAAGACGGGGGCACCTAAGGACTTTGACCTCCTGTACACCTCCCTGTGGCAAGAAGAGGACCATATTCCTCCCAAGCAATCCGCAGGTGGTAGAAACCCTACCCCCAACGCTGAAAGCGCCTCTGAAAACAAGCAAACCTACACTACATTCGCTAACTGGCGGTCGCAAGAAGCCTTCACCGTTAAACCCCTCTCAGAATCTTCCCCGGAAGCAGCCTTGTCTGCTCACACACATTTGACTGCCTTACAAAGCCCTGACTCCAATGTGCAACTTGAGAGCCTATCCCAGGTGTCTTCAGTACCTGGTGCCAAGCAAGACACACCTCTCGACCGGCCCGGTGCATGGTTCGAGCGAGAGGAAGATAGCAGAAAAAGCAATGGCTGGACTAACCAGGCTGACCCGCTCACACCTCGGCTCGATACATATACGTATAAGTTTCCATCAGCACCCGTCGAGAAGGAAGATACCGGAGGTAGAATCGGGAAGGTGACAAACACCCTCTCGCCCACCGTGCAGCGTCGTGCCACACATCCATATATACGCATTGCCCTTATAGCATCAGCTGTCCTGCTAGTGCTCGCATTGGCAGTGAGCGGTGTGATCGCTTCTATGGGCATTCTCCAAACCAGGCAGCCCGGTGTGCAGAGGTCCACCCCGCCTGCTCCCGTGCTACCCGCCACCACAGGTACAGCTCAACCCCCTCTTGTCACTGTCCAGGCAACACCTTCCGCTTCGCCTTCAGTACGAGTAGGACATCCAACAGCCACTACCTCATCGATCCCTGGATCACCCGGGTCGGGAGCACCAACGCTCTCATCGCCAGTTGAGAGGGTATCGCCGTCCACGCTTACCTTTAACGCCACCCAGGGGAAAGCCAACCCTTCCGGTCAGGTGATCGAGATTGCCAACACTGGCCGTAGTCCACTCCACTGGACGGCCAGCGTCGATTCATCCTGGTTAAGCGCTGCTCCTGGCAAAGGAACTGTTGCCAATGGTCAGACCGCGCAGGTGACAGTGCATGTGAACACTGCCGGACTAACACCCGGCTCATTCAATGCAAAAATCACCATAAGCGCAACCGGTAGTTCCGCTACACAGGTGCAAGGCAGCCCACAAATTGTCTCGGTCACGCTAACTGTCGCTCAACCGTGTACACTGCAAGTCTCACCTTCCAGCCTCTCATTTACTGCCTCGGTACTCCTAGGGTCCAATCCGCGCGGACAGAACATCACACTGACCGAGACAGGAAACTGTACATTCCCCGTCTCATGGAAAGCTTCAACAGACCACGCCTGGATTATCCTATCTGCCACTTCCGGCACAGATAGCAGTAAAGGGAGTACGATCACAGTGAATGTCAAAGGAAGTGGTCTGACCCTAGGCCATTCTACGGGCCAGATCACCATTTCCGCTGTTGATAGTGGTGGAGCCTCTGTACAGGGCAGCCCTCAAACAGTCTCAATAACGCTGAACGTGAGCTTATAACATAGCTAGCTTGCTATCATAAAGAATTGACGCTCTCATCTCGCTGTGCTACACTCTGCACATAACCAATTTGCCAACTACCTGCGAATTGGTTTATTTCACAAACAGACTTTGGAGGATAGAACCGTGCCAACGATTACATTTGTACGGGAGCAAATACAGGTTGAGGTCCCGCCAGGTGACCACGTCCGCTATCCAGGGCTGGAGAACGACGTTCCCGTCTACTGCGGCTTGTGGAAATTTGCCAATTGCCACGGCAATGGCCTCTGTGGCACCGATCGTGTAGCCGTCTCACCGGCGGTCAACACAAATCCCCTCACCTTCATGGAGAAAATCTGGCTGCGCGCCGACCTGAAGAAGAAGCCCAATATGCGTCTTGCCTGCCAGGTTGAAGTCTTCGGCGACGTGAGCGTCGAAACGCAATGTAAGTCTAGCACACCCACATGATCACCTGGCCCCGCAAGGGGTGCCACCACAGATCACGCTCAAAATCCCCCAAATGTAGTGGTACCCCTTGCGGGTACCAGGGGTGGGGTGCCATTGCCCCTCTTGCGGATACCAGAGAGGTTTAAACAGTTGACAAATATGTAGTCCAACGTAGTATAATATATTCATGAAGACTACATATTCACCTAAAGAGTTTGGAGCATTGATCGGGAAGTCTGTTATCACGCTCCAGAAGTGGGATAGGAAGGGCGTCTTAAAAGCTCAACGCAGTCCCACTAACCGACGCTACTACACCCATGACCAGTACCTGGCCTATCGGGGATTGGTGGCGCAAGAGCAAGGACTCACGATTGTGTATGCCAGGGTATCAGGGGTAGCACAAAAGCCGGATTTAGCTCATCAGATGAGTGCGCTTGAGGCCTACTGCAAGCAGCATTCCATCAAGGTTGATGAATGGATGTCTGATCTCGGCAGTGGCCTCAACTACAAGCGCAAGCAGTTTAACCGGCTCATGGAGATGATTGAACTCGGACAAGTGAAGCGCGTCATTCTTGCTCACCGTGATCGGTTGGTACGCTTCGGCTATGACTACTTCGAGGCATTCTGCCAGCGGCACCATACCGAACTGGTGGTCATCAATGGGGAAAGCCTTTCGCCTGAACAAGAGTTAGTCCGAGACTTAATGGCTATCGTGACGGTGTTTTCTGCGCGGCTCCACGGGCTGAGATCGTACAGGCAAGTCCTGAAAGATGCTGCTCTGCACAAAGAGTAGAAAGCAGGGAAGTACGTGAATCGTTCGCAGGTGATCAGGCTCAATCCGACGCCAGAGCAAGCAGTCTACTTTCGTAAAGCCTGTGGGGTGGCACGCCATGCGTATAACTGGGCGCTTGCTCGCTGGAAAGACTACCGGGCAGAGGGGAAATGGGTCAACACGCGCGACCTGAAGGCGGAGTATAACAGGATCAAGGGCGAGCAATTCCCCTGGTGCTCTGAGGTCACGAAATGCGCTCCCGAACAAGAGTTTAGCCATCTTGGTCAAGCCTTTGCCAACTATTGGCGGATGAAGAAGGAAGGAACACTTCCAAAACTCAAATATCCACGCAAGGATGGGGAGGAAGGTGGCTTTCCGCGTTTCAAAAGCAAGAAACGGGATCGCTTGAGCTTCTATCTTGCCAACGATAAATTTTCTGTCGAGGGGCAGACGATACGTATCCCCAAGCTTGGCTCCGTCAACATGACCGAAGCGCTCCGCTTTCAAGGCAAGATCATGAGCGCCGTGATTTCCTCTCGTGCAGGCTGGTGGTTCGTCTCCATCTCGCTAGAGGTTGAGCATGAAGTACCAACCCATAGCGGTGGAGCCGTTGGGATCGACCTGGGCATCAAGACGCTTGCGACCTGTAGCGATGGCGTGGTGTTTGAAAACCAAAAGCACTATCGCCAAGGCTTAGGACGCATCAAGGGCTTAAGCAAGGGATTATCCCGCAAAGTAGAGGGGAGTCAGAACTGGTGGAAAACTACTCGCAAGCTTGCAAAGGCTCACTATCGCGTAGCGTGTCAGCGGCAAGATAGCCTGCATAAGATGACGACCTATCTCGCCAGAACCTATGCATTGATTGGCCTGGAAGATCTCAATACCAAAGGGATGCTTGCCAACCATTGCTTAGCGCAAGCAGTCAGCGATGCCAGTTTCTTTGAGGTACAGCGCCAACTTCTCTACAAGACTGAGCAGTATGGTGGATATGTCCAACTGGTGGATAGATGGTACCCCTCAAGCAAAACATGCCACTCCTGTGGCTGGATGAAGGAAGACCTGGCACTTGATGACCGCGAGTGGGCATGTGAACAATGCAGAGTGGTCAATGAGCGTGATTTCAATGCATCCTTGAACATCAGGGATGAAGCCCTCCGTTTGGTAACGGATGTCCCGGTTGTGGCTTCGTCGGGACAGAAATTCGCCTGTGGAGCGGGAAGCGCTGGCTCTCGATGCGTCGAGAGTGAAACTTTCTGCGATGAAGCAGGTACGAAGGTGTTGTAAAGACGTTTTACTACATTTGAGAAAGCAGGCAATGGCACTCACCGAACCACAAAGTAGAGCCTGATGGCTAACTGACCGTTCCAATACAGTTCCACTTTCCCTTCTACCGGCAGGGTGTACTCGATTTCGATGTAGCCGTTTGTGAAAACGCCACTTTTTGCTGGTGTAATCGACTTGCTTGTGATCGTCTTATACAAAATATCGTCGGTATACCATTTGAGGACCACGACCCCCGCTGTCTTAGGGTGCACACTATAGGTCAGATAAATGATTTGGTTAGGTACAAAAACACTACTTGGCTGCAGCGCGATAGCTGTCTTGGGATCAATCTTTAAAGCAGTGCTGGCCGAGTTGATAATATCTTTCGCCGGGCCATAATCAGGGTTCAGCGGTGGATTCGGCAGTGCGTGTGCTGCTAGAGTAGGCAGGTTTTGCAGTTGCGCATAACCCAGGAGCCGCTCGAAGAAAGCGAGTTTGCCGCTGACGTTGGCATAGTAGGCCATTCCTGATACCAACAGCGTAGAAACAATCAAGAGACTTAGCAGCCCACTAATGATGCGGTACGGCGGAATGATGGCCCGAGGCTTGGTATACACCGGAGGGATATGAATGGACTCTCCTGTGTCTGGAACCTCGGGGGCCATCGGTGCTATGAATGGTGGATTATAGCCCGCGACTGACCTCAAGGCAGCATCTCTCCGCAAGAGATCGAGAGCCAATTGCTGGGTTGTGACTCCCATGCCAGGTCGATACGGTACAGGTAACAACGATGGTGGCTTATTCCGTGGAACGGCTTGCATTGTAGTGGGGGCAACAGGAGCCATGACATGCGCTCGCAGTGACTTATTGTTTGCGGTTCCCGCTAGTTGGCCGGTTGGGAACGGATTGCCCTGCTGCAAACTCCGTGCAGCCGGTGGTTGTGCATTTCCGTAGCTACCCATCATTCCACCAATCAGCGGTGACGGCCCTCCACATTGCGGGCAAGGGGCCTCATTCGCTAATCGGGGGGCATTACAATACGTACATAACATCGTCGCATGTCCTCTTTCTCGCTAGTGCCCGAAACCGGCAAGGCGTTTCGCCTCCTGCACCTCTATGTCTATAGCTCTTACCATGTATCTCAGGATTAGAGTAGCACTCGCATCTGGCTACGGTCAAGTTTCGAACGGTCCCGTAGTGCAAAATGGCTATACCCATCCCCTTGCGGCTGCTAGACAGGCGTGCTACTATTGTTTGGAGACGTGTTCTTTTTCAGAACTTGGCACTGGCAAGCAATGCCAGCCAGGCTTTCACCCTTCACAGGCCATCATGTCAGAAACGCAAGAACAGTGGTACAACAGGCAAGCAATCGAACAACTGGCCCAGCATATTCCGTTTGAACGGGATACTGCCAGTAAGGCAGAGCAGATAGAGATGCTGCGCGGCCTGGTGATACGCCATGGTCGCAGCATTGACCCAGAGCTTTTCGGCTTCGAGGCACGCGAAGAATTGATCCGCCTCGGTCTGTGGAACCGCATTGGGCCAGAGCGGCCACCAGCATAACTTTGTGATAGAATAGGAGCACGAATGTCAATCGGTTCTCTAAGAACGGAGTAAGACGATGCTGAAAGATACACTGTTGTATCTGGCTGAAAGTCGCCACGTGCGCGATTTCGTCATCCACAACCGCGCCACGCGCGGTGTTACACGCCGATTTGTAGCCGGGGAAAAGTTAGACGACGCAATTGAAGCGGCACGAGTACTCAACGGGCGTCATTTGCAAGTCGCACTCGATCACCTCGGCGAAAATGTCGCCGATGCCCAGGAAGCAAAGGCCGCCGCCCAGGATTATATAGCAGCCCTGGAGCGTATCAAGCAAACAGGTGTCGATGCCAACATTTCCACCAAGCTCACAGCGCTAGGCTTGGATATTGCTCAGGAGTTGTGCGAACAGAACGTGCACACCATTCTGGAGCACGCCCGTCGCTATTCAATATTTGTGTGCATTGACATGGAAGGATCGGCCTACACAGAGAAAACAGTCGAAATCACACTCCGGGTACATCAGGAGTTTGAGCACGTAGGGACAGTGCTCCAGTCCTACCTCTTCCGCAGCAAGAAGGATGCCGAGCAGTTGATCGCCCAGGGCGTGCGAGTGCGTTTGGTCAAAGGGGCATATAAAGAGCCTAAAGAGCTAGCCTTTCAACAAAAAAGCGAGGTCGACCACAACTACGTGAGGCTGATGATGATGTTCCTCTCACGTGGTAATTATCCCGCCATTGCTACCCATGACGAAGCCATCATCAATGCCACTTGCAAGTATGCGCGTGACAATGGCATTAGCAAATCCGCCTTCGAGTTTCAGATGCTCTACGGTATTCGTCGTGACCTGCAGGAGCAACTGGTCAGCCAGGGGTACCATGTACGCGTCTACGTTCCGTACGGCACACAATGGTATCCCTACCTGATGCGCCGCCTGGCAGAACGTCCCGCTAATTTGATGTTTGTGTTGAGTAACGCGCTGCGTTAAACAGAACACCCACGAGAAAAATCTTGAGGCTTATGTCGTTCCAGGGCGAGGAGGCAAAGCGGGAAGCGTCAAGCAAAATCGACTTCCTCGCCCTTCTGTTCCTGCGCTCTCCACCCACATACGTCCTCCCATCGCTTCCACTAATACTGTTTCAGGGGGAAGAAGATATGTTATAATAAGAGGGAGGAAGCAGCCGAAAACAGGAGGAGTCAACCATGCGAATCACGTATCCGAAAGTGATCCAGGAGAGTGAAGAAGAACTGAAACAGTTGGAACATCA
>WNEZ01002640.1_pt1 | contig 29908 bp, 23 predicted proteins | sample 5400521 | NCBI WGS metagenome assembly WNEZ01 (sample SAMN13153339, study PRJNA577476) | soil metagenome | isolation source: 120 cm saprolite under Douglas fir tree site 2 hole 1 replicate 1 | place: USA:California | collected 2015-04-18 | reverse complement strand
TACGAACCCGTGATTACGGATGGCGTGGCTAATGGATCGGCTAGCATCCCGCGGCGGTCGGAAAAATACAGGATGTATCCGTTCTGTGAAACGTAGTCCACGTTGCCGCCCGTCGTGCCGATGGTTCCTTTCAACCATTTCCGCAGGTTGCCCACATCGAGTTCGACCGCGTTCATGACGCCGTTGACCGAGCAGGTTGCTGCCCCTCCCGGAGCCGAGAGAGTTGGCCAGTCGCGGGCTTCGCCTTCGCGAGTGTCATAAAAATTGATGGGAAACCAGTTGAAGGCAGCGTCGGATCCTCCGACTACGCTACTCTCCGCAACCCCCGTGACCGTTCCGCTGCCGTCGCGATCGGCCAACATCTGGAACATGAGGATCGCGTTGGGATGAACTGCCAGGGGAATGGTTGACGATGCCGGCGGATACAGGCCGCGGGCAAAACCCAATTTCAGCCATTCCTGGGTAACCGGCCGCCACACGCTGCTATTGAGATCCTGGACTTCCACGCGCAGCCAGCCGCCAATCAGGGGCCAGGGAGTGGGTCCTCCCGCGGGCGGAACGAAGTTAGCGTCTACCTTTACTGCGTTATGAGTGACCGGATTCGTGTACGCGACTTTGGTCCCATACGCAAAGTAGGTATTGTTATCACCACCGGCACCCACGACGCCGGGCACGGGCACGCCGGCTCCGCCCATGGCAGTGCTATCCAGAGCCACGTCACCGGTTGCGTCCAGATTCCAGTCAGGCATGTGCACACCGGCTTGGGTGTCGCTGAGCAACACGCGAATCTGAGCCTGATTGGCCAGCCGTGAGGAGCCGATAGCCGTGGACTCACCGGCAATCGGCCGGCGAATGATTTCGAAAGGCTGGGCTCCGCCGCCCACGAAGGGCAGGGTCAGCTTCTTCACTCCGGTTCCACCCGCGTTGCCGTAATTTCCGTCACGAATGAATCCGTTGAAATAGTGCGAGTCGGTAGAGATCGTGACCCAATTGGGAGTTGCCGAGTTGTTTTGTGCAGAATTCGGGCCGGCCACCACGCTGGCCTGGTTCATTCCTATGGTGCGGCAGGCGGTGGGCGTAGTGGGCGGCGTGTCGCAGCCGGTGCTGGCGTAGGGTATGTTGACCGTACCGTCATTGTTATAGGTACTGGACGGGTTGAGACCGTTGGGAAGATAGTTTCGAATCACGTTTCCGTAAGCCGTCAGCTTGTCATGAAAAGTGAGGGTGTTCGTGCCTCCAACGCCCAGATACAAATCGCCGTTGGTGTGGACCCGGCCTTTGAAGTCAAGATCGGGGCTGGCGAAGAAGGCCAGATCGCTGTCGGAAAACACGCCGAACTGGAAAACCGGAATCAAAGCGATTTCGACGGTACGCAACATGCGCACCTGGTCGCCCAGGGGGCGTTGCGCAGTAACCGCGAGATCGATGGGAAGAATCTGCGCATACAAGCCCTGATTTGGCCCGCTGCCAATCAGCCCGTAAGTGGTCTTCAGGCTGCCGTCCGGGTTGGTACGGGGCGTCAGGGTGTAACCGCCGGAAGGGAAGGTAATTCCCGGGATGCTTGGCGCCTGCGAACTCAAGGCTGTAATGTCGGAAGCCTGGGGAGCCTGAATGTTCTGGAAGGCATTGGCCAGGCTCGAGGTCATGTTTTCGATCGCGCCTTCGGCGCCGCGATAGGCGAGACTATTCTCTACGTCGTTGCCGCCGGCCCGGCCTTCGGTCTGGACCATCATCAGCAGACCGATGGAGACTCCGGTCAGAAGCAGCAACAGCAACAACGACGCAATTAAAGTAAATCCTCGCGAACTCGCGTGTGTAGCTCTCATCGTCTGGTTCCTCATAGAGATCTCAAGTTCCTCCGACTCCCCGAATCGCACTGGTCACTGCTCCAGCCCGCTATTTGTAGCGGTCGATATAGCTCATGTTCCGCGCGCTGATGGAAGTCTGCATATCCATCGACTGGTAGCCAGGCTTGCCGGGAAGCTGGCTGCGCATGGTCAAATGGGCGACATTGATGGTGCGAATCTGGCTGGGGGAGACAGGAACCGGCAGACTCATACCACCGTCACCGGTCGCGTTCAGCAGAGTTCCGGCGCTGTCATAAGTGTCATAGGTGAATCGAAGGTCGGCGACGTTTTCCGCGACCGGCACCGGTTTTCGCGCATTGACCAGACGCATCAGGGTCGGCGTTCCGGGCGTGGTGGTGTTGTCCAGATAGTAAGTGATGGCCCAGATGCGAGTGGCGGTGACCCCTACCGCGGGTCCTGCGGTGCCGGCGGCGGTGGCAATCTGTGCCAGGTCGTTGCTGGTGGCGGCATTCTGATTGAACAGCAGAGTATCGTTATTGGCGAAGGCTACGGCGTACGAGGGACCGCCTCCGGCGGGCACCGGCGCCGTGACTTCGGCGACCGCGTAGGCGCTTGCGGCGTTGCTGGTGAACAGCACCAGGTCACCCTGCTGCAGCCCTACGCCAGTGTTGTTGACCGCCTGGTCGAGCGGGTTGGGTGCGGGAGCGGGCAAGGTAAAAGTAACGGAGTTGCCGTTGACGTCGTTGAACCTTACGGTGTAGTCGCTGAGCAGGAAAGCTGTGTCGGCGTAGACTGTCGTAAGTACATCGGTGGCGCCCGCGGTCGCGTTCACTGTGACCCCACCCCTCCATCCCGGAATCACGCCATAGAGGAAGTTAATGCTCTTGCCAGTGGTTGGATCGACCTGATTGGGGTAAGTGATCGAGGCTGAATTGAGCGATCCCAGGTGGCATGCCCCGGTGTAGTCGCAGCCATAGACGGGTTTGGAGGCAGTACCCGAGGACAGGGCCACCCCTCCCGTGGGCAGGCCCGAACCCGCGAGGCTGACGTCTTTGTACAACATGTTCGAGGAGGCGCGAGCATTTTGCTGCAATTCTGCCCGCTGCGAAATCAGCCACGTCGCGCTCATCCCTTTGCTGAACAGATTTACTGCTGCGGCGATGAGGATCAGGCCCAAAGTCAGCGAGATCATCATCTCTATCAGGGTGAAGCCGTGGCCGGAAGTGGTGGATGTGCGCCGCATCTGTTTCCTCATTGGGTTATCGGTACTGCGAAATGAAACCAGAAAGGACATACTGTTTGGGGAACCGGAACTGGGGAGTGGTGTACAGGATCGTGATGGTGATCTGCCGCAAATCAGCCGAAGGAGTGTTGGCGATCGTGATGCTGCGCTGGTAGTTGGTCAATCCTACGACCACATCGTCCGAGGTTCCGACGATCCCGTCGGGTCCCGGCAGAGTCATGGTCTGAGGCGCAGAGCCGCCATCGTTGATGGTGTCAATAATGCCGTCGGTTCCTGGCTGCTTGATGGCCTGAAGTCCAGTTCTGAAAATACCGGGACTACCCGGTCCACCAACGTTTTGAATCTGGCTCCAGACGATGTTCTGAGTTTCGCGTGCGGTGAAGATGGTTTCCATCGCCTGTTGCGCCAATTGCTTGGCAATCATGTCCTGCTGCGCCGTCTGGGTGGCCGCCATGGCGGTCGCGAACACTCCCAACATGGAGACCAATCCAACGGTCAGAATGAACATTGAAATCAGGACTTCCAGCAGTGTGAATCCGCGCTGGCGCAGCTTGAGGCGCGACGGACCAGATACTCCGTGAGCTCTCACTGTTGCCTCCATATCACTCCGCCCGCCGGATTGGGATAGAGCCGGTATCCCCGCAGGCGTCCGGTGGATCCCCACACCGTGATGGCGCGCGAGCTGTATTTGTCGCCGACGCGGGCCATGTAGACGACGCCGTTATTGCTGTTGCTGTTCACATCCTGAGCCGAGCCGTCGGGGAGGAAGCAGATGACGTTCTTGGCCCCGCCGGCTACGGCTTGATCGAAATCAATGGCCACGCCTCCGGTACCAAAGTGATCCGGGGTGGTGGCGAGAGTGGTGGGAATGCCCGGTTCCACCCGAAAAAAAATATCGGGCGGCAGAGTCTCGGTCGCGATCACCAGGCCGGTGGCTGCCTGAGTGATCGTGATTGCGTTCGGCGTAACCGCGGTGTTAAACGTCACCACATAAGTGCGGCGTTCTGCGATCGCCGCTTCCCGCGCCCGGCGCATGGTCATCAAGGTCGTGTTATATGCGTTGGTTACGCGGGTGTCCTTCAGAGCTGGCTGCAGGCTCATGAAGAACATGCCACTGGCGATCATCATCACGGCCAGGACGATCATCGTCTCAATCAGCGAGAAACCACTCCCCCGACTGGGGCGCAGGTGCGTTTTACCGGGAACCGTTGTCACACTGTTAAAGCCATGCATAAGCCGCAATGGAACCTCGTTTGTCACCGGTTCAATTTCCTTAACTGAAACTGATTCTGGCGCAGTCGGTTGGAAGGATGGGAAATTCAACGGCCAGACTAATGTTCATGTTAGGGGCGTGTCAGGAAGGGGTCAACGCACCAAAGTAGCCGCCTGCACGAGTCTTGGGTAACGTACCTGGCCGGAAAAACTGTGGTCACTTTGGCCATCCAGCTTGGCCCGGGGCGGGTTAAGCGCCGCGTGCCTTGGCGATACTCTTGCCCGTCTTGGGAGAACTCCTGCGGGTGCTGGGCAGGTAGGTGCAGGAGCGAAAATCATAGTGTTGGACGAGACAATCCGCGCAAAGATGGACCTGATGTACCTTGCAATGGATCACCGGCTGGTCGCCGTGGCAAACATCACAACCGCCCCGCACCCGGCGGGTCGAGCTCTTGGTTTCTCCCGACGGCGCCCCTGGTGCGTCTGGGCTTTGCAGCGCCCGGGCTTTCACATAGATGCCCAAGGCAGCAATCATCGAACCCAGAGACACTCCACACGCTCCCAGGGCGATCAGACTGGTGTCCGGATGTTCACCCAGAGCGGCGGGCAACACCAGGACTCCCATGAGCAGCACGACCACTCCCAGGGCGATCATCCAGTTGCCGGTGCGTGATGACATCTTCGATCACCTTTTGAGCCTGAAGAAGAAGGCTCGTTGCAAGCGTAGGGTAACCAACTAGTCCGAACATAGCCAGTTCTGTGGTGCATCTCCAGATGACGAAAGTCATCAGTCCGCGCCAAATTCGGCTCCGCGTGACTCAAGTAACTTGTCTCGGCTTACCGCGGAACTCTACCATTCTGACGGTATGGCGCTGACGTCACTGGTGGTGTGTGCAGAAAAAAAAGCGGTGCAGGTGCTCGGCCAGATTCTTAAAGAGCTCAGCATCGAAGTGGAGAATTGCGAAGACCTGAGCGCGGCCGCTAGCCGTCTGGCGGCACAGCACTACGACGCTCTCGTGCTGGATTGCAAGGATCAAGCGGCGGCCATGGAATTGATTGCCACCGTGCGCAAACTCGCGATGAACCGGGGCACGCTCATCATCGCCCTGGTGGACGGACGGGAACAGGTTCGCGATATCTTCGGTCAAGGCGCCAACTTCATCGTCTACAAACCGGTTTCAGTGGAACGGGCGGGGAGCAGCCTGCGCGCTGCGCGCGGCCTGATGCGTCGCGAAAAGCGGGGCAAGCTGCGAGTCTCGTTGCACGCTCCCGCCTCGATCGCTTACGCCAGCGCGGAGAATGTCGCTGCTACTCTGCTCGACCTCAGCGAGGACGGTCTGGCTCTTCAGTCCGAACGCAGGCTGCCGCCACGCTGCAAGGTTTACTTTCACTTCAGTTTGCCGGGAGACAAATCTACAGTTCGGCTGTCGGGCGACGTGGTCTGGCAAGACTCTTCGGGACGGGTCGGAATCCGTTTCGTGGATGTTCCCCAGACTTCGCGGCGCACCATGAACGAATGGATCAAGAGTAGTCAGGCCCGGCTGGCGAGAGCGGAACGAAATGCGCCCAAGCCCAGTCCCAGCCACACTCACAGCCCCACTCCCAACCAAGAGCAGGAGCCTGCGTCGGAACCGGTGGCCGCCCGCTTCGCCGGATTGGGGCTTTCGGCTTCCTCGTCGAACCGGCGCATTCAATCGCGATACGCCTGCCGTCTCGGGGCGGACGTGTTTCGTCTGGGCGAGGGCGTGCCCCATCGCTGCACTCTGAGCGATATCAGCAGCGGCGGCTGTTACGTGGAAACGCCAGCTCCGTTTGCTTCGCACACGGCTGTAGAAATCGTGGTGCGCACGCGAGACCTGAAGTTGCGCGTGCGAGGAGTGATACAGGTGGTTCATCCCGGGTTCGGGATGGGCGTACAGTTCAATCTCACCACTGCGGATGATCGCGATCAAGTCTCGCAACTGATCGCCTGCCAGTCTTCCGAGGACAGCCTCGCCTGACCTCGCGGCGGCTGGCTTGGATTAAATCAGCGCTGCCTGGCGAAAATAATCCAGCGACAATCGCAGGCCGGTCTCCAAATCGATTTTCGGTTCCCACCCCAGCAGAGTCCTGGCCCTGGTAATGTCAGGGCATCGCTGCTTGGGATCATCCTGGGGCAAGGCTTCGTATCTGATTTTGCTGTTGGATCCGGTCACGGCCAGCACTCTGCGCGCACATTCCAGGATGGTGAACTCGACCGGATTGCCGATGTTCACCGGCATATGCTCGGTCGATTTGGCCAGCCGGAGAAAGCCTTCAATCTCATCGCTGACGAAACAGAAACTCCGCGTCTGGCTGCCGTCGCCATAGACAGTGAGGTCTTCTCCGCGCAATGCCTGCTTCATGAAGTTCGGAATAACCCGGCCATCGTTGAGCTGCATGCGCGGGCCGTAGGTGTTGAAGATTCGAACAATGCGAGTGTCCACCTTGTGATACCGGTGATACGCCATAGTGACGGCTTCGGTAAACCTCTTGGCTTCGTCATACACCGAGCGCGGTCCGATGGGATTGACGTTGCCCCAGTAGGTCTCTTTCTGGGGATGCTCCAGCGGGTCGCCATAGCACTCTGAAGTCGAAGACACGAAATATTTTGCGCCATACTTGTGCGCGACCTCGAGTGCGTGAAATGTGCCCACCGAGCCGACTTTGAGCGTGGCGATGCCGTGCAACGTGTAGTCCACGGGACTGGCGGGGCAGGCGAAGTGGAACACGTAATCCACCTGGCCACAATCAAACGGCTGGTTGATGTCGAGCTCCCGAAGTTCGAACCGGCTTTCGTTGCGCAGATGATCGAGGTTCGAGCGGCGTCCGGTGAGCAGGCTATCCACTGCCACCACCGAATAGCCTTCTCCGAGCAGGGCATCGCACAAGTGCGAGCCCAGGAAGCCGGCTCCACCGGTTACCAGCGCGCGTGGCGGCTTCATGATTTCTTGATTTTCCTCGTCGAGGCGGGCACTGCGGCCGCCGGAGGCACAGGGATTGCCGCCAGCCGGCCCACGCTGTAGTAAGTGAAGCCGCGGGCGGCCATGGTGGCGGGATCGTAGAGATTACGGCCATCGATCACAATGGGATACTTCAACTCCTTGTGCAGCCGGTCCAGATCAAGAGCGGCAAACTCTTCCCACTCGGTCAGGATCAGCAGCGCATCGGCGCCTTTTGCGGCGGCGTAGGAATCACTCACCAACTCCGCCGTGGCGGGGAGAACTTCTCGCGCCCGCTCCGACGCTGCCGGGTCAAACGCGGCCACGTGACAGCCCTCCTGCAACAGCGCCTGCACCAGCAGAATGGCAGGGGATTCGCGGATATCGTCGGTGCCGCCCTTGAACGCCAGGCCCAGCACGCCCAGACGTTTTCCGCGCAGCGTCCACAACGCAGTGCGCACCTTGCGCAGGAAGCGTTGGCGCTGCTCCTCGTTGATGCGCATGACTTCGTCCAGCAGACGGAACTCGTAACCGCACTCCCGCGCCACCGCGCGGAATGCCATCAAGTCTTTGGGAAAGCAAGACCCGCCGTAGCCGATTCCGGGATTCAGAAAGCGCGGACCAATGCGGCTGTCACTACCGATTCCCTGGCACACCTGCTGCACGTCCGCTCCCACCGATTCGCAAATGGAGGCGACTGCATTGACAAAGGAAATTTTCATGGCCAGGAAGGCATTGGACGCATGCTTGATGAGTTCCGCGCTCTTGGCGCTGGTGACGATCAGCGGCGGAGGAATGCGCACCCGGTCCGGGGCTGGAATGGCATCTTTACGCGGGTAGTAGCTTCCGTCCGTCAGCGGCGCATAAACCTCGCGCAACACTCCGGCGCAGCGCTCGGTGTCCGCACCCAGCACGATGCGATCGGGATAAAGGAAGTCGGTGACGGCGGTGCCCTCGCGCAGGAATTCCGGGTTCGAGGCCACATCAAAAGAATCCGGAGCCGCCGCGTTGCGCAAGATGATCTTGCGCACCCAGTCGCTGGTGTAAACCGGGACGGTACTCTTTTCGATGACAACTTTGTAGCCGTTGATGGCTCCGGAAATGCCGCGGGCCACCGACTCTACGTAGGAGAGGTCGGCTTCGCCCTGTTCGGTGGGCGGAGTGCCTACAGCCACGAAAATGGCCTGGCTGGCTGCCACCGCCTGAGTCAAATCATCCGAAAAGGTCAGGTTGTGGCCGCGATGGCGCTTGAGCAGTTCGGGCAAGAACTTCTCGTGGATAGGGCATTCGCCCGCTTTCAATGCGTTCACTTTGGCCTGGTCGTTGTCTACCAGGATCACCTTGTGGCCCAGGTCGGCGAAGCATGCCCCCGCGACCAGACCGACGTAACCCGAACCCACTACCGCAATTCGCATCAAAATGCTCCCAAGATACTTAAATTAAACGAGTTTACCACGGCGTCCTGAAGAGAAACTGTAGCAGCCTTCCGGGGATGAAGCGATGCAACAATATGACCTATACGAGCAATTATAAGGCCGAAATGGCGGTTGGCGGGGCGTTGTTTGCGCGTCATCGGCGGGCGGTCGGCGGTCACAACCGCAATTCTGTGCCGTCCTGCTGTGCAAAATTCTTCCCTTTGCGTTCCGTACCCAGGGCGACGACGGTCATCAGAAGGGCTATGTTCGCGATCTCGAACGCGGCCAGGGCCCAGGCGTATCCCAGCGGCTTGCGCAAAGCGTAGACCACATTGTTGACCGGGGCCGCGATGAGAATCCCCAACTGATAGGCGAAGCCGGGCATTAGTCCGCGGACCGCGTCGGGAGAAAGTTCGCTGAGATGCGCGGGAATTATCCCCCATGCCCCCTGAACCCCTGCCTGCATCACGAAAGCCCCGATGGCCAGTGTCAGCAGCGATCCTCCGAAGGTCCACGCCGGGATCATGGCCAGGGACAGTAACAGCGCGGCGATCATGCTGCGGCGACGACCCAGGCTTTCCGAAAGATGTCCGAACAGGATCGCTCCCAGCACCGCCCCGACGTTGAAGAGCATCACCAGATAGGCCACCACCTTGGGGTCGAACCCGCGCGCCGACTTCAGAAAGTCGGGATAGAGATCCTGGGTGCCGTGCGAGAGAAACATCATGAGCGTCATCAGCAGTACGAGATAAAGAAAAATTTTCCAGTGACCGCTGGCGGTGCGCACGATCGCCCCCACGGTCGGTACGCGATGCTGTTTCCAGGCTTCCGATTCCCGCACGTGAAAACGAATGTAGAAAGCTAACAGCGCCGGTGCGCCTCCGACCCAGAACATGGCCCGCCATCCCAGAGTAGGCAGGACAAAGCGCGCTGCCACTGCGGCCAGCAGATAGCCAATGGAATATCCGCTTTGTACGATTCCGGAGAGAATCCCGCGCCATTTTGCGGGCGCGCTCTCCATGGCAAGCGAAGCTCCAACGCCCCATTCGCCGCCCATCCCGATGCCATAGATGGTGCGCAAGACCAGAAACACCGTGTAGTTCGGAGCAAATCCACAGAACAGTTCGACCACGGAGAAGAAAACCACATTGGCCATCAGGGGCTTGCGGCGTCCGTATCGGTCGGCGAGCAACCCGAACACGACCGCGCCCAATGGCCGCATGGCCAGGGTTGCGGTCATGGTCCACACGATCGCACTCTTTGTGACCTGGAACTGGGCGGCCAGCGTATCCACGAGAAAGACAAGCACGAAAAAATCGAACGCATCCAGAGTCCAGCCCAAGAAACTGGCTGTGACTGCGTGCCATTGATCGGATCGCGAAGGCGGCACGAGTGATGCCGGATTTGATCCCAAACCTGTCAGCTTTTTCCCTCAAAAAAGAGATTGTCGCCGGGGCAGTGTACACCGTTCGAAGTTGTCCGATCGGATGGTAAGGCTCGTTGGCGCGGGTTGTGGAAAAGTAGCGCCGGCGTCCCGCCCTCGGCGCGGTGGGCGATCCCCCCACCGGACAGCCGGCAAGATGCCGGCGCTACGAAAACCGCCATCGTTCCAACGCGCGGCTTTGATAAGTACTTTGTTTTGAGATAATCGCAACCGCCCATTTCTGTTGACAATACGGCGGTTTCAGGCGAAACTCCGCTCAATCGCTCTGGCTAGTCGTTGTGCGCCCAGCCACCAGTCGTGGCTCGTCAACTCATGCTAAAGCCAGATTCAACACGCTATCCCGGCGTGGTCCACACCCGCGTCAGCGGACCGGAGTGGATCGAAGCAGATTCCTCGGAAAATGAATCGGAGTCGAACCTCACCTTAGCGTTTGACCGCCAGGCAGAGTTACCCGCCGATCTTGCCTTGGATCTCCGGCTGCACGAGATACTGGATCAGTCGCTACTTGCAACCGCCGCAACTGGAGCCGTGATTGCCCTGGCTAGCGGAGAAAAGATGGTGTGCCGAGCCACATCCGGCGACAAGGCTCCCAGTGCCGGAGTATTCCTGAATACCCGCTCCGGTCTTTCGGGTGCGTGCGTCCAGAGTCGCGAGATGCAACTTTGCGACGATACCCAGACCGATATCCGGGTCAATGCGACGGTTTGCCGCGATCTCGGGATCCGATCCATCGTGGTGCTGCCCGTGCTGGACGGCGAAAAATTGCGCGGCATCCTGGAGGTTTTCGCTTCCGAGCCGCAGGCTTTCAGCGACTCCGATCTCCAGACCCTGCAGTCGCTCAGCGAGCGGATTTCCAATACTTTGCATGACGCCGTGGAGGGTGGAACCTGGGTTCCCCCGCCGGATGCATTTTCCTCGCTGCGCATAACCGAATCCACGCCGCCAGCTCCTGCGGAGCCCGAGGCCCTGCCGGTGCCGGAGCAAGATCAGGGAGTCAGCCGTCGCGACTACCGCACCGGCGTTCTGACCGCGGCGGTTATTGCTCTGGCCGTGCTGCTCGGCTGGATGGTAGGACGCGTGGGCTGGAGCCTGGCGGTCAGCCGAGTTCAGCCTCAGCCGACTGTGACCTCCGAGCCGGCACAGCCTGCGGGGCAAGCGAATCCGGAGCCACCACCGGCCCCACCTCGCAAGGAAGAGCCAACCGGATCCGCCAAAGCGGTTCGTTCGACGCCGGTCTCGCCGGCCAAAGCCGCGAAGCGAAAAGCCGAACCCGCCGAACCGGTGGGCGGCCTGGTAATTTATGAGAACGGCAAGGTCGTCTATCGCGCGCCGGCAGACAAGGCAGCTCCCGCGGAAATCGACTCTGGTGGCACTCCCGATTCAATTGCCCCATCGTCAATCGTCCCCGGATCCAATCGAAGTTCGATTCAAAGTGCGGCGCAGCGCGAGCAGGAACCATCGGTCGCGCTCCCTTCCGCCGCTACTCCCGCCAAAAGTAGTTATCTGCTGGAGAGGGTTGAGCCGGAGTATCCCGAGGAGGCGAAGCAACAGCACATTCATGGCCCGGTAGTGCTGAACGCTTTAGTCGGAGAAGATGGCTCGGTTCGGAGAGTCGAAGTGATCAGCGGGAATCCACAGCTGGTCAAAGCTGCGGCCGATGCAGTACGTCAATGGCGTTTCCGGCCTCACCATCTCAAGGGTAGGCCGGTCGAGTTTGAAACCCGGATCACGGTAAATTTCCAACTTCCGTAGCATTCTTTTCATTTTGACGATCTATCCGTAGGCCAGTTCCTTGGCTCTCTGCGCCGCTTTGACTACCGCTTTGATCAGCGTGACGCGAAGCTTGCCCTCTTCCAGTTCCATGATGCCATCGATGGTGCATCCCGCAGGCGTGGTCACCGCGTCTTTCAAGAGGGCCGGATGGTCTCCGGTTTCCAGTACCACGGTCGCTGCTCCCAGAGTGGTCTGGGCGGCGAGCAGTGTAGCGACATCCCGAGGCAGGCCAACCTTTACGCCTGCTTCCGCCAACGATTCCAGGATGATGTAAATGTAAGCGGGGCCGCTGGCGGAAAGCGCCGTGACCGCGTCCATAAGTTTTTCGTCCACCACCACGGTTTTGCCCACGACGTTAAACAGAGCGCAAGCGGCTTCGACGTGGCGGGCATGGGCAAACTTGCCTTTGCTCAGGCCGGTCATGCCGCAGCCCAAAGCGCAAGGCGTGTTGGGCATGGCCCGGACTACCGCCACCTCGCAGCCCAGGGCCTTTTCGATTTGACTGGTGGGCACGGAGGCGGCCACCGAGATGATGAGTTGCTTGCCGGAGACATTGGGGCGAATTTGCTCCATCACTTCCTGCACCACCTGCGGCTTCACGCAAACGAAAATGATGTCGGCATCGCGCACCGCGGCCAGATTGTCGGTCCCGACTGAAACTCCCAGCTTCTCCGCCAGAGCGCGCGCCCGCTCCTCATGCTGCACCGTGGCCAAGGTCGACTTGGGAGAAAGCAGACCCTTGGCCAGCAGCGCCTTCAGCAGAATTCCTCCTATTTTGCCCGCGCCCAGCACTGCCACTTTCTTTCCAGAAAAATCAAACCCCATCCGATGTGTCCTCCGTGTCTTCAGGTGGAGCAGGCCTTCAGGCCTGCATACAGCTGCGGTCTCGCGATGGGCTCCAGCCTCCGAGGCACCTCAGCGGCTGAAGCCGCACGCACTAGGCCGTATTTATTGCAGCGCTAAAGCGCTGCTCCACCCAAAATCAAAATCAGCCCAACCGCTTAGGCTAGTTGGAACCCGTTCCGCGCCATGTCCACAATATACCGTCCGATGGGCAGGGACGCGGTCGCCGCAGGCGAGGGAACATTCCACACGTGCAACATCCTCTCCGACTGCACGAAGTGAAAATCGTCAACCAGGGATCCATCCGGACGCACCGCCTGGGCCCGGACTCCGGAGCCGTCCGCAACCAGATCCGAGCCGACAATCTCGGGCACCAGTCGCTGCAGCGCTTTTACGAACGCCTTCTTGCTCAAGGAACGATAGAATTCGCTGGCTCCATCCCGCCAGTATTTTCCCGCCATGTGCCAGAAGCCGGGATACGTCAAAGTTCCGGCCAGGTCGCGCAGATTGAAGTCGGTGCGGCGGTAGCCTTCCCGTTTGAAGGCCAGCACGGCGTTAGGCCCGGCGTCCACGCCGCCCTGAATCCGGCGCGTGAAGTGCACGCCAAGAAAAGGGAATTTTGGGTCGGGCACGGGATAGATGAGGGTGCGGACCAGATGCGCTTTCTCGGGAATCAGGTCGTAATATTCTCCGCGAAAGGGCACGATCCTCACTTCCGGCTCCTGCCCGGCCATCTGGCTGACGCGATCGCTGTGCAGTCCCGCACAATTGATCACGTTTCTGGCCGCGAATGCTCCGCGAGTCGTCTCCACGAGCATTTCCGTACCCTGCCGGACCAGTCCTCGCACTTCCGTCGCTGTGCTGATGGTTCCGCCTTGCGCACCCACGATTTCGGCGTACTTTCTTGACACGGCCGCGTAGTCGGTGATCCCGGTGCCCGGCACAAGCAGTCCAAGTACGGCGCTGCAGTGCGGTTCAATCTCACGCACTTCTTCCTTCTGGAGTAGCCGCAGCCCGGCAAGACCGTTGGCTTGTCCTCGCTCGTGCAACACCTTTAGGCCGGGTATTTCTTCTTGGCTGGTGGCCACGATAACTTTTCCGCAGACCTCGTGCGGCAAAGTGTGCTCGCGGCAGAATTCCACCATGGCGGCGGCTCCCTCAACGCAAAGCTTCGCCTTCAAGGATCCGGGCTTGTAATAAACGCCGGAGTGAATGACGCCGCTGTTGTGCCCGGTCTGGTGACGGGCAACCGCATCTTCTTTCTCGACCAGTAACAGGCGCAGGTGTGGAAACATGCGGGTGGCGTGCATCGCGGTGGAGAGACCGACGATTCCGCCACCGATAACCACGATGTCAAAATGTTGATCAGGCATAGTGATGCAGAAAGGCGAAGCCGCCTGCTCTTTATACATTGTCGCTTAGGTTGAGCGAAGTTACTGCGGTTATTGTGACGCTCGAGTAGCTTTCTGCGAGGGACCTCAGGGGCTGAAGCCCAATTCACCTTGGTTCGTCTAGTGCAGGCCTGAAGGCCTGCTCCACCCAAAGGCCGCTCTGGATCGGCCCTCTTGAAAACGGGTGGAGCAGGGCTTCAGCCCTGCATTTACGGGGCCTAGGCGGCGGGCTTTAGCCCCTGAGGTACTTCATCAAGCTTAAGGATGGCCGAACTGTATGGGAAGTCCTCAGGATCCGATACCAAGCCGCGCCTTACTGGATTCATGTGGATGTAGTGCCGGAAGCGCGCATATTCACTTGCATCCCGCACGCGGCGATCATAAAAGCTGGTCTGCCAGATTTCCCCGGAGATGGCTAGCTCTTTCTTAGCTCGGAAGGAAAAGCCACCCTTGATGAATTGAGCGGCTTTCTCCAAGGTCACTGAAGTGGCTGGCGTGATCAGCAAATGAAAATGATTGGGCATCACCACAAATTCGTGGAGGCAGTATTTGCCCTGCTTCTGGTAGTGAAACAGGACCTCAATGAGCAATTTCGCCATTCGCTCAGATTGAAGGATGCACTTCTTTTCCCAACTTGAAGCCGTGATGAAATAAGTACCACCGCCTGTAACTCCACGATATGGAATTGCCATAAGTACCTCAGGGGCTGAAGCCCACTTCGGCTAAGTCACCAAATGCAGGCCTGAAGGCCTGCTCCACCCAAAGGCGAAACTTGCTTCTGTGCAAAAGTCCAGTGGGCCTGAAGTCCTGCTCCACCCAAGACCTAAACCTGCTGCAGCACAAAAGGTGGAGCAGGGCTTCAGCCCTGCATTTGCCGGCGGCCGAGGGGGGCTGGCTTTAGCCATTGTGCGGGTCTTCCCCCTTTACTGCACCGTCAGCACAACTTGTACGCTTCGCGTGACTGAGCCGACCGCAGCGTTCACGGTGATGGTGTAATTTCCCGGAGGCGTACCGGGGTGGCCGGCCCCGCTGGCATTGCTTCCTCCGTTTCCGCCGCCGCAGGCGACGAACATCCCGAGCAGCACGCTCATGATCGCCAGCAGTAGAGCAGTTTTCTTCTTATGCCGGCGAGGGTGAATCCGGCGTCATACCAGAGCCGCTCCGGCGTTCCTCCATGCCGCGCAGCTGCGGGACTGGCGCCAAGGGTCGCAATGTTCAGCACCACGTTCGTGTCACCGCTTCCCGAGGAGACCTGGGTAGGCGTGAAGGAGCATGTGCTCAACTGAGGCATGCCAGTGGCGGAGCACGACAAACTTGCGTCGGCGGGAAAGATGCTTCCGTTTCCCAGCGGAACCGCATCCAGATTGAACCTGGCAGTCTGGCCGGCCAGAACGGTCTGGGCAGGGGAGTTGTTGTTCAGGGCAAAATCGAAGCCGACAACCAGTTGCACCAACGCCGAATGCGTGATGCCCGCCGCGTCCGTTCCTGTGGCCACGATGTTGAAGCTGTAGGTATTCTGCACATCGCTGCTTGCGGTAACGGTGAAAGTTGCGCCTGACGCGGTGGGTGTGAGCGTCGCGGGAGAAGGTATACAGGTGAGGGGCACGCCATCGGCGCAACTGAGGGTTACCGGGCTGCTGTAGCCGCTGGAAGCTGTGAGCGTGCCGTTGAACACGGCAGATTGCGATACTCCTACCGTCAAGGCTGGATTGCTGACCGCCAAAGCGAAGTCCGGCCTGCTATTGCTGCCGGCGTTGACGGTCAGTGAAAGAGTCTGCGTCCTGACCGGCCCGCCGGGTGTGGTGCCGTTGATCGTAATTGGAAATGTCCCTGCAGGCGTGCTTGCACTAGTGGCTATCGTCAGGGTTACCGGGGCGGGACTGCCGGCGAGCGGACTCAGCGAACCGGAAGGCTGGAAGCTGCATGCCGCTCCGGCCGGCAAGCCGCCGCAGGCGAGAGCGACAGCCCCACTGAATGCCCCTGCTGCGGTCACCTGCAATGCGACTGGCCCGGAGTTGCTGGACTGATTCATGGTCAAGCTTGCTGGCGCCGGAGCGGTCAAATTGAAATCCACCACGTGCAGGGTCAAAGCAAAATCGCGGGTCACAGTATTGGTATCGCTGCCAATTCCGTGAACGTTGAACAAGTAATCGCCGACCGGACCGGTTGCACTCACGCTGAAGTTGCCCCCAGCGCTGGTTGGCGTCAAGCGGAGCGGCGTGACCGAACAAGAGGGTGGTGGCGGCGTCGCCCGGCGCGTGCAACTGAGGTTGACGGCGTTGTTAAATCCGTTCTCGGCGCGCATGGTGACTGCGAAAGTGGCGGTCTGACCGGCAAACGCGATGAGGGCGTTGTCTGAGCTGGAAAATTGAAAATCCGGGCCTGCCACCAGTGTGAACTCCCAGATACCACGGCCAAACGTAGCAGCGCGCAGCTTTTTGGTTCCACCAGAATTGAAAAGGCGCAGCGCCGTGACTGGAGTGTTAGGCAAATAACCCACCCTGCCGCTGTCCGGCGACGGGCCCACCTCAGTCCAGCCTGGGCTGGTGGTGCTGCTGGCGAAGACCCCGACATCGGTTCCGACGTAGACCGTGCTCGCTCCCGCGTCCACCAGAACTGCGTTGACGGGCGCGTCGGGCAGGCTGGTGTTGCCGCTGGTGAAGCCCCCGGCTTCAGGGCCTAAGATGGCAGCAGTCGCTTCCGCACTCTCCGAAATAGCGGCCCCGGTGGAGAAGCTTTGGCTGAAATCTGTCCAGGAGGCGCCCGCATTGGTCGTCTTCCATACATGGGCGGTATGAAACCCCATGATGGTCATGAACGCCGTTTTGCCGGTCGCGTCCGACCGGTCGACCGCAACCGCCGAGATGGGGAAGCCAAACGGATTTGTGTTCCCGGTGCGGTCGACCCAGGCGCCCGGTCCGGCACTCACATTGGTGGCGACCCAGATGTGACCTCCGGTGGGGACGATGGGGCCGAGGCCGTCGGTTCCTGCATACATCACGTTGGAAAACCCGCTCGTGCTCTTGATGCCGCCCGCGGCCAGCGCCCGCACCAGGTTGACCTCACTGCCAGTACAGCTATCCGTTCCTCCCGTCTCGAAATTGTTGGTGAGGAACGTGAACCCGGCACCATCGCTGGCCCCGCGCCACACCCGGCAAGTTCCCACGATGAGTTCTCCCGAGTTTTGCGGGTCCAAAATGAAGGGAGTGAAAAACGCTCCGGAATCCCCGCCCACGGTCGTGTTGGAGACCACCAACCCGTTATCGAAATCCTGCACCCGGCAATCGACGCCCAGCTGGCAGCGCTGAATACTCACGTCCGTGTTGGCGGTAAACCACTCGGTGGGATTGTCGGGATTGATTTCGTTGAAGCCGCCGTCGCCGGCGTTCACATTCAGCCAACTGGTGCTGCTTTGCGACGTGCTGGTGGCCGGCGACCCGTTGTCTTCGGCGCCGCCTAGAATCGTGTTCGGATCGCTGGGATGCTGGGAGAAAGAAACGAACTGGGTCATCGAGCCCAGCGTTTCGTTCAAGCTGTCGAACTGGTTGCTGCCTCCGCAGGTGCCCGTGGTCAGACCGGTATAGCCATCCAGGGCGCGGTAGATTCCGCCCTCGGTCGCGAAGTACATCACGACTTGCGTGTTGTTGTTGACCTGCAGAAATGACATGGCATGCTGGCTGGGATGAACGTGAGCGATCGAACCGAAATCAGGCGGACAGCCGAAGGCGTGGGTGAGATTGATGAAAGTATCGGGCGCGACGCCGCCGCAACCCGGCGACGCGGTGGTGATTCGGCATTTGTAGAGGTTGACCGCGCCCGCGTACAGGTCCGTGGTTTGCCCGTCGGGCACCGCGGCCAGGGCCAGGTTGAAAATGCCCTGAGTGGTCCCGCAACCGCCTAGTAAATCGCCGCAGCTGGTGATGCCCGTGTCATCGACAACAGTCCAACTGCTGCCGCCGGTGGTGGTCTTCCAGATGCCCTGATCGCTGCTGTTTCCGTCCACGTACCAGAAATACATCTCGTTGCGCCCGGGCACGACGGCAAATTCTCCGCGGTATAACAAGCAGCCCGGAGTGGTGGGCATCGCGGGGCAGGTTTGCGCACTCAGCCCGCCGGGCTGGCTGTTCAGACGGTTCCAGTTAGCCCCATCGGTCGAGGAATAAATTCCGTGCCATTGAATCGCGGCAAAGAACGAACCCGCGGCTGCGTTGTACACCACCGAAGTCGCGGAGCCGGGGGCAATGGGCAGAGCGGCGTCCTTTGGGGTCGCATGGTTCCAGGACTGCCCGCCGTCGTTCGAGTAGTACAGCCCGCGATTGGTGATGACCGGGTCCTCCAATCCCTCGATTACACCCTCAGACGCGCCCGCGGCGGCGGCGACCACCAGGTTGGGACTCAGCGCGCTGAATGCGATCTGGCTGAAGCCCAGGCCGGCAAAGGAATGCGCTCCGGTCGCGTCCTGCGAAATCAGCGTCCAGGTATTGCCGGCGTCGGCGGAGCGCAGAATACCCAGGCCATAGTAGGAATCGGCGGAATTGTTTGGTTCTCCGCTGCCCACCAGGATCACGCTCTTGCTGGCGTCAGGGCTTGATAGTTGTGGTTGGATGGCGATTGATCCCACTGCGAGGGTGGGCTGGTCGTCGATAATCGGAGTCCAGGTAACGCTTGAAGGATTCGGGCTAGACGGCCCGGCATTCGTTGACTTCCACACTCCGCCATAGGCACCGCCAAGGTATACCGTGTTGCCCGTGCCATCGGCGGGATCGACGGCCACGGCAGTGGCACGCCCAGCTATCCAACCGTAGTCCTGCACCCCGAATCCGCTTGCGTCAGAGGCCAGAGGCGCGGGCCCCAGTGGCGTCCAGGTGGTAGTCGAGGTGTCATGTGGCAAGGCCGTCACTCCGGCCGCGCGGAGCTTCGCGACCCGCAACGCCCGCAGCTGCATCTTTTGCCGTTGCGCGCGATAGCGCAGCGCCGCCGAGGATTGCCCAGGGAGAGCGCGTCCGTGCCGGAACCACAACTCGCGCTTAAGAGGTTGGTTGGGGCCACTCAGCGGCCCGTATTCGGAATGAATTCTTGTGCTCTGAGCGAAGGAGAAAGCGGCACAAACTATCAGGCACACGAGCACGCGAAGGCGAATGCAAAGATTCATAGGCACCTGGGGAGAAGGGGAAACCGCCGAACCCACGACTATCACGTGCTGCCCGCGATTTGCAGTGATGGCTGGGACTGAATGCGCTTTTCTTTTTCTAAATGGGAATGCGAGATGGAGTAAGGTGAGGCAACTGTGCACTACACGAAAGTTGACTTGACGGGAATCCGGAATCGGGCGGTGCGCGTGGGCCAGAGACTATAGGGAGGCGGCGGGGAACTCTGGGTCCTGGGTGGAGCAGGGCTTTCAGCCCTGCAATGAAGCACGGAACATTAAAGGGCTTCAGCCCCAGAGGTACTTCTCGGGACGGCAGTTCAACAGAGAAAATTCAGCATGCTTCGGCGGCTAAAGCCGCCACCCTATGATGGCACTTAATGCAGCGCTAAAGCGCTGCTCCACCCAAAAGCTGAAGCGCTATTCGTACCGCAGCGCTTCGATTGGATCCAGGCGTGCCGCTTTGCGGGCTGGATAGAAGCCAAAGAAGACTCCCACCGCCATCGAGAACAATACAGCAGCGAAAATCGCAGTGGGAGATACCAGCACCGGCCATCCCAGAGTTTGCGTAATCAGGTAAGAAGCTCCCATGCCCGACAAAATTCCGATGGCGCCGCCCACCACGCTGAGCACAACAGCCTCGATCAGAAACTGCTGTTGCACGTCGCCCTCAGTGGCCCCGATAGCCATGCGAATGCCGATCTCGCGCGTGCGCTCAGTCACCGAGACCAGCATGATGTTCATGATTCCAATTCCGCCCACGATCAGCGAAATGCTGGCAATCGAAGCCAGCAGGATGGTGAACAAGCGGGCATTCTGGTCGGCGAGGTCGGCCATGTCTGCCAGGTTGCGCACGAAAAAGTCGTCGTCCTGTCCGGAGCGGATGCGGTGGCGGTCGCGGAGCAGGGCGGTGATCTGCTGCTGGGCGGTGTAGCTGGCATCCTTCGAGGCGGCCGAAACCATGATCCAGCGCAGCCAGTCCTGCCCGGTGATCTTCTTTTGCAGAGTGGTGATCGGGACCAGAATGACGTCGTCCTGGTCCTGACCCATGGCGGCCGATGTCCCCTTCGGCGTCAGCAGGCCCACGATCTTGAAGGACAGGTTGTTGATACGCACCGTTTGGCCGATGGGGTCGGTTGCGCCGAACAGGTTCTTGCGCACCGTCTCCCCGATGACGGCGACGTTGGCAGCCGTGGTCACGTCATCCTGCGTGAACGAAGTGCCCTCGGCAAACGGCCAACTGCGGATGTCGAAGTATTGCGGCTCGGTGCCATTGACGTTGGTCGCCCAGTTGTCATTTCCGAACACCACCTGGGCGGAAGCCTGGCTGCCGGGTGCGGCCGCCGCGACCGACGGGCATTCCCGCAAAATCGCCAGCATGTCATCGTAAACCAGCGTCTTGGTGGCGCCCCATCCCATGCGCATGCCGCCGCGGTTGACGGTGCCCGACTGCACAAAGAGCATGTTGGAGCCCATGGCCGCGATTTGTTGTTGCGCCTGCTGTTGCGCTCCCTGACCCACGCTTACCATGGCGATGACGGCGCCGACTCCAATAATGATGCCCAGCATGGTCAGGATGGAGCGCAGCTTGTTCCGAGCCAGCGCGCGCATCGCAATGCGAATGATCGCTACTAAGTCCATAATTCGTGCCTTACAGTTTTTCCTCAGCCACCCTAGGCCACCCTTGGATCAAACATATCCACCGGCGTGGCCGGGCCAATTTTGCCCAACTTCACCAGGCGCGCGACGATCGCACCCACGGTTCGGTTGTGCGTCTTCGCGATCTGCTGAAAATCAATTCCCCGGCGAAGTTCCTCGCAAACTTGCTGATCCTCCGCGCGCGACCATGATTTCCCCGATTTCGCCGGCAAGGGTCGTTTGTTACGCTCGCGTTCCTCCACGAACTCCAAGGCTACGACGGCCTGGTGCAGCGCTCTCACCGCGGACGGGTACTGGTACACCGCGTCGCCGGTCAGGACTTCGCCGGTCTCCGGATTTACTCCATCGGCCAGCGCTCGAATAATTCTCAAGCTTTCCTGAATTTCCATTGCGGACCTCCACTCGCTAAGCGTAGATGTCCGGGCCTGCGTGCGCTGTGACGGCTGAACCAATCCGATGTTCATAGGTTCAGCCCCACAACAGGAATTCTCATTCCCATTGTCAATCCTCGAGCGCCGGCATGTTTTTCAGGACCTCCGCTGCAACCGGCCGGTTCTGGACGGCTTCGTCGCGGCGAATGCTGCCATCGCGAAAGTGAATGCCGCGCTTGGCAAAATCTGCGATGTCGGGCTCGTGCGTCACCAGCACGATGGTCAGCCCATCGTCGTTCAGCTTCTGAAAGACCTCCAGAATTTCGACAGAAGTCCGGCTGTCGAGGTTGCCGGTGGGCTCATCGGCCAGCAGGATCGAAGGGCGATTGACCAGTCCGCGGGCGATGGCAACGCGCTGCTGCTGACCGCCGGAGAGCTGGGAAGGGAAGTGCTGCATGCGGTCCCCGAGCCCGACGAGCGCCAGCGCCTCCTTGGCGCGCTTCTGGCTTTCTTCTTTGCTGATGTGCGCATACAGCGTGGGCAATTCGACATTTTCCAGCGCGGTGGTGCGGGAAAGCAGGTTGAATCCCTGGAACACGAAACCGATTTTGCGGTTGCGAATGGTGGCTAGTTCCTTCTTGGTCAGTTCGGAGACGGCGATGCCTTCCAGCAGATAGCGTCCGCTGGTGGGCTTGTCCAGGCAGCCCAGGATGTTCATGAAAGTGGATTTGCCGCTGCCGCTGGCCCCCATGATGGCCACGAACTCGCCCCGCTCGATGCGCACATTCACGCCGCGCAGCGCGTGCACCTTGGTTTCGCCAAGGTCGTAGTATTTGTGCACGTCCTCGATCTGGATGAGACCGCGCGCCCCGGTTTCAGCCGGCGTCGTGATTGCGGATTGTGGCAACGTTGCCATCTCTTTGGGTGCCCCGATCAAGCTCCGCTTGGGCGGGGTGTTCTCCTCTTCTATCTTCCGCGCGGCTGCGCTCCACCCAGGCCCGGGGCACGGGTCGCGCTGCCGGAGCTTGGTGTCATCCCGCCGGTAACCAGTTCGTCGCCCTCGTTGAGCTGGCCATTGAACACTTGTGCGACTTCGGTGATGGTATGGTCGGTGATGCCGGTGCGAATGCGCACTGGCTCGAGAGTCTTATCGGGACGCAGTTTCCAAACTACGGCCACGTCCACGCGCGGAGTGCGCGTTTGCTGACCACTCTCCGCGCCTCCACCACCCTGCGTACCCTCACCGCGAGCGCGCCGCTGTTTGCCGTCAGCCCCGGTGGTCCCCGATGCTTGACCGCTTGCCGCCTGGGCTCCAGCCGGCTGTCCTGAGATCAGTCCGTATTTCTTGTACAGCGCCCGCACCTGATCGGCGGGCATGTCCGGCTTGTAACGCAACGCGCCATTGGGCACGCGCAACGTATTGCTCGCGTTGGCGACAGGAATCGTAATGTAGGCGGTCATGCCGGGAAATAATTTCAGGTCCGGATTGTCGAAATCGATGATGGTGTTATAGGTGACCACGTTCTGCACCGTGGTGGCGTTCAGCCGCACCTGTGACACCTTGCCGCTAAATGTGTCTTTCGGAAACGCGTCCACTTTGAATGTGACCACCTGCCCGGTGTGGATCATGCCGACGTCCGATTCATCGGTGCTGGCATACACCTGCATTTTGGTCAGGTCCTGGGCGATGGTGAACAGGGTGGGCGCCTGCAGGGAAGCCGCCACGGTCTGGCCCACGTCCACACTGCGGGCGATCACCGTGCCGTCAATGGGCGCATGAATGGTGGTGTAATCCAGATTGGTCTGCGCCACCGTAACCGCCGCCTGTTTCTGCTGCACCTGCGCGATCGCCTGGGTGATGGTTGCCTTGGCCGCGGCCACCGCGGCGTCGGCCGAATCGGCATTGGCTTTGGCCAGGTCGAGCTGTTGCTGGCTCATCACGCCTGCCTGGGTGAGACCGGCAGTCCGCTCATAGTCGGCTCGGGTTTGCACCGCGGTAGCTTGCGCCTTGTCCAGATTGGCCTGCGACGCAACTACATTGGCTTTGGCGTTAGCCAGGTCTGCCTTGGCCTGGAGCAGAGAACCCTCGAACAGCGAAGGATCGATCTGGGCTACGACTTGTCCTTTTTTCACCCGCGAATTGAAATCGGCGTTCAGCCGAGAAATCGTGCCCGAAACCTGCGAACCCACCTGAACTGTGGTCACGGCATTGATGGTGCCCGTGGCTTCGACGACTTCCCGAATGTCACCGCGATCTACTTTGGTCGTGAAATACTGCGGCTTGTCATTGCCCTTGAACTGAAAGGCAGCGAAGACTGCGATGGCCACGACCACCACGCTCGCGATCAGCCAATGGCGTTTCAGCATATTCACGACGTCGTCCTCGCTTTATCCATCGGATGTTCTTCATCGGCCATAGCTGTAAGATCCATGGTAGTAAGAACCCACAACCCGAGGCTTGGTTGCGAATCGAAACCCTTGCTCCCTGTGAGAAAACGCCCCGCAGCCGTAACTCCAGCTTACTGAAGGGTACATCTTGCATCATCGATCCGAGTTCTGCGTATCCTTTACAAAAATTTACGCACATTAATTCCAGCTTAAGATGAAAGAATCGCAACTGGGGGCAGCCTGTCGCGACAACAAATGTCCCGTCCTTCGATCGCTTGCGGTACCTGGCTGCGATCGAAGCGACAAGAAAGGAAGACGCGGATGGATCTTCAGGCATTCTGGCTTACCCTCCGGCTGGCCGCGCTGGTGGCGGCCATACTTGTGGTGGTGGGGCTTCCAGTGGCGTGCTGGATCGCGTATTCACGCTGGCGCTGGAAATTTCTCGCGGAAGCTGTCTTTGGCTTGCCCATCGTACTGCCTCCCACCGTATTGGGTTTCTATGTCCTGGTGGCGCTGGGGCCGCACAGCCCCCTGGGACGCGGCTGGCAAGCGCTGACCGGTCACACGCTGGCGTTTACCTTTGAAGGCCTGGTGATCGGCTCGCTCCTCTACAGTTTTCCATTTGCGGTGCAGCCTTTCGCGGCCTCGTTCGCGGCCGTGGACCCTCGACTGGTAGCGGCGTCTCAGACTCTGGGTGCTTCCAGCTTGAGAACCTTTTTTCGCGTGATTCTGCCCTTGTCGAGAGCCGGAGTGGTGACCGGAGTGGCGCTTAGCTTCGCGCACACCCTGGGCGAGTTTGGTGTCGTACTAATGGTTGGAGGCAACATCCCAGGCGTCACCCGAACCGTTTCGATCGATATCTACGATAAAATGCAGGCCTTTAATTACGCTGGAGCTAACGCCACTGCGCTGGTGCTGCTGGTGATCTCATTCGCGGTGCTCTCGGTGGTGTACGCTCTGAACCGAAGGGTCTGGGTATGGAAGTAAAAGCGGTAGCCACCAAGAACACGAAGTATCACCAAGGAAATCGTACAAGGATCATTGGTTCCTTCGTGGCACTTCGTGTCCTTCGTGGTTATAGATTTTGCAGTGAACACCGATGATGGAGTCGACTCTGACCAACGCCGCCTTGCCGACTGCTTCCGCGGTCGTTCGTGAAGTGTCCGTAGAAATTCGCAAGCGCTCAAGTAAAGACTTCGAACTCGAGCTATCGGTTTCACTTCCGCCGGGGATCACGATTTTGTTTGGCGCATCGGGGGCAGGGAAGACTACGCTGCTGGATTGCCTCGCAGGTCTGGTTCGGCCGGATGCGGGCCGAATCGCGATCGCAGAGAAAATTCTGTTCGACAGCTCGCAAGAAATTAATGTGCCGCCGCAGGTTCGCCGGGTCGGTTATGTGTTTCAGGATCTGGCGCTGTTTCCGCATCTGAATGTCGAAGCTAATATCGAATACGGGATCTCTTCGCTTGATGGCCAGGAGCGCAAGCGGCGCAGCGCCGCCATTCTGGAGTCATTCCGGATCGCGCATCTGCGTTCGCGCCGGCCGGGCCAGATCTCTGGTGGGGAGCGGCAAAGGGTCGCCCTGGCCCGCGCCCTGGTGATCGACCCGGCCATCCTTCTTTTGGACGAACCGCTGGCCGCACTGGATGCGGTCACCAAGGCTAGAATCGTCGACGACCTGCGCACCTGGAACCAGGAGCATCGTATCCCCGTGGTTTACGTCACCCATAGCCGGGAAGAGGTGTTTGCGCTAGGCGAACGCGTGATCGTAATGGAAAATGGCCGCGCCATCGCGCAAGGGACACCTCACCAGGTCATGTCCGCGCCGCGCCTGGAGACGGTGGCACAACTGGCGGGGTTCGAGAATATCTTCGACGCCAAAGTGATCTCCGCCCACGCTGAACGCGGCACCATGACGTGCCAACTCGCGGGCAGCAAGATCGAGCTGGAAACGCCCCTGGTGCGAGCGGATGTGGGCTCGATGATGAAGATTGGAATTCGCGCCGGGGACATTCTGCTGGCGTCGCTGCCACCGGCCGGCCTGAGTGCACGCAACATTATTGCCGGCAGGGTCGTGTCTTTGGCGCAGCGCGATGTCATCGCGGTCGCAAAAGTGGACTGTGGAGTGGAGATGGAAGTTCATCTCACGCTGGCGGCTCGCGATTCCCTGCACCTGCAACCGGGGTGCGAAGTGTGGCTGGTGGTCAAGACCCATTCCTGCCACCTGATGGCGGTCTAGCTCGGGCTGCTTTCGGTCCCCCTGCTGTCGGTTCCCGTGCTGTTAGTTCCCAAAGAGTCACTTCATTGCAAGCATCGTCCTGAAGCAGGATGGTTTACACAACATTCAGTGCTTGGGGGGTTCTATGCGTGCGATTCTAGCGGTTCTGCTGCTCGTTCCGACGTTTCTGTGCCACGCTCAGCTTTCCTCACCAAACGGAGTCAGCGTTGGCGGAGATGCCCAGGTGAACGTGGTACCCGACCGGGTCACGATTCTGCTGGGAGTCGAGACCCGGAGCAAGAATCTCGACGAGGCAGGCTCCCAGAATGATTCGCTGATCCGGCAGGTTCTGGCTGCAGCGCGAAAGCTGGAAGTGAATGCGTCTGACATTCAGACCGATTTTATTCACGTAGATCTGGCCTATAAGAATAGTGACGACTCGACGTCAGTGGACTATTACAAGGTAACTAAGGAAGTCCAGGTTGTCTTGAAAGATGTGTCGAAATTCGAAACCCTGGTAAGTGCCCTGTTGCACGCTGGCGCCAACCACATCTACGGGATTGATTTCAGTACTTCTGAGTTGCGGAAATTTCGCGACCAGGCGCGCGCGCTTGCCACCAAGGCGGCGATTGAAAAGGCGAATGACCTTGCCGCCGCGGCAGGAATGAAGGTCGTCGGCAAGCCCACTTCCTTGACCACATACTCGTATGGCGGTGGTTCTTCATACCGCTACTGCTGCGGATACTCATACGGTGGCAACATGGCGCAGAACGTGGTGCAGAACCAGGCAGGCGCAGGCGATTCAGGCGCAGAGAGTACGGTTGCTCTCGGAAAGATCGCTGTATACGCCTCGGTGACGATGACGTTCCAGATGCAGTAAGGCTTGGGCGCACGCTGCGGTCGGCGCTCCACCCTTGGGGAAAGGAAAAGCCCCGCCATGAACGCGGGGCCTTTGAAATCTCGACTTCTAATCTATACGCTGAAAGACGAGCCGCAGCCGCAGGTGCTTTTCACGTTCGGATTCTCGAACTTGAAGCCCGCTCCCTCGAGGCTCTCGACGTAATCGACGATGCAGCCGTTCAGATACATCACCGAGGTGGCATCCACGTAAACCTTCAGGCCGTCCATGTCGAACACTTTATCCATCATGCCCGAGCCGTTTTCAAACTGCATGGAATAGGAGAAACCTGAGCAGCCCCCTCCGACCACGCCCACCCGCAGACCGGCTGGAACAGGGTTCTGTTGCGTCATGATCTCCTTGACCTTGGCGACAGCATTGGGGGTCAGGCTAATGGGTGCCTTTTTTGTCTCTACAGGCTTCACTTCCGGGGTGGTTGTCGTGGCCATTGGTATCTCCTTGAAAGGACTCAACCGTAATTATAACAAAGGCCGCCACCCGTACAGACACTAAATGCCCGTAAGAGTGGGGTTTTCAGGCCCGTTACCGGCTAAGCCATTTCCTACTTTGTTGGATGCTCCCGGTCACTCCCAAGTCGCAGATCAAAAAAACTGCCGGGTATTGCCAGTAGGTCTATAATTCCGCATCGGGGCCCTTATTCGAAGTCGGTTGTGGGTCCGGACTCGGCTTCCGCAACGCGGCCTTGGGAACGGCTCGATATAAGTAGCGAGGTGGTTTATGACTCCAGGATTGCTATGGCTACTGATCGTGTGGGGCGTACTGACCGGCGTTCTGATCATCCTCCTCATCTACCGCAGCACCCTGACCATGCAGGAGGACGATCAACTCTTCCTCGACGACTCCGCCTCGGCAATGGAAAAGGATCAGAGGGAACTCATGGCCAAGGTGAATAAGATCACTCCTGTCGTGAAAGTGCTGGGTGCGGCATCGGGAGCCATGATTCTGGTCATCGCAGGCTGGGCGGTTTACCTGGGATTGAACTCGGTCCAGCCGTAAAATGGCTGCGGCGGGCCGGGAAGCCCGCAATTTTCGGCGAGGGCGCGAGTCGTTCGCGACGCCCATGATTTTTTGGCAAAGGCGCGACCTCTCGGGAAGGGCACGACTTCCGGGAAGGGCATTCTCGGGAAGGGCACGACTTCAGTCGTGCCACAAACGGCTGAGAGCGGTCCGGCTTTAGCCCCTGTGGTTTGCTGTTCCAGCCCGCATCGTCTTTTCACGATGGGCTGACGTTTTGCGCGACCTGCTGGTGCCGGGAACAGGATTTGAACCTGCACGCCTTTTGGGCATTGGATCCTAAGTCCAACGCGTCTGCCAATTCCGCCATCCCGGCTTGCGCTTATTTTAACCGATGTTGCTAATTCAACCGTATCGTTCAAACCGGGGGGCGCATCGAATTACCAGGATGACCAAGTTCGGTTCCAGCATCCTCGCGGTGGTTTTGCTGGGCGCGCTCGCGACGGTATCGGTTGCCGGCCAAGGTGAGCCCCTGATGACTCTGGGGCAGTCCCCGCCTGCCAGCTGCCACCAGCATGGCCCGACTCCGGTTTCGCAACCCGTCAGCTACCGCTGCTGCCAGAGCGGACACGATTCCGCGCTTCTGCAAATTTCGTTCGCGGCACAACCGGATTCCGGCGATCTGACCGCTGGCCGTCCTATCCATAGCTTGGTTCCGACGGTCAATAATCGTGGCCAAAGCCCAGGCAATTTAGCAACATCTTCCGCTGACCCACCCGACATTACTCCCCTACGCGTTTAGCACCCACTCCACTGGCCTTAGGCACGAATGGCCTTAGGGTGGAGCAGCGCTTCTAGCGCTGCATTCAGCGCCCGAATTCCGCGGCGGCTTTAACCGCTGCAGTGCCACGCCTCGCGGTCAATTCAAGGAAGGTCAATTCTACGGAGATCGTTTCCCAGGAGACCTTTGGTGCAGAAAATGTTTTTGCAGCTGATTGCGGCTGCGCTCGTGGCTACATCATTCCTGGTGTCAACCAGGCTGGCTTCAGCTCAGGATGACGGCCACGAGATGAAAATGTCCGGGGAACAAGATTCCGAGCCGCCCATGCAGGGAATGCCCGAGGACATGTCCGGAATGCAATCACGCTCGCTCATCGAATCGTTGTTGCAGCATGCCACCTCGGGCACCGATGCCGAACCCAACTCTACCCCCGCCACCATGCTCATGACCACCAAGGGCAGCTGGACCCTCATGTTTCATGGCGAAGCCTTCCTGAATGAGCTGCAGCAGACCGGGCCGCGGGGCCACGACAAATTATTTTCCACCAACTGGTGGATGCCAATGGCGCAACGAAAATTCGGCAAAGGCACGCTCACCATCAGAACCATGCTCAGCTTCGAGCCCGCCACCATTTCGAAGCGGCGCTATCCCGAACTTTTCCAGCAGGGAGAAACTGCCTTCGGGCGGCCGATCGTGGATGGGCAGCATCCGCACGACTTCTTCATGGAACTTGCCGCCTTGTACGACTACAAGGTTGCAGATCGCACCCTCTTGTCTTTCTACGCCGCTCCCATGGGCGACCCGGCGATGGGGCCGGCCGCCTATCCTCACCGGGCGTCGGCATCGGAAGACCCGATGGCCCCGCTCGGCCATCATCTCCAGGACTCCACCCACATCGCAGCAGACGTAATCACGGCCGGCATCACCTATCGCAGTGTGCGTCTGGAAGCATCCGGCTTTCATGGGCGCGAGCCCGACGAGTTTCGCTGGAACGTCAACTCGGGAAAGATCGACTCCTGGTCAGCGCGGGTGACCGCCAATCCCGGCCAGAACTGGAGCCTGCAATATTCCATCGCACAACTGCACAGCCCGGAGGCGCTGGCGCCCGCGGAAGACCTCCGCCGCATGACCGCTTCTGTGCAATACAACCGTCCGTTGCGAAAGGGCAACTGGGCTTCGCTGCTGCTCTGGGGACGAAATCAGGATGTCTCCGGCGGGAATGTAGGCAACAGTTACCTGCTGGAATCGACGCTCCGATTTCTAAACCGCAACTACGCCTGGACGCGAATGGAGAATGTGGATCGTACCAACGAACTTCTGCTCGGCGAGAACCCGGAGCCGGCGGGATTCAACGAACGCTATTTCACCCGGGTTCAGGCTTAC
>WNEZ01000563.1_pt1 | contig 29914 bp, 33 predicted proteins | sample 5400521 | NCBI WGS metagenome assembly WNEZ01 (sample SAMN13153339, study PRJNA577476) | soil metagenome | isolation source: 120 cm saprolite under Douglas fir tree site 2 hole 1 replicate 1 | place: USA:California | collected 2015-04-18 | reverse complement strand
CGTCATCTCCATCAACCGCGTCGCGAAGGTCGTGAAGGGCGGCCGGCGCTTCGGCTTCAACGCGCTCGTCGCCGTGGGCGACGGGCAGGGGCGCGTCGGGATCGCCACCGGCAAGGCGAACGAGGTGAGCGAGGCGGTGCGCAAGGCCGTCGAAGCCGCCCGCCGTCGCCTGGTCGAGATCCCGCTCGCGGGCACGACCATCCCGCACGAAATCATCGGTCACCACGGCGCCGGGCGCGTGCTCCTGAAGCCTGCCGCGTCCGGGACCGGGGTCATCGCCGGCGGCCCGGTGCGCGCGGTGCTGGAGTGTGCCGGGGTGCGCGACATCCTCACCAAGAGCCTCGGCTCCACCAACCCGCACAACATGGTGCGGGCGACGTTGGATGCGCTGCAGCACCTCACGACGGCGCGGCGTGTCGCGAAGGAGCGCGGCGTCGAGCTTGAGGCCATCCCGTACCGGGCGCGTCAGGAAGTGACCCATGGCTAGGCTCCCACCCACTCGGAAATACCGCAAGCGCAAACCGGGGCGCGACCGGCCGCTGCCGCCGCCCGGCAAGGGCGAGCTGCGGATCCGGCAGGTCCGTTCCGGGATCGGGCGGCCCGCGTTCGAGCGGCGGACGCTCGAAGCGCTCGGCTTGAAGCACCACCAGGCGACGGTGGTGCAGCAGGATCGCCCGTCGCTCCGGGGCATGCTGTATCAAGTGCGCCACCTGGTCGAGGTGACGCCCGCGAAGGCGAAGGCAGGGGAATAGGCATGGCGAAGCCGAAGACGAAGCCGAAGACGAGGACGAGGGCAAAGGCGAAGCCGCGGGCGAAGGCGGCGAGGCCCGAGCTCCGGCACATCACGCTGTCGAGCCTCCGGAGGCCGCCCGGCTCCCACCGCGCGCGCATCCGCAAGGGGCGCGGCCCGGGTTCAGGGATCGGCAAGACGGCCGGGCGGGGCGGCAAGGGTCAGACCGCGCGGGCGGGCGGGCAGACGCGTCCCGGCTTCGAGGGCGGGCAGATGCCGCTCATCCGTCGCATCCCGAAGCGCGGCTTCACGAACCCGTTCAAGCAGCCGGCACAGGTGGTCAACGTCCGGCATCTGGGCCAGCTCGCCGAGGGCGTCGAGGTCACGCCGGAGACGCTGTTCGGCGCCGGGCTGGTGCGCCGGCCGGACCACCCCATCAAGCTGCTCGGCATGGGGGACGTACAACGCAAGTTCAGCGTGAAGGGCGTGACGGTGTCGGCCTCGGCCCGCTCGAAGATCGAGCAGGCGGGCGGCACCATCGCGAGCTGAGCCTCCCATGACCGCACCGCGGCTGCCCAACCTGTTCAAAGTTCCGGAGCTGAAGGAAAAGATCCTCTTCACGCTCCTGTGCCTGGTCGTGTACCGCATCGGCGCGCACATCGCGACTCCCGGTGTGAACGTCCAAGCCCTCGCCGATTACCTGCGGAACCAGGCTCAGGGCACGCTGTTCGCTCTCTACGACCTGTTCGCGGGCGGGAGCTTCGGCCGAGCGACCGTGTTCGCGCTCGGCATCATGCCGTACATCTCGGCGAGCATCGTCTTTCAGTTGGCCGCGCCGGTGTTCCCGGTCGTCGAGAAGATGCAGCGCGACGAAGAGGGCCGGAAAAAGCTCACGCAGTGGACGCGGTACCTCACCGTGGTGCTGTGCCTGTTCCAGGCCTACGGGTACGCGCTCTTCACGGAGCAGATCGCCGGCGCCGTGGCCAATCCCGGCTTCTTCTTCCGGTTGACCACGGTGCTCACCCTCACCACCGGCGGTGTCTTCGTCATGTGGCTGGGCGAGCAGATCACGGAGCGCGGCATCGGCAACGGGGCGAGCCTCCTGATCTTCTTCTCGATCGTGGAGCGGATCTGGCCCGAGACGATCCGCACGATCGACGCACTCCAGGCGCGCAGCCTCTCGTTCCCTAAGCTCATCATCGTGCTCGCGGTGATGGTGCTCGTGGTGGCCGGCACCGTGGCGGTGACGGTCGCGGCGCGGCGCATCCCCATACAAATCCCGCGCAAGGTGATGGGGCGAGGCCGCATCCGGGAGGGCCAGAAGACGTTCATTCCGCTGCGGCTCAACACGGCGAACGTGATGCCCATCATCTTCGCCCAGTCGCTCATCATCGTCCCTGGCACGATCGCCGCCTTCAGCGGCAATGCGACCCTGAAGCATCTCGCCGAGTACTTCAGCGTCACGTCGCCGGTGTACCTGATTACGAGCGCGCTGCTGATCATTTTCTTCGCGTACTTCTACACGTCGATCATCTTCAACCCCGTGGACCTGGCGGAGAACCTGAAGAAGCAGGGCGGCTTCATCCCGGGCGTGAAGCCCGGCGCCGCCACCGCGGACTACATCGACGACGTGCTGTCCCGCATCACGTTCCCGGGTGCCATCTTCCTCACGATCGTGGCGATGCTCCCGATCGTGGTGTCGAACACGTTCAACATGCCGTTCGGGTTCGGCGGCACCGCGCTGCTCATCGTCGTGGGTGTCGCGCTCGACACCGTGACGCAGGTGCAGCAACACCTGCTGTTGCGACATTACGATGGGTTCATGAAGGAAGGACGCGTCAAGTTCCGCGGCCGCCAGCGGTACATGTAGGCGTGCGGTGTTCATCCTCCTCTTAGGCGCGCCGGGCTCGGGGAAGGGCACGCAGGGCAAGATCCTCGCGGAGCGGCTCGGGCTGCCGAAGATCACGACAGGCGACATCCTCCGCGCCGCGGTCCAGGCCCGGACGCCACTCGGCCTCGAAGCCAAGAAGTTTATGGACGAGGGGAAGCTCGTCCCCGACGCCGTTATTCTCTCGCTGATCAAGGAAGAGCTGGCGAAGCCCGAGGCGCAGCAGGGCGCGGTGCTCGATGGCTTCCCCCGGACGGCCCCCCAGGCCGAGCTCGTGGATCGTACGCTCGCAGAGCGCGGTCAGCGCCTGAACCACATCCTGCTGCTCGACGTGCCCGAGGAAGAGCTGGTCCGCCGGCTGATGGCGCGGGCGGCGCAGGAAGGCCGCTCCGACGATACGCCGGGGGCCGTGGGGACCCGGCTTCAGGTGTACCAGCGCGACACCGCGCCGCTCATCGCGCACTTCGCCCAGCGCGGCATCGTGCGCCGCGTGCCCGGGACCGGCAGCGTCGACGAGATCGCGACCGAGGTCCAGCGCATCATCGGGCGATGATCACCATCAAGTCGCCGCGCGAGATCGAGACGATGGCCGCCGCCGGCCGCATCGTGGCGGAGACGTTGGCTCTGGTCGCGCGTCAGGTGCGCCCCGGCGTGTCCACCGAGCAGCTCGATCGCGCCGCCGAGGACTTCATCCGCTCACACCCCGGCGCCCGCCCGTCGTTCAAGGGACTGTACGACTTCCCCGCCACCCTGTGCACCTCGATCAACCAGGAGGTCGTCCACGGGATTCCGTCTTCGCGCCGCGTCCTCAAGGAAGGCGATCTCCTGAGCGTGGACGTCGGCGTGTGGCTCGACGGGCTGCACGCCGACTCGGCGGCCACCTTCCCCGTCGGGAAGGTGACCCCGCAGGCGGAGCGGTTGCTGACGGTGACCCAGCAGGCGCTGGCGGCTGGCGTCGCCCAGGCGCGGGCCGGCAACCACGTGGGCGACATCGGTCACGCGGTGCAGGAGGTGGCGGAGGGAGCGGGCTACTCCGTGGTGCGGGAGCTGGTCGGACACGGTATCGGATCGGCATTCCACGAGGACCCGCAGGTGCCGAACTACGGCAAGCCGAAGCGCGGCCCCCGACTCATGCCCGGCATGACGCTCGCCATCGAGCCCATGGTGAACGTCGGCGGCGCGGACATCCGCACCCTGGACGACAAGTGGACCGTGGTCACCGAGGATGGGTCGTTGTCCGCCCACTTCGAGCACACGGTGGCCATTCTCGACAACGGCGGCCCGCCGCGGGTGCTCACGACGGCGGACTGATCTTCCGCGCCAGTTTCTCCGCCTCCTCCAGCAACGACTTCCCGAGTCCCGGCTCCGACAGGGAGGCGACGTTGACGCGCACGTTCTCCACGGCGCCGGACAGCGCCGCGCGGGCGAGCGCCGCGCCGACTGTGGCATCGGAGTGCGCGTTCCGGTTCCCGATCGTCCCGATTTCCCGCGCGAGCGCCAGCAGCCGCGCCGCGCCGCGCGCCATCGCGAGCGGGGTCTGCGCCGCCCCGACGAGCGCCTCGTCCGCGGCACGCGTCCGGCGCGGATCGCCTTTCGGGAGGCGGTAGGCCGCGCTGACCTTCGCGTACGCGGCCGCATCGTCGTCCACGAGGCGGCGGAGCTGGGCGCGCAGGGCTTCCGCTTCGGCCAGGATCTCCGCCACGCGTTGCTGCGCCCCGGCATAGGCCTTCCGCCCGATCGTCAGCCGCGCCACCATGGCCACCAGCGCCCCGGCGAGGGCACCGGCCAGGGCCGCCGCGCTCCCACCCCCGGGTGCCGGCGTGCCGGCCGCCAGCTCCTCGAGCCAGCCATCGAGCGTGGGCCCCTCGGCCGCGCGGACCTTGGGCTCGAGCAGGTGGGCCTCGGGATCAGGAAGCTTCAGGAGCGCCGCCCCCGCGCCCAGGATCGCGCGCTCCGGGATCAGGCCCACCACCTCGCTCTTCACGATTGCTGCGCCGCGCTGCCGGGCCGCCGCTTCGACGGCGGCGAACACCGTCGCCGGGGACGTCACGTCGATATCGAGCAGGTTCATCGATACCTGCGCCTTCCCCTCCACCTCGAACCCCGACGCCTGCACCGCTGGAAGCCCGCCGCTGGACGTGCGGATCCGCTTGGCGATGTCCTTGGCGATCGTCACGTCCTCCGTGTCGAGGTAGATATTGAACGCCACGAGGAACGGCCGCGCGCCGATCGCGGTCGCGCCCGCGGTGGGATGGATCCGCCTGGGTCCGGCATCGGGATCGGCGGCCGGATCCCTTCCGATGCGCTCGCGCAATCCTTCGAACTCGCCTTTGCGGATGTCGGGCAAACGCTCGCGCTCGGGGCGGGTGGCCGCCTTGGCGTAGAGGTAGATCGGGATCTGGAGCTCGGCAGCCGCGCGGTCGGCGAGCCGGCGCGCGAGGGCGACGCAGTCGTCCATTGTCACGTCGCGCACCGGCACGAACGGCACGACGTCGGTCGCACCCATCCGGGGATGCTCGCCCGAGTGCCGCGAGAGATCGATCCGCTCGGTCGCGACGCGCATGGCGACGAGCGCGGCCTCGACGCTCGCGTCGGGCGGCGCCACGAACGTGAACACGGAGCGGTTGTGCGCCGCATCGGCTTGGACGTCGAGCAGCCTGACGCCGGGGACACCGGTGAGCGCCAGGCGGAGCGCCTCGATGGTCGCGGCGTTCTTGCCCTCCGAGAAATTCGGCACGCACTCGACGAGCGGAGCGGGCATCTAGGCGGCCCTCACGAGATCCAACAGCCAGCGATGCAGCGTCGGGTTGCCGGCGACCACCGATCCATGCTGCAACACGTCGGGGGAGCCGTCGAGCGTCGTCACCACGCCGCCCGCCTCGCGGACGAGCAGCACGCCGCCGGCGACGTCCCATGGGGCGAGGGTCAGCTCCCAGAAGCAATCGAGGCGGCCGGCTGCCACGTCCACGAGGTCGAGCGCCGCCGCGCCCGCGCGCCGGATGCCGCTCGTGGCCCCCATGACGGCGGCGAATTGATCGAGGTAGCGCCGCAGCAGCGGGAGATTCTTGAACGGGAATCCGGTACCGACCAGGGCTTGCCGCGGCTCGGTGAGCTGGGAGACTTGGAGCGGCCGCTCGCCCTCCCAGGCGCCGAGTCCGCTCGCGCCCCAATACGCCCGATCTCGAGGCACATCGTGCACGACGCCGACGCTCAGCACGCCACCCACCAACGCCCCGATCGAGACCGCGTACTGCGGATAGCCGTGGAGGAAGTTGGTCGTCCCGTCGAGCGGATCCACGATCCACACGACGTCGCCCACACGCCCAGCCGCCGGCGACAGCTCTTCGCCCACCACGTGCGACTCCGGCACCGCGTGCAGCAACGTGTCGGCGATCAGCGCCTCGGCCTGCCGGTCCGCCTCGGTCACGAAGTCGTGGCGACCTTTTTCGATCCAGTCGCGGCTGCTCGCCGGCGTCGTGCTTCGGAGGAAGCGAGCGGCGCGCTCCGCCGCGTGATTGGCGACATCGACTAAGTCTTTGAGTTCTCGCACCTTGCGGCGCTGACCTCCACCGTCGTAGGTTGTGAGCCCATGGCGCGCGTCTTCTCCGGCATCCAGCCTTCGGGCGAGCTGCACATCGGCAATTACCTCGGCGCCGTGCAGAACTGGGTCAAGCTGCAACACCAACACGACTGCTTGTTCTGCGTCGTGGACCTGCACGCCATCACGCAACCCTACGACGCAGCGACCCTGGCCCAGCGCACGATCGACATGGCGATCGGCCTCTTCGCCGCCGGCATCGATCCGGAGCGGGCCATCGTCTTCGTGCAATCCCACGTCCCCGAGCACACGGAGCTCTATTGGCTCCTGAACACGGTCACGCCACTCGGCGAGCTCGAGCGGCAGACGCAATTCAAGGATAAGGCGCAGCGCCAGGAGAGCGTGCCGGCGGGACTCCTCAACTATCCCGTGCTCCAGGCGGCCGATGTGCTGCTGTACGAAGCAACCCTCGTGCCGGTGGGCGAAGACCAGCTCCAGCACCTCGAGCTGATGCGCGAGATCGCGCGCCGCTGGAACACGCGGTTCGCGAACGGCTTCACGCTCCCTGAGCCGCAGGCCTTGCTCTCGACCGCGAAGCGCGTGCTCGGGCTCGACGGCCAGGCCAAGATGTCCAAGAGCCTCGGCAACACGATCGCTCTCTTCGATTCGCCCGAGACCATCTGGGAGAAGCTCAAACCCGCGGCCACCGACCCGGCGCGCGTCACGCGGAAGGACCCGGGTAACCCCGACGTCTGCAACATCTTCACCATTCACCAGGGCTTCTCGCCGCCGGACACACTCAAGCTCGTGGCGCACAACTGCCGCACCGCAGGATGGGGTTGTCTCGACTGCAAGCGGGTGCTCGCGGACAATATGATAGCCGCGCTCACGCCCATCCGCGAGCGGGCGCAGGCGCTGCAGGCGGAACCGCGCAAGGTGACGGACCTGCTCCGAGCCGGCGCCGCCAAAGCGCGCGCCATCGCGCGCCGCACCATGAGCCGAGTGCGCCGCCGGATGGGGTTCCTGGAAGGCGCGGAGCGAGGGGGAGCTTGATGCAACACTTCCTGGCGCAAATGGTCGACGTGTTCCGGCTGGAGCTGTTCCTCCAACTGTGTCTTGCGACCCTGTTCGGCGGCGCCATCGGCCTCGAGCGCGAACTCGGGGGCAAGCCGGCCGGGCTCCGGACCAACATCCTCATCTGCATCGGCTCGGTGCTCTACACCAAGCTCTCGTTCACTTTGGCGGCCGGTAATGCCGACCCGACGCGCATCGCCGCGCAGATCGTGACCGGTGTGGGGTTCATCGGCGCGGGCACGATCCTGCACGCGCGCGGCGCGGTGGTCGGCCTCACGAGCGCGGCCACGATCTGGGTCGTCGCGGCCATCGGGGTCGCACTGGGCGCGACGTTCTACTCGGAAGCAGCCGTTACGACGTTGCTCGTCCTGGTCGTCCTGCGGGGACTCGGGAGCGTCGAGCGCCTGGTCGCGCGGCAATCCACGAGGAGCATGTTGTCGGTGCATGCCCACCCCAGCGCCACCGTCCTGGACGAGCTGGAGGCGATTGTCCGCCGGACGGGACTCGAGATTGAGCGGCAGGCGAGCCGTCGCGAGAACGTGGACCTCGTGATCGACTTCACACTGCGCGGGCCCAAGCGGCTGCACGACGAGGTCATGCTGGCGCTGCTCCATCAACCCGGCGTCCGGACCGTGTCCACGGGCGAGTGACGCGTCCCCGGCGGATCGTCGTCGATCTCGTGTCGCCGCACGCCGCGTGGCGGGTGCCCGCGACCGCCGTCTCGACGATCCAAGCAGCGTTGGGACCGGGGTGGGAGGTGGTCGAGGTCGCCGTGCCGACGGCATCTGACAGCCCAGGGACACCCGAGGCGGTGGCCGCGGTGTGCGGCGCCGAGATCTACCTGGGACATGTGGTGCCGGCCGGCGTGATCGAAGCGGGCCGAGATTCGCTCCGCTGGGCCCACACCGTGACAGCGGGGGTCGCTCCGAGCTTGCCGCATTTTCGGGGGACTCACATCGTGCTGACCAACTCGGCCGGGGTCCATGCCGAGCCCATCGCCGATTGGGTGATCGCAGCGATCGGCTACTTCGCTCGCGGTCTCGACCGCCTGCGCGAGTTTCAGGCGGCGGGCCGGTGGGCGTGGACGGAATTCGCCGATTTCGCGGTCCCGGTGCGCGAGCTCTCGGAGCTGCGGCTCGGGGTGTTCGGCCTGGGCGGTATCGGCAGCGCGATCGCGCGGCGTGGCGTGGCCCTCGGGATGAGCGTGGCAGGCGTACGGCGGCGGCCGGCGCGGGGCGGGCCGACGGGCGTCCGCTCGGTGGGCGGCCTCGCCGACCTGCCGCGGCTCGCCGCTGAGAGCGACTGCCTCGTGATCGCCGCGCCCCACACCGCGGAGACGCGTGGCGCCGTGAGCCGGGCGGTGCTCGAGCGGCTGCCGCACGATGCCATCGTAGTGAACGTGTCTCGCGGGACGCTGTTGGACGAGACGGCCCTGCTCGCCGTTCTCGACGCCTCCCGAGTCCGAGGCGCGGCCCTCGATGTCTTCGCAGCGGAGCCGTTGCCTGCGGGCCACCCCTTCTGGCGCCACCCGCGCGTACTCGTGAGCCCCCATGTCGCCGCCGTGACGGCACGCTTCTGGGAGCGCGAGACGGGGCTGATCGTGGAGAACATCCGGCGCTATCTTGCAGGGTCCCCACTCGCAAATACAGTCGACTTGGAGGCGGGATACTGAGTGACTGAGGAAAAAGGTAAGAGCGTCCGCGCGAGCGCCACCGCCGGCCAGCCGCGCGGCATCGAGCAGATCATCAAGGCGGCGATCGATCGCGGCGCGTCCGACCTGCACGTCAAGGCCGGTGATGTGTTCCGGGCCCGGATCGATGGCAAGCTCGTACCCCTCACGAAGCATCGTCTGACGCCGGAGCAGACCAAGGCGATCGCGCAGCACCTGATTTCCAGCGACGAAGACCGCGCGCGTCTCGACCGGCTGCGCGATTACGACTGTTCCTGGGGGATGCCCGGCGTCGGGCGGTTCCGCGTGAACATCCTGCGGCAGCGTTCCTCGTTCATGATCGTGATGCGGGTGATCCCGTTCGACGTACCGACGTTCGATTCCCTCAAGCTGCCGCCGATCCTCGCGAGCGTCGCGGTGGCCGAACGCGGGATGATTCTCGTGACGGGAGTGACGGGCTCGGGGAAGAGCTCGACCATGGCGGCCATGGTGAACCACATCAACCAGACGCAGAACAAGCACATCGTCACGCTCGAGAATCCGATCGAGTTCCTGCACCGCGACATCAACTGCTCGGTGACGCAGCGGGAGATCGGGGTCGACACGGACGACTTCCGGGCAGGTCTTCGCGCCGCGATGCGCCAGGACCCGGACGTCGTCTTGATCGGCGAGATGCGCGATGCGGAGACCATCGACACCGCGATGAAGGCCGCCGAAACGGGCCATCTCGTGATCTCGACCCTGCACACCCCCGATGTGGTGACCACGGTGAGCCGGGTCGTCTCGATGTTCCCGCCCGAAGAACAGGAGGTTGCCCGGCTGCGGTTGTGCGACGCCCTGCAAGCCGTGGTGTCGCAGCGGCTGCTGCCGCGCGCCGACGGCCACGGCCGGGTAGCGGCGGTGGAGATCCTGATCTGTACCGAGGAAGCGCGTGAGCTGATCAAGGATGCGAGCCGAACTGCCGACCTGCCGGAATACGTTCGCGAGGCACGCGACGAGTACGGTATGCAGACGTTCGATCAGCACCTGATGGAACTGGTGGCGGACGAGGTGGTGACGTACGAGACGGCCCTCGCCGCGAGCACGGATCCAGCGGAATTCGAGAAGCAGCTGCGCTCCGTGCGCCGCCGCTCGCGCACCGGCACCCCCGCGGAGGCGACTCCCGGCCAGTGACCGAGCGGCAGCTCGCGGGGGTGCTGGCCCCCATCACCACGCCGTTCGACAGCGCGACGGGGGAGGTCGCTCCCGTCCACCTGCGCCACAACGTGACTCGACTCGTCGCGGCGGGGCTTGACGGCGTGGTCGTGGGGGGGTCGACGGGGGAGTCGGCCCTGCTCGATCCGGACGAGCAGCGCCGCATGGTCGCATGGGTGCGGGAGGTGCTGCCGGACAAGCGCTGGCTCATCGCGGGCACGGGTGGGGAGTCCACCCGGCAGGCGGTGGCCCTGACGCGGGCGGCCGCGACCGAGGGAGCGGACGCCGTTCTCGTGCGACCTCCCGCGTACTTCTCCGCGGCTGTCTCCCCCGCGAGCCTCGCTGATTACTATCGCGCCGTGGCGGACGCGAGCCCGGTGCCGGTGCTCGTCTACAACATCCCCAAGTACACACACCTCGCAATTGCCGCTGGCCTGCTGCGGCAGCTCTCGGCGCACGTAAACATCGTCGGCGTCAAGGACTCGTCGGGCGATGCGAAGAACCTCGCCGCATACCGCGACGCGGCCCCGCAATGGTCGGTCTTTGTCGGCTCGGGCTCGCTCTTGTATGCCGCCCTGGAGCTGGGCTGCGACGGGGGCATCCTCGCCGTAGCCTGCTTCGCCGCCGCGCTCTCCGCCCAGGTGTTCGCCACCTTCCGCGCCGGCGACCGGGAGGGCGCGGGGAGGCTCCAGGAGCGGCTCGCGCCGCTCGACCGCGAGGTCGTGGGGAAGCTCGGCCCCGCGGGAGTGAAGGCGGCCATGGACGCCGTGGGGGGAGGGTTGTACGGCGGGCCCGTGCGCCCGCCGCTCGCGCCCGTCGCAGCGTCGGACCGGGAGCGGGTGGTGAAGCTCGTCGCCGCGTGACGGACTACCGGGCGCTGCTCGCCGCCATCGCGGTGCCGCGGCGCTCCACCACGGCGGCGAATCAGCGGGTCCGGGACGTGCTCAAGCGCGAGCTTGCGGCGCGCGGATTCGTGGTGATGGAGCACCGGTTCACCGGGAGGTCGCTGCTGCACCGCTACGGGCGAGCGCCGCTGGAAGGGGTCAACCTGATCGGTGTCCGCCCTCGAGCTCGCGTCTCGGTGTGGCTCGCCGCGCATTACGACTCGAAGGGCCAGCCCCTTTCCATGGCGACGCGCCTTGCGGCCGCGGGGCTGGCGACGCTCGGTGCCCTCGAGCTCGTCGCCCTGGCGGCGCGCGCGTTGCTCGGTCCGTTGCACGCGGGCGTACCCGACCTGGTCATTGGCGCGGCCGGTGCCGCCGGCGTCCTGGCGCTCGCAGCCAACCGGGTGACCGATCATTCGCCGGGCGCGGTCGACAACGCGGCGGGGGTGGTGGCCGTTCTCGCCACGGTCGACGCCCTGCCGCGGGACGCTGGCGTGGGCGTGCTCTTCCCCGACGCCGAGGAATACGGGCTGCTCGGGGCCCGAGCGCTCGTGCGGGAGCGGGCCAACCTGCTCGGCGACACGTGCATCGTCAACTTCGATGGCGTCGACGACCGCGGCTCGACAATCGCGTTCATCCATCGCTCCGGACCCGCCGTCGAGCGGGTGGCTGCCGCGCTCGGCGCGCGGCGGACGCGCTGGCTGCCCGTGCTGGTGGACGGGCTCGCGCTGAGCAGCGCTGCTCGCGAGGGCGTCACGATCATGCGGGGCGATTGGGGCACCACGACGATCGTCCATACGCCGCGCGACTCAGCGGAGCGCCTGACGCTGGAGGGCGTGCGGGAGGTGGCCCGGGGAGTTGCGGCCGCGCTGCTCCCAGGCTGAAGCCTTCTTTAGAGTGGGAATCGGATGCGTTGACGCCCGATGCTCATGGGTCTAGCTTCCGTCGGAGGATACTCCAACGCCCCGCTCTTGGGGCGTTTTTTGCTGGGGAGCCATGTTCGGACCGAAGACCCACTGCGTCGTGGTCGTCGGCGCCCAATGGGGCGACGAGGGCAAAGGGAAGATCGTCGACGTGCTCGCCGAGCGCGCCGATCTGGTCGTGCGCTATCAGGGCGGCGCGAACGCCGGCCACACGGTCCACACTGGCGCCGGGGAATTCGTGCTCCACCAGATTCCCTCCGGGATCATCCAGGGCGCGGTATGCCTGGTCGGCAACGGGGTCGTCCTCGATCCGGAGACGCTCTTCACCGAGCTCGATGCCCTCAGTGAGCGGGGCCTCCGGACCGAGCACAAGCTCTACGTTTCGGACCGCGCGCACCTCACGCTCCCGTTCCACAAGCTGCTCGACCGGGCCCGCGAAGCCCGGGAGAAGATCGGCACGACCGGCCGCGGCATCGGGCCCACCTATGAGGACAAGTACGGACGAAGGGGCGTCCGGGTGGGCGACCTGCGAAACCTGGGCAGGGCGAAGGAGCTGGTGTGCGCGCGCGTGCAGGCCGCCAACGAGTTCCTCGAGCTACTCGGCTCGACCGAGCGCGCGGATTCGGGGGAGCACGTGGGGCTGCTCGAGCGGCTCGCCCCGCGGTTGCTGCCGCTTGCCGTGGACGCCGGACGCGTGGTCTGGGAAGCGCTCGAGCGCGGGGAGTCGGTGCTGCTCGAGGGTGCGCAGGGCGCGCTGCTCGACGTGGACCACGGGACCTACCCGTACGTGACCTCTTCCAACACGACGGCCGGCGGGGCGGCGGTCGGAGCCGGGATCGGCCCGACGGCGATCGACGCGGTGCTCGGGGTCGTCAAGGCGTATACGACCCGGGTGGGCAACGGGCCGCTACCGACGGAGGCCACGCCGGCGCTTGCCGAGCGGATCCGCGAGCTGGGGGATGAGTTCGGGGCAACCACGGGGCGGCCGCGCCGCTGCGGGTGGTTCGACGCCGTCGTCGTCCGCTACGCGGTGCGCGTCAACGGCCTGACCGGCCTCGCCGTCACAAAGCTCGACGTGCTCGACTCGTTCTCGGAGATTCCCGTGTGCGTCGGCTACCGCTGCGAGGGCGAGTCACTCGACTCGATGCCCGCCGAGGTAGAGCGCCTCGCCCGCGTCGAGCCGGTGTACGAGACGCTGCCGGGCTGGCAAAAGTCGCTCAACCATGTGCGTCGGCTGGCGGACCTGCCGCCGCCAGCCAGGGCCTACCTGGACCGGCTCCAGGACCTTGCCCATGCACCCATCCAATACGTGAGCGTGGGTACGCATCGCGATCAGATTATCGAAGTGACGTGACAGTGGCTCGTTGATGCTCGACCTCGCGGTGATCGGAGCCGGGCCCTGCGGGCTCGCGGTGGGCGTGGCGGCGAAGCGCGCCCGCCTGACCTGCTCGTTGTTCGACAAGGGGCCCGTCGCCTCGAGTCTCATGCGCTATCCCCTGTACATGACGTTCTTCTCGACTCCCGACAAGCTCGAGATCGGCGTGCCGTTCGTGACCGCCGGCGATAAGCCCACGCGACGGGAAGCGCTGACCTACTATCGGAAGGTGGCGGAGCACTTCGAACTCGATGTGCGCCAGTATCACACCGTGTCACGCGCGACGCGCACGGGGGACGGGTTCGAGCTGGTGGCACAGCACCCTGGCGGCACGGAGCCGGAGACGGTGTCGAGTCGACATCTGGTGTTCGCGACCGGCTACTTCGAGTCGCCCAACCCGCTCCGCGTCCCGGGGGAAGATCTCCCGCACGTGTCGCACTTCTTTGTGGAGCCGCATCCCTACTGGCAGCAGCGCGTCGTCGTTGTGGGCGGCGGCAACAGCGCGGTCGAGGCGGCGCTCGAGCTGTGCCGCATCGGCGCACGCGTCACCCTGGTGCATTTTCTGAGTGAGTTCGACCGGGGAGTGAAACCGTGGATCCTGCCCGACATCACCAACCGCGTGAAAGAGGGTCGGGTCGCCGTTCGGTGGTGCAGCCGCGTAGTCGAGATCAGGCGGGCAGAGGTCGTCGTGCGTCGAGATCCGGATGGTCCGCGGGAGACGATTCCTGCGGATTTCGTCCTGGCCCTGACCGGCTATACGGCGGATCTGTCGCTGCTCCGCTCGGTCGGCGTGGCGGTGGATGAGACTAGCGGCATCCCCCGGCACGCACCGGAAACGATGGAGACGAACGCGCCGGGTGTGTACATCGCCGGCGTGCTCGCCTCCGGGTTCGACGCCAACAAGATCTTCATCGAGAACGGGCGCGAGCACGGTGGGCGGATCTGCGACCATATCAAAAGCAAACCCCCCAGAGTTGCCCCTGGGGGGTGATCGCCTGCTCGACATCGTGCGCCCTAGAACCCGATGCGAGCGAGACGCTCAATAGCCGCGGACTAGTCGAGCAAGAACGATGCCTGCCGCGTAATGGCGATAACTACGGCACATAGCAAGTTACGTGACAGCGAGATCTATCGCAAAATGCATGTTTTTCAGCATAACGCAACATGTCGCAACTGATACTGGTTGCCCCAGCAGCCTTCAAGGGCACCTTGGGGCCCCGTCAGGTGGCGGACGCCCTAGCGGTAGGAGCACGCCGCGCGCTGCCAGATGCCGCCGTGCTGCAGTGCCCAATTTCCGACGGCGGCGACGGGCTGCTGGACGCTGTGCTTGCACCCGCCGCATTGCGGGAGCGCCTCAGCGTCACCGGACCCCTGGGCGAGCCCGTCTCAGGCGAGCTCGGGTGGGTGGATCCCGAAACGGCCATCTTCGAAAGTGCGACCGCGTGCGGCATCGCGCTCCTCAAGCCCGAGCAGCTCGACCCGCTGCGCGCCACCACGCGGGGCGTGGGCGAGCTTGTCTGGGAAGCGGTCGAACGCGGTGCCAAGACGGTGGTCGTGGGTCTGGGCGGCTCGGCCACGGTGGACGGCGGCACGGGCGCGGCGCGCGGCCTGGGCTGGGAGTTCCTCGACGCCGCCGGAGCGTCGCTCCCCGAAGGAGGCGGCTCGCTGGCGCAGCTGGCGGAGTTCGACGGGGGGTGGGGTATCGCCGCCCGGGTCATCGCGCTTGCCGACGTCACCACGCCGCTCGTTGGCTCGCGAGGCGCGGCGCCGGTGTTCGGGCCCCAGAAAGGGGCCGGGCCCGAGGGAGTGAAGCTCCTCACGCGAGGCCTCGAGCGCCTGGCCGGGCTGATGGCTCGGCACGGCCGGGGCGACCTGGCCACACTGCCCGGGGGTGGTGCCGCGGGCGGTCTCGGCGCGGGTCTCGTGTGCTTCGCCAGGGCCGAGCTCGCCGGTGGAGCGGAGTGGGTCCTGGCGCGGGTGGGGTTCGACGCGGCACTCGCCAAGGCGCAGCTCGTGATCACGGGGGAGGGGACGTTCGACAAGACCTCGCTCGTCGGGAAGGCGTCGGGCGAGGTGGTGCGGCGCGCCCAGGCGGCGAACACGCGGGTCGCCGTGGTGGCGGGCAAGGTCGAAGGGCTGGTCGGCCTGCATGCGCTGGACGGTGAAGGTCGCGTGCTCGACGCCGCCGGTATCTCGGCCCTCGGGGAGCGAGCCGTGCGCGAAGCGTTCGGGTTGCCCGCTGCCTAGCGGCCCGTCTATCTTCCGGCCCTTATGTCCCCAACCGACAATGTCATGGACAAGTTGGTGTCGCTGGCGAAGCGACGCGGCTTCGTGTTCCAGTCCTCGGAGATCTACGGCGGCCTCGGCTCGGTGTGGGACTACGGGCCGCTGGGCGTCGAGCTGAAGAAAAACATCAAGGAGCGCTGGTGGCGCTCGATGGTCCACGATCGCGAGGACATCGAGGGCCTGGACGCGGCGATCCTGATGCACCCCAAGGTATGGGAAGCCTCGGGTCACGTGTCGGGGTTTACCGATCCGCTGGTGGACTGCAAGCACTGCAAGAACCGGTTTCGGGCGGATGATCCACGCATCAAGGGCACGCCTGGCGAGCCCACGGCACAGTGCCCGGTGTGCGGCAGCAAGGGGACGCTCACCGCGCCGCGCATGTTCAACCTCATGTTCAAGACGTTCATTGGCCCGGTGGAAGAGGCGGCGGCGGTCGTCTTTCTCCGCCCAGAGACGGCGCAGGGGATCTACGTCAATTACCTCAACGTGCTGCAGTCATCGCGTCAGAAGATCCCGTTCGGGATCGCGCAGATCGGCAAGGCGTTCCGGAACGAGATCACCCCCGGCAACTTCATTTTTCGGACCCGTGAGTTCGAGCAGATGGAGATGCAGTTCTTCGTGAAGCCCGGTACGGACCTCGAATGGTTCGAGTTCTGGCGCCAGGAGCGGATGAAGTGGCTGGCCGCTCTGGGCGTGCGGCCCGACAAGCTGCGGTTCCACCAGCACACGAAAGACGAGCTGGCCCACTACGCCAAGGATGCCTACGACATCCAGTACGAGTTTCCTTTCGGCTGGCAGGAATTCGAAGGGATTCACAACCGGACGAACTTCGACCTGTCGCGGCACCAGGAGTTCTCGGGGAAGAAACTCGAGTACCTCGATGTCGCGACGAACGAGCGCTTCATCCCGTACGTGGTCGAAACGTCGGCGGGCGCCGACCGCACGACGCTCGTCGTGATGGTGGACGCGTACCACGAGGAAGATGTGGGAGGGGAGAAACGGGTGGTTTTGCGCCTGCATCCCGCGATCGCCCCGCTGAAAGCCGCGGTGTTCCCGTTGGTGAACAAGGACGGGATGCCCGAGCTGGCGCGCCGCATCTTCGACGATCTGCGGAAGCACTACAACACGTTCTACGACGACGGCGGCTCGATCGGTCGCCGCTACCGCCGCCAGGACGAGGCCGGCACGCCGTTCGGCATCACGATCGACGGCCAGTCCACGCAAGACGGCACCGTGACGGTGCGTGACCGGGACACGCTGAAACAGATTCGCCTCGCCGCCGACCAGCTGGCCGAATACCTCGCGGAGCGCCTGAAGGGTTAATGCATTGGGGTGGGCTTGTGCGGCTTGATGAGTTCCGTTCGCTGGTCGAGCGGTTAGAGCGCGAGATCCCACCGGAGTTCACGGATGGAGTGGTGGCGGTGGACGTCAGCCCCAAGGCTCTCCCACATCCGGTGCACGACGACGTCTACACTCTGGGTGAGTGCGTGCCGCTCGAGTGGAGCGGCAGCGGGGCCGATCTACACTCGCGGATCATCCTCTACCATGGCTCGTTCGCGAGGCTTGCCCGGCTGGGCGCCTTCGACTGGCGCGAGGAGACCTGGGAAACGCTCACCCACGAGCTTCGTCACCACTTGGAATGGCGTGCCCACCTCGACCGACTCGAGGCGTACGATTGGGCCGCGGAAGAAAACTTCAAGCGCCACGAGGGCCAGCCGTTTGATCCGGTCTTCTACCGGTCCGGAGAGGAGCTTGCGCCGGGTGTCTATAAGGTGGATGACGACGTATTCATGGAACGTACGACGTGGAACGTGCAACGGGGCGGGGAGGAGGTGGAGGCGGCATGGCATGGGCGGCGCTATCGCGTGTCGCTCCCCCATCAGAGCGGGAGATCGCTGTTCCTTACGCTCGAAGGCCTCGTGGACCCACCCCCGGGTGCCGCCATCCTGGTCGTGAAGCCGGCTCCACGTCTGCTTGACCTGTTCCGGCGCCGCGCGGCGGTGGTGCAAGGCGTGGTGGAGGTCACGCCGCTCGATGGCTAAGCGCGTCCTGCTCGTCACGCGGGACCTGCTGTTCCGCTCGAAGCTCGGAGGCGTCGTGGCCGCCGCCGGCGCGGAAGTGTCCCGGGACGAGGCCGCCTGCGATCTCGCCGTGTTGGAGCTCGGGGGCCCCGGGGCGACGGACCGGATCGCCGAGCTCGTACGACGCGGGATTCCGGTGCTTGCCTACGGCTCACACGTCCAGGTGGAGCTGCTGCGCGCGGCGCGTGACGCTGGCGCGACGGCGGTCCCGAACTCCCAGGTGGAGGCTCAACTTCGGGACGTGCTGACAAAGTAGGGGCTTACTTCGGTCAGCTTTGCGGAGTCCGGCGCCGCGCCTATCTTTCCGAGCCATGACGCACTCCACCACCGTCGCACTGCCCCCCCAGGACGTGCTCGAGCGGGCGAAGCGGTTCTTCGCGGAGCGGGTACCGAACGCCGCCGCGTTCGCGGAGAAGGAAGGGCCGGGGTTCCTGGTGCTGCGCGGTCAGGGTGGGGCGGAGATCGCGCTGCACGCGTGGGTGGATGCCGCGGGCAAGACTCGCGTGCGCGCCTCCACGCTCTTCTTCGATCAGGCGCTGGATCGCTTCCTTTCGACCCTCCCGCTCGAAGCCACCGTGGAAGTCGCGTGACGGCGGTGGCTGAGCGGTTCGCCGTCCGGGTGATGGTGACCGACGTATGGGATCAGGTATTTCTCGCTGTCGAGCCCACGACCACGGTTGCAGACTTGAAGCGCCAAGCGCTCACTCAAGCGTTGAAACGGGCACAGGTGCGGTCTGAGGACTACGTTGTGAAGTTCCGCGGCGCGCAGGTGCTGGACGAGTCCACGACCCTGGCCGCGCTGGGCGCCGTGCCCAACTCGCCGTTCATCATCCTGCCCGCCCGGCGCCACCCCGTGCGCTGATGGTCTCCCGCGCGCTGACGACCTTCACAGTCGGGTTCTTGCTGCTGGATGCCCTGCTGCTGGCCTTCAGCGGGTTCGCCCTCGGTCGCCGCATGCTGGTCTTCTGGGCCGCGGTCTGTCTCGTCGCAGCGGTGCTGGTGGTGCTCGGGTGGCGGCGCTACCGTCGCGTCATGTCGGACCTGGAGCGCGCGCGGCGAGAGATGCGGGCGGAGGTCGAGTCGATCCGGCAGCTGCTGCACGGCAAGCATTTGGACAACTGATGACGCGTTAGTGTCCGTCCCGGTCGTCTTCCATCCTGCGACTCGCCTGCACAACCCGGGGCCCGGCCATCCCGAACGCCCCGAGCGAATCGAGGCGGTCCTAACCGCCCTGCGCGCGCCTGACCTGACGGCGACGGTCGAGTGGGTGGAGGGCCGGCCTGCGGCGCGTGATCAGCTGGAGCGCGTCCACTCGCCGGTGTATCTCGACGCGCTCGAGCGCCTCGCGCACGGTGGCGGCGGCGCGCTGGACGCCGACACCGTGATGAGCCGGGACAGCTGGGACGCCGCGCTGGCGGCCGCGGGCGTGGCGATCGGCGCGGTGGAGCAGGGGATCGAGCGGGGCTCGGCCTTCGGCGCCACGCGCCCTCCGGGGCACCACGCCCTCGCCGGCCGCGCCATGGGGTTCTGCCTGATCAACAACGTCGTGGTGGCGGCGCGGCATGCCCAGCAGCGGGGGAAGCCGCGCGTGCTGATCGTGGACTGGGACGTGCACCACGGGAACGGCACCCAGGCGCTGGTCGAGCGCGATCCGTCGATCCGTTACGTCTCCATGCACCAGTATCCCTGGTATCCGGGGACCGGCGCGGAGGACGAGCGTGGCGTCGGCAACGTGTTCAACGTGCCCCGCCCGCCGGGCCTCGCCCGCGAGGTGTACGTCCGGGACCTGCTCGCGGCCGTGGACGCCGCCATGGTCGCGTGGCGGCCGGATCTGCTCCTGGTCTCGGCGGGGTTCGACTCGCTCGCGGGAGATCCGCTGGGCGGGTTTACGCTCGAGCCCGCCGATGTGGTGGACTGGACGGAGGCGTTTCGCGCGCGCGTCGCGCCGGCGCCGGTCGTCGGTGTGCTGGAAGGCGGGTACCGGCTCGACCTGCTCGCCGCCGGTGCACGGGCCCACGTGCGCGCGCTTGCCTGAGGGTCGCGGCGTCCCGATACTACAGTCGTGACCGCGACTGCCGCACCACCGGCGTCCAAGCACTGGCCTGCCAGCATCTATCGGCGGTCCGACGGGGGGGTCGAGCGAGGCCTCTCGCCCGCCCGGCTGCGCGAGATCGTGCGCGCCGGTGAGGGCGAGCTGTGGGTGGACGTCGACAGTACCGACCTGCACCAGCATGCCCTACTGGAGAAGGTATTCGAGTTTCACCCCCTCGCCGTCGAGGACACACTCTCGCCGCGCACCCGCGTCAAGCTGGAAGAGTACGACCGGTACGTCTTCGTGGTGATGGCGGGGGTCCAATTCGACCAGGCGACTCCCGATCCGTTCGATCTCCAAACCTCCAACCTCTATTTCTTCCTCGGCAAGAATTTCCTGGTCACCGTGCACGCCGTGCCATCGATGGGGTGCGACGCGGCGCGCGACCGGTTGTTGCGCAGTCCCGACCTCCTCGCCCGGGGCGCCGAGATGACGATGCACCACATCATCGACCAGGCGGTGGACAGCTATTTTCCATTAGTCGAGGAGCTCAACGGCATGGTGGACGGGCTCGAGCGCAAGCTGTTCGAGGAGTTCGACGAGGGCCTCATACACGAGATCTTCAAGGCGAAGCGATCGACCTTCGGCCTGCGGCGCCACATCGGGCCGTTGCGCGAAGTGCTCAACATCCTGACGAACCGTCCCTGCGGCTACATTCGGCCCGAAACCCAGCTGTACTACCGCGATGTCTACGACCACACCATCCGGCTGATGGAGTCGGTCGACACCACGCGCGACCTGCTCGCCGGAGTCTTGGAGACGTACCTGTCCCAGACCTCCAACCGGATGAACCGGGTGATGAAGCAGCTGTCGATCGTGGCCACCGTCGCGCTGCCGTTGATCGTGATCGCTGGGATCTACGGTATGAACTTCAGTCGCATGCCGCTCGTCCACGATCCGCTGGGCTTCTGGGTCGCTGTCGCCAGCATGGTCGTAGTCTCGCTCGTGATCGTGTGGTGGTTGAACCGCCGCAAATGGCTCTGAAGCTCGCCGCCGACGTTCTCACCTTGAAGACCAAGCATCCATTCGTCATCGCCCGGGGCGGCGATGACGACACGCGGGTGGTGTGGGTCCGCCTCACCGATCGGGACGGGGTGGAGGGATGGGGGGAAGCCGACCCGTCCCGCTACTACGGGGAGACAGCCGACACGGTCCTGGCTGCGCTCGAGAAGCTGGAGCCCCATCTTCCCAAGAACCCCTTCGACCTGGAAGCGGCAGAAGCCAGGTTCGCCCAGCTGATCCCGAAGAACGGCGCGGCGCGGGCATCCCTGTCCGCGGCGCTGCACGATCTCGTGGGGAAGCGCCTGAGCCAGCCGGTGTGGCGGCTGTGGGGGCTCGATCCCGCCCGCGCGCCCCGCTCCTCGTTCACCATCGGTCTCGATACCATCGACCGGATGCGCGAGAAGGTGCTCGAGGCGTCCTCCTATCCGGTCCTCAAAATCAAGCTTGGCACCGATCGCGATGAGGCGATCCTGCGCATGATCCGCGACGCGACGGACAAGCCGCTGCGCGTGGACGCGAACGCGGGCTGGACGCGAGAACGGGCGCTCCAGATGCTGCCCGTCCTCAGGGAATACGGGGTGGAGTTCGTGGAGCAGCCGCTGCCGCCCGACGACCTCGAGGGGCTCGCGGCGCTGCAGCGCCGCGGCATCCTGCCGATCGTGGTGGACGAGAGCTGTATCGTGGCGACCGACATCCCGCGGCTCGCCGGGGTCGTCGACGGGATCAACATCAAGCTGGCGAAGTGCGGATCGCTGCGGGAAGCGCTGCGGATGGTCGCCACGGCCCGGGCGCACGGCATGCTGGTCATGGTGGGCTGCATGATCGAAACGTCGCTTGGAATCACCGCGGCGGCGCACTTCACGCCGCTCGTGGACGCCGCCGATCTGGACGGCGCGGCGCTGACCGCGAACGACCCGTTCATCGGCGCGACGATCGAGGGTGGACAGATTCGACTCCCCATCGAGCCGGGGTTGGGCGTCCGGCGCCGGTCCGGTCGTGCCGGCAACAGTTAGGCATCCCGCTCGCGATGCGAGCGTCGGGGCGCAGCATGCTGCGCCCCGGCCAGCTGGCGGCACGGCGCCGCGCTACGCCGAGGTGGTCCTGCCGGTACCGGTTCCCCGCAGCTACACGTATCTGATTCCCGCTGAGCTCGAGCCGCGCGTCGTGCCCGGTGCGCGTGTGGTGGTGCCCGTGCAACGGCGCCAGGTGGTGGGGATCGTGGCGGGGGTGGATGCTGCGCCGCCCGCCTCGACCGTCGCGGTGAAGCCTATCGCGGCCGCGCCGGACGCGGAGCCTGCGATAACGGCACCGCTGATCGCGCTCGGCGTGTGGATGAGCCGCTACTACGGCGCGCCCCTCGGGCTGGCGCTGCGGGCGTTGCTCCCCGGAGCCCTGTGGAGCGTGCGCCGGCCGGCCGGGCCTGCCGAGCAGGTGGAGCGCGTGCTCACGCTGACGGAAGCGCTGCCGTCGCTGCTCGAGCGCGAGCGGGCATTCAAGCGCGCGCCCAAGCGTCGCGTGGCCTATGAGGCGCTCGAGGCGATCGGCGGCTCGGCGCCGGTCCGGCATCTCGTCGCGCAGCTGGGCTTGTCTCCCGCCGCGCTGGAGGGGCTGGTAACCCAGGGCCTGGCTCGTTATACCGACGTGCCGCGCGCGCGCGATCCGTTCGCCGGACTGTCGTCTCCGCCGCCCCCCGACCTCACGGCCGACCAGCAGCGCGTCGTCGCCGGGATCTTGGGGACGCCGGTCGAGACGCCAGTGCTGATCCAGGGCGTGACGGGGTCCGGAAAGACGCTGGTCTACCTCGACGTCCTTCGTGGAGTCGTGGCGTCGGGTACCGGTGCCATTCTGCTTGTCCCGGAAATCGCGCTCACGCCCCAGACGGTCGCGCGGGTGCGCGGCGTGTTCGGCGACCAGGTGGCGGTGCTGCACTCGGGGCTGTCGGACGGCGAGCGCGCCGATGCCTGGCGAGCGCTGCGGCGCGGCGAGCGACGCGTGGCCGTGGGGCCCCGCTCGGCGGTGTTCGCTCCGGTGGCGCGGCTCGGGGCGATCGTGGTGGACGAGGAGCACGAGTCGAGCTACAAGCAGGGGACGGCACCGCGCTACCACGCCCGGGACGTGGCGCTCGAGCGCGCGCGGCTCGAAGGGGCACGGGTGATTCTGGGCAGCGCCACGCCGTCCCTCGAGACGCTGCATCTCGCGGCCGCGGGGAGGGTGGCGTGCTTCGAGCTGCCCGACCGAATCGGCGCGCGACCGCTGCCACCGGTCGAGGTGATCGACCTGCGCAGCGCCGAGCGGGTGCCGGATGCCCGCGGCGTACCGTGGACCGTGGCCCTCGACGAGGCCGTGCGCGGCGCCCTCGGACGGGGCGAGCAGGTGATCCTGCTCTTGAATCGGCGCGGCTTCGCGACCTACCTGCAGTGTCCCGCCTGCGGCGACGTGCGCACCTGTCCCCGCTGCGCCATCGCGCTGACGGTGCACCAGACGCCGGCCGCACTACGGTGCCACTACTGCGGCCACGAGGAGCCGATTCCCACCGTCTGCCGGCTGTGCGGCAAGGAGACCCAGCGAATGCGGGGCTTGGGGACCCAACAGCTCGAGCATTTCGTCGGTCTCCGGTTCCCCGAGGCCCGGATTGCCCGCATGGACCTGGATACGACAAGCACCAAGTGGGCGCACCACCGGGTGCTCGAGCGCATGGCGCAGGGGAAGATCGACATCCTGCTCGGGACGCAGATGATCGCGAAGGGGCTGGACTTCCCGAACGTCACCGTCGTGGGCGTCGTGGACGCGGATACGGGGCTTCATCTCCCCGACTTCCGCGCGGCCGAGCGAACGTTCCAGCTCGTGGCGCAGGTAGCGGGTCGCGCCGGGCGCGGGCCGAAGGGAGGGCGCGTGTACGTCCAGACCCGAGCGCCCGACCATCACGCCATCCGCGCGGCGGCGGTGCACTCGGTGGCGCAGTTCGCGGCGGCGGAGCTGCCGCTGCGGGCCCCGCCCAATCCGGCGTACCCGCCGCACGTCGGGCTGGCACGGTTCGTAGCCTCACATGAGGACCCCGGCCGGGTCCAGCGGACGGCCGAGCGGGTGGCCGAGTGGCTCGTCCGGGCCAATGCCGAGCGGCTTTCCGGTGCGCTCAGCGTGCTCGGACCGGCGCCCTGCCCGATCGAGCGGCTCAAGGGACGCTGGCGCTGGCACGTGCTCGTGAAGGCCGCGGAGCCACGCGCGATCGGTCGCGTCGTGCGCGCGTTGGGTGCGCGGGCGCGCGGCGGGGTGATCGTCGATCGCGACCCGGTCTCATTGCTTTAAATTCGGGTGCGGCACTCCCCCAACCACTGGGAGCCAGGTATGCGCATCACCTCCGCTGCCCTTGTGTGTCTGTGTTTCCTCGCGAGCTGCTCCGCGCCTGACCTGGACGCCTTTGCACGGAAACACACCACTCCCGAAGAGCGCGCGTTCGGGCAGCAGTACCTGCAACTACTCGCTTCCGGTCAGATCGATTCGGCTGCCGGCATGATTGCTCCTAGCTTGCGGACCGACACACTCGCTCGCACGCTCCAGCGCATCGGGACCCTGTTGCGTGAGGCGCGCCTCGATTCGCTTCAGTTGATCGGAGTGAACATCAATGACGATCGCGGGTCTGGGGGCCACGCGCTGAATCTCACCTACGAGGTGCCAACCACGAATGGCGGCTGGCTAACGGCCAACGTCGCCACCCGAGTGGTACAGGGCCATAGGTCAATCATCGGCCTATCGGCGAACCGCGTTCCGGCTCGCCTCGAGGAGATCAACGCGTTCACACTCATGCACCAGTCGGCACGTCACTATGTGTGGTTTGCGTTGGCCGTGCTCATGCCGCTGATCACGCTCACGGTGGCCCTCAGGTTGATCACGGCGAAGGGCATGCCGCGCCGTTGGCTGTGGGCGTTCGCGGCGCTGATTGCGTCTCCCGCGTTCGTACTCAACTGGACGTCAGGTCAGGCCGAAGTCCAGAACAGTCTGTTCCTCTTGTTCGGTGCGGCATTCACCCGGCCAGGCGCTGCAGCGCCATGGTCCCTCGCCTTTGCGATGCCAGTAGGAGCGGTCGTGGCTTATCTTCGTTACCGAGCTTGGCGGAAAGCTCGAGCAACGCGGGCCGTTGCGTGACGGGATTCGCCGCGCGTATTATCAGCGTTCCTGTGACCACCCGTCCCCGGTTCCAGTACCGGCCACCCAACTTCGAGGCGCCCCCGCTCAAGGGAGCGCCCGATGCGCGCTTCGAGCCCGCGCCCGCCGACGGGGTCCTGCCCGACGGCTTCTTTTCGACCACCAACCTGCCGACGTACGTGAAAGCCGCGGGCGTGTGGTCCCGCCCGCGTCTGCCGCGCATGGATTGCGTCATCGTGCGTCAGTCCGCTCGTGATCTGGTGACGACCGAGCCGCGCAAGGTGCGCAAAGGGCAGGCCGTGGCGGTGGGCACGGAAGAGGACGGCAGTCAGGGCATCTTCGTGCACGCCGAAGGCTTCCTCGGCGGCAGTCACAGCGCCAACGAGTTCGGCTTCATGCAGACGGAGGTGTCGCGGGAGCGGCCCGTGGACTACGCGGTGCTGGCGCAGCTCCTGGGCGAGGAAAAGCAGCGCGGCGGGAAGATCGTCTGGGTCGTGGGGCCCGCCCTGGTGCACGCGCGAGCGCGCGAAGACATGATCTGGTTCATCAAGAACGGCTACGTGCAAGCGTTCCTCGGCGGGAACGCCGTCGCGGTGCACGATCTCGAGGCGGCGATCTTCGGGACGACGCTCGGCATGACGAGCTCGGGGCAGGGCGTCGAAGGCGGCCATGCGCTCCACATGCGGGCCATCAACCAGATCCGGCGCGCCGGCGGCATCGCCGCCGCCGTACGGCAGGGGCTCGTGAGCTCGGGGATCATGCACGCCCTCGTGACGCACGGGGTGCCGTTCGTGCTCGCGGGCTCCATCCGCGACGACGGGCCGCTCCCGGAGGTGCTCTCGGATACGCTCGCCGCGCAAGACGCGATGCGGGAGTTCACGGCGCAGGCGACCTTTGCCGTTTTCGTCGCCACCGCCCTGCATGCGATCGCGGTCGGTAACATGCTGCCGGCCTTCGTGGATGCCGAGCGTCCCGAGGAGCTCCGTCCGCTCACCACGATCTGCGTCGACCAGACGGAGTTCGTGGTGACCAAGCTGCGGGACCGGGGCACGCACCAGGCGTACGGCGTGGTGACGAATGCCCAGGACTTCATGCACGTGCTGCGGTTTTACGTGGAGCGATGGGAGCAGGCGCAGGCCCCGGCGACCGTCCTCCGCTAGATCCGGGTCGGGGGCCGGGGTGGGCGAAGCTCGCCGAAGCGGTTGCCCTCCGGGTGCCGCCTTCCGAGATCGAGACCATCTATCTGTTCCGGCCCTGGAAGCGTGAGGGGCGCGAATGGGGCACGGCCGTGGTCGCGTGCCGCGCGACGGAAGGGGAAGGAAAGGGGGGCGGCGGCCGGTTGCGCGTGTACACGGCACGCTACATGCTGATCGTGCGCGGGAAGGAGCGGGGCCAGTCCCGGATCGAGGTCGAGGAGACGGCGCTGTCGCCTGCGGACGTGATCGCTCGCGTCATGCAGGCGGCCGCCGAGCGGACCGGGGACCCCGAGCCGCCCGTGGCGGTCGGTCCGGCGGTGTGGTATGAAGGTTGACGGGACCAAACTGCTCGAGGAATTCCGCCGCCACCTGGCCGAGCGCAACCTGCCGGCCACACAGCAGCGGTTGGCCGTGGCCGAAGCGGTATTCTTCGCCGGCGAGCACCTGTCGGCCGAGGAAGTGGGCCGGCGCGTGGCCAAGCGGGTCGCGGTCGGGACGGCCACGATCTATCGGACACTCGACCTGCTGGTCCGGGCCGGGTTGGCCAAGGAGCACGACTTCGGCGAGGGGTTCAAGCGGTACGAGCCGCTCGCGGCCGGGCAGGCGCACGAGCATTGTATCTGCTCGTCGTGCGGCCAGGTGACGGAGTTCGCCAACGATCGGCTCGAGCGGATGATTGCCCTGCTCGCGGAGGAGGTGGAGTTCCGGCCCCACCACCACCGGCTGGAGATCTATGGACTGTGCCGCACCTGTCAGCAGGCGAACCCTTTAGCGCGCACGAGGTGACGGGTTGATCGAATCACGAATGTTCGTGCCCACCAAGGCCTTTCTGACCAAAGGCGTCGGTCGGCACAAGGAAAAACTCACGAGCTTCGAGATGGCGCTGCGGGACGCCCATCTCGCCAACTTCAACCTCGTGCGGGTGAGCTCGATCTTCCCGCCCCATTGCGAGCTGGTGGACCGCGAGGAAGGCCTCTCGCTCATGAAACCCGGGCAGGTCGTGTTCGCGGTCATCGCCGAGTCCGCCACCAACGAGCCGAGCCGCCTCGTGGCGGCATCGATCGGCGTCGCCATGCCGGCCGATCAGTCCCACCACGGCTACATCTCCGAACACCACAGCTACGGGCAGAACGAAATCACGTCGGGCGAGTACGCCGAAGACCTCGCCGCGTCGATGCTCGCGACCGTCCTGGGCGTCCCGTTCGATTCGGACAAGGCCTGGGACGAGCGACGCGAGCAGTGGCTCCTGTCGGGGGAGATCGTCCGCACGATGAACATCACCTCGACGGCCGAGTGCGGGGACGACGGTCGCTGGACGACCGTGGTCTCGGCGGTCTGCTTCTGCGGGTGACGCCCTCTTTCGCCCTCGCCTTTCTCGCCGGGCTACTGAGCTTTCTCTCCCCCTGCGTCCTACCGCTCGTTCCGAGCTACGTCGGGTTCCTGACCGGCCTCACGCTCGAGGAGCTCGAGATTCGGCGCGGCACCGCCCTGGTGCACGCCCTGTGGTTCGTCGCCGGGTTCTCCCTGGTTTTCGTTGCGCTCGGCGCGACGGCGTCCGCGTTGGGCGTCTGGCTGGTGCAGTCGCAAGCATGGATCGGGCGCATCGGCGGCGTTCTCGTGATCCTGTTCGGCCTGTACTTGCTGGGCTGGTTACGCCCGGCGTTCCTGATGCGCGAGCGCAAGGTCCAGCTGGCCCGCAAGCCGGTGGGCTACGTAGGGTCCGTGGTCGTGGGGGTGACGTTCGGTGCGGCGTGGACCCCCTGCATCGGACCAATCCTCGGCGCCATTCTCACCCTGGCCGCCGCCCAGGCGAGCGTGGGGCACGGGGCAGCCTTGCTCACCGCCTATTCCATCGGGCTCGCCGTTCCCTTCCTCCTCACAGCGCTCGCGCTCGACCGGTTCCTCGTCTGGTTCCAGCGATTCCGACCCTATCTCGTCTGGGTCGAGCGGATCGCGGGGATCCTGCTGATCATTCTCGGCCTGCTCCTCGTGACCGACCGCTTCACACTCCTGGCGAGCTGGCTCCAGGGGCTGACGCCCGACTTCCTGAAGAGCCGGCTATAGGACGCTCCTAAAGAACCATGCGCGTGTGCTTTAGCGCGGTGTCGGGCCGGGCCGGGTTTCAAACTAGGAACCTTCGGGGCCACTTTCCTATATTAGGGCCTGCGAACCTCACCGAGAGGGACGAAATGATCAGTCTACAAAAGCACGGATGGCTTGTCGTGGTGCTGGCGGGCGCGGCGCTCGCCGCCTGCGTACAAGGTGAGCAGCAGAGCCAGTCGGCCGACTCCACGGCTCGCAACCTGACGCTCGCGCCGACGGAATCAACGGCCGCCCTGAAGGACGTGCCGGCCCGGGCGACCGAGGCCGCGAAGGCGGCGCCGGAGAAGAAGGCGCCCGTGAAGAAACCGGTGGCGGCGAAACCCGCGCCCCTGATGCTCGCGGCGGGAACCCGCGTTCCGGCCACGGCCAACGACACGATCTCCACGCGCACGGCGAAGGCCGGGGATCCCTTCAGCGCGACGGTGAGCCAGGATGTGAAGGACGCGACCGGGCGGGTCGTGATCCCGGCGGGCGCGACCGTCTCGGGGACGATCACGGCGGCCGAACCGGCGCCGAACCCGAACTCCACCGGGAAGATCGAATTGTCGGTCACCAACGTCACGGCACACGGCAAGAGCTACTCGATCGATGCCTCCGTCGTGGCTATGGATACCGTCATGAAGGGCCGCGGCGTAACGAAGGCCGACGCCGCCAAGGTCGCCGGGGGAGCGGTGGCCGGGGCGATCGTGGGTAAGCTCCTCGGGAAGAACACGAAGGGAGCCGTGATTGGGGGCGCGGCGGGCGCCGCCGCCGGCGCGGCCGCCGCACGCGCGTCGCGCGACATCGACGTGGTTATCCCCAAAGGTGCGGCGATCACCATCAAGCTGAACGCGCCGCTGACGGTAAAAACGGCCTAGCCGTCGTCTTCAGTAGCCTGCCGCGCCGCCGCCGCGCCGGGGATCGGCCACACCGACCCAGCCGGCGGCGGCGCGCGCGATCGCGTTCACCTCGGTCTTGTAGTTCCACACGCCCACCGTGTGACCCATTGTCTCCAGCGAGTCGATCGCGGCCTGGAGGAAGCCGTCGCGCTCCAGATGCAGCGTGTCCGGGACCGCTTGATGGTGCAGCCGGGGCGCACCGATGGCGCTGGGGAGCGACATCTCCTGATCGATCATGTCCGAAATGACCTGGTACACGGCGGTCGGGATGCGCGATCCGCCGGGTGAGCCCAATACGAGCAGCAGCCCGCCGTTCGGATCGAGCACGATGGAGGGCGTCATGGCCGACAACATTCGCTTGCCGGGGGCGATGGCGTTCGCCTCCCCCTGCACCAGCCCGAACAGATTCGGCTTGCCGGGCGCCGTCATGAAATCATCCATCTCGTCGTTCAACAGGAATCCGGCTCCTGTCACCGTCACCGCGCTGCCGAAATCGTTGTTCAGCGTCGTGGTGCAGGACACCGTGTTCCCGTCCGCATCCACGACGGAGTAGTGCGTCGTCTCCGTGCCTTCCGAGTGCGTGCCTCCGGCCGCCGTCGAGGGTGTCGCCCGTTGGGGATCGATACCCGCTCGCAACGTGTCGGCGTGCGATTTGGAGAGCAGCCGCGCGAGCGGGACATCCACGAAGTCCGGATCGCCGAGAAAGGCGTTTCGATCCGCGTACGCGCGACGCATCGCCTCGGTCTGTAGGTGCATCAGCCGGGCGCTCCCAAAGGGCGGAAGGGGCGCGTACCCCTCCATCACGTTGAGGATCTCCGCCAGCGTAACGCCGCCCCCCGAGGGCGGCGGCATCGTGTA
>WNEZ01000561.1_pt1 | contig 29950 bp, 30 predicted proteins | sample 5400521 | NCBI WGS metagenome assembly WNEZ01 (sample SAMN13153339, study PRJNA577476) | soil metagenome | isolation source: 120 cm saprolite under Douglas fir tree site 2 hole 1 replicate 1 | place: USA:California | collected 2015-04-18 | reverse complement strand
AGTACAGGCTATCATAAATGCGCTCCGATTTTCTGTTCAAGCTTCTCGACGGTATAGGTCCAGTTGATCGGTTTGGCCGTTTGATTGTAATAGGCGATGTACTCGTTGAGAGAGGTTTCCAGGGCAGAGGTACTGACAAAATGATTGGGCTGCAAATGTTTGCGTTGCAAGATACTGAACCAGATTTCGATCTGATCCAGCCAGGACGCATTGGGAGGCAACCAATGCACCTGGAAATGCAGTTGCCCGTCACAGGCGCGTTCCTGCTCCTGGAGCCAGCCTTCGAGCTGCTTAGGTGCGTGGGTGGTGCCATTGTCCAGGATGAAGGTCACCGTGTGGATCCGCCGCCGAAGGGCTTCGGGAATGATCACCTGTTGGAGAAAGGTCTGGAAATCGACAAAGCACTTGCGTTGGCGGCAGGTTGCGTAGACTTTGCCATCAGCCACGGACAGTCCGGCAAACAGATGGCGTGCACCACGACGATGATAGCGTGCTTCATGGAGCATCGGCTTGCCTGGGCATGCTGGGCGAGGAGGCTGTTCCCCCTCGCGTGCTTGGATGGAAGTTTTCTCATCCAGACTGACCAGCCACGTGCCTTCTTGCAAGAGAACTCGCGCCTGAGCATAGGCTTCCAACACGGGGCGCGCCCGTTGCAAGAAGGCGACAGGATCATGGATGTGCTGCCAGGCATGATAGCGCCAGGGACGAAGGCGTTCTGCGGTTCCGCCAGCGACCCACCGTACTGGCCGAGATGTGAGGAAGCGTCGGGTCTTGGGCCACGCGTCGGGCCAGTTCGGCTCGACTCCACCGCGAGAGGGGCACCTGGCACTGCTTGGGCAAGCTACAGGCGATGGCCGTGACCTGCGCGCGCACGCGGATCGGGGAAAAACGCCTCGGCGCCCCACTGCGGGGCGCGTCAGCGAGTGAATGGGTCTTGACCCATCGCCCGCGCCATTTGCGCACCGTGCGATCCGTGGTGCCAACGGCCTGGGCGATCTGTTGGTTACTCTGGTCAGGATGTTGATAGGCTCTCAAAATGATCCGAACTCGCATGACGAGCGCCTGGGGTGTGCTGGAAGCTCGAATGAGGTGTTCAAACTGCTTGGCTTCCGCAGCCGTCAGGTCAATGGGATAACTGGGATTGGGACCGCGCATTTCCTTTCACCTCCCACTCTCAGTCTATCCTCTCTCGTTCGTCCTGTCAAACTCGGAAAGTACTTGTGATAGCCTGTACTAAGTAACTCCTTTAGTTTCTGTTCGGCAGGTCCAATAATTTTTCCTTGAAGGGATGCAAGCAAATCTGCTATATCCTGATATCGAAACGTTGGTAGCACCCAATGATAGCGCCTTCTCAGGTCATCAAACATGGCATACTCACGCCTTTCAACTGCTCTTCCATCAACAATGAGAGGTTGGAGAGTCAGGAGTGGCTGGATGGGAACTATTGTCTGAGGAATAATGGTGGCGACTTCCTGGGGTGCGCTACTGGGGTCGGTGAGGTCAACGATGATATAGCGTGCGAGGTGGGCCAAGGTGCTTACGGTTTCTGTCAGGTCGCGGCTGGCTGGTTTGTCGAAGTCGAATAGAACGGGTAAACGATCCTTCTTCCGTAGTTCATTCCTAATGGCATCCAGAAACACTTTCCTCTCAGGAGTGAAGCGGCCTAAGATCAGGACAACTTTAGAGGTGATGGTGTCAATGACATCGCGGATTTCTTCGTTGTTCAGCAAGAGGTAGATGAACTGGGCAACCTTCAGATTATCAACAGTGATCTGAGGTTGCTCAGCAACAGTGATCACGAGGTCGAGCTGTTTTGCACCTTCAAGTTGCACATCCCATGCGGCGATTCCATAAACTAAGCAATTCGTTAGGAATGCATGCTTCAGATTCGTTCTAACTAAACTGGTGCCTGTAAGATCAGCTCCGTTCAGATCGGCGTGACTGAAGTCAGCTCCGCTCAGGTTTGCTCCGCTCAGGTTTGCTCCGCTCAGATTGGCTCCGCTCAGATTGGCATGGCTAAGGGTAGCATTGATGAGGGTAGTTCGGCTCGGGTTACCTTCGTCGAGATGCGCATTGCTGTGGTCTGTCAGAATGGCCCTTCTGAGGTTGGCTCCTCTGAGGATGGCTCCGTTAAGATCGGCATTGATGAGAATGGCTCCGCTCAGGTTAGCATCGGTCAGGTCAGTATTGACGAGCTTGGCTCCGCTCAGATTGGCTCCGCTCAGGTTAGCTGTGGTGAGGGTGGCATCGCTGAGGGTGGCATTGTTGAGCATAACCCCCTTGAGGGTAGTCTCCTCGAGGGTGGCTTCCTTGAGGGTAGCTCGACTCAGATTGGCTCCACTGAGGTCGGCGTAGCTAAGGATGGCTCGGTTGAGGTTGGCTCCGCTCAGAATGGCATCGATGAGGTTAGCACTGCTGAGATCGACTCCACTGAAGGTAGCCCCGCTGAGGTTAACTCCGCTCAGGTTAGCTCCGCTCAGGTTTCCGCTAGGGTTGACTTCGCTGAGGTTGACTCCGCTGAGGTCAGGCTTGATATCAACATGCTCGTCCCTCCACCGGTTCCATTCATTCACGTTTCGTTTGAGCTGATAGATGTGCTCTTGGTTCGCCATTTCAGTCCCTCCTCGTAAACCTCACTATCAGGTAGACGTAGGCAGCTTAGAATATAGCGTCAATGCTGACTATCAAAATTATACCACCCTTCGAGGTTGTTAAATTAATGTCTTTCCTTAAAGTTCTTTCTCTTTCATACGAAACGTCAACTTTTCGTCATTCTGGCTCTGGTCACTCATGAGTGATCTCCTTCTATTCCAAGTATTGTGATATCATATGGAGGAGGCTTGCTAGGAAACCTTTTCCCTTTCTGTGTGTATATGTCCCTTCCAGCCTGCCATCGACAGATGCTGGTCTGGTTGTGTCAGGAGTTGGTGCCTGGTTTATTGAGACGAATCGGATCAAAACCCTTCCATACCTTCTTGAAACTAACGAAGTAGTATTAGCTGGTGGGTAGAAAGGAAATTACATGAAACATGTCTCTTTTATGGTAGATAACCAAAAGGTAAAAGCAACACTTTTTATGCCAGAGCAGATGAAATCTCTCAATCCAGCAGTACTATTTATACATGGATGGGGTAGTAGCGAAGCAAACTATGTTCAACGAGCCGAACCTATTACAAAAATTGGAGGGATTTGTTTGACATTTGATTTACGAGGGCATGGACAGAGTGAAGGTGACTTTGAAACTTTGTCCAGAGCAGATCACCTGAAAGACGTTTTGGCAGCCTATGACTTCCTGGCTTCCCAAGATGGAGTTGATCTAGAGAGAATTGGAGTGTGTGGGACAAGCTATGGTGGTTATCTAGGCTCTATTCTTTCGTCCAGAAGAAAAGTCGCATGGCTAGCTCTGAGGGCTCCAGCTTTATACAAAAATGACAATTTCATGGTGCCAACTGCAAAACTGATAGAAGAAGATCCAAGGGTCTTTAGCCAAAGCGGAATAAAAACTGAGGATAACTATGCTCTACAAGCAGTTTCCAACTTTAATGGTAGCGTCCTGGTTATTGAGTCCGAAAACGATGATCAGATTTCTCATGCAACTATCATGAACTACATAGCCTCTCTGAGAGAGGAAACTTCGCATACATACAAAATCATCAAGAATGCCGATCATAGCCTGTCGGAGAAAGAATGGGACTTAGAATTCGTTGAGATAATAACAGGTTGGTTTAAAGCAAATTTTGGTCAGTAACGAAGTCATTACATGTTTCGAGATCCTCCGTTGAAAGGACAAGCAGAATATGAGACATTTGAAAGCCATTATGTTTGATTGGGATAATACTATTGTGAGTAGCTTTGATCATCTCGTTCTTTTCCATCGTGAAGTCGGGCGGCAACTAGGCTGGCCGCCGGTGACAGATGAACAGATCAGAAAAGTATGGGGCGCGCCTTTCGAGGAACTGATCCAAGCGTTGTGGCCAATGTATGATAGTAATGATTACGATATAGCATACCGGAGATACATCCTAGAGCAGACTGTTCCGGAGGTCGAAGGGGCTGTTGATACAATTGCCAGACTCAGAGGGTCATATCTGCTTGGAATTATTACTGCTGCCCCTCGATATGAGGTAGAACACTTTATGACTCATCTTGGATTGGATAAGGCGGATTTTTTCATGTTTCAAGCAGCAGGTGAAAGCGAGTACCATAAGCCCGACCCGCGCGTGTTTGATGCACTTATCACATCGCTAAGGGAACAGAACATTGAGAAGAGCCAAATTCTCTACGTAGGCGACAGTCTATTTGATTTTTACGCAGCTCGTGATGCTGGTTTACAGTTTATAGCAGTACTCACTGGCTCCACTAAGCGTGAACAGTTCCATTCAGCAGGAGTTAGTGTTGAAAACATCCTCAAGTCTATTGCTGAACTGCCTGAAAGGCTTGGATGCTAAAATATTTCGCTCAATAACTTGTATTAACATTATTCCTGTCAGGCGGTACGCACCTCAGCATAATCTGGGCATGCTCTTCATCATGCTTTACGTCGTATCGCGCACCTTAGAGGATCTGGGCCTTTTACTCCTCCGCTACCACGGGATTCGTCAGTTTCCCAAGGTGTCCTATTTCGACTGTAACCGTGTCTCCCGGCTTCATAAACACCTGTGGTCTACGAGTGTTGCCAATGCCTGCTGGCGTCCCGGTCATAATGACATCCCCAGGTTCTAGCGTGACGATCTCAGAGATGTACTTGATAATAAAGGGAACGCGAAAGATCATATCTGCCGTGTTCCCATCCTGCAAAACGTGTCCATTTAAAGTCGTCTTAATAAAGAGTATATGCGGATCTGGCACCTCGTCGCGTGTGACCAGGGCTGGTCCCAAGGGGCCGAAGGTGTCAAGCATCTTGCCCGTGGTCCATTGCGAGGTGCGGAACTGGAGATCGCGTGCGCTGACATCATTAGCGACCGTATAGCCAGCGACGTAAGAGTATGCTTCATCCTCAGCAATATATTTCCCTCGTCTACCGATGATGATGGCTAACTCTCCCTCGTAGTCTATCTGGCTGCTGATCCGTGGGATAACAATCGGCTGGTTGTGGCCGACCAACGAACCGGCCACTTTGTGAAACAGGACGGGATACTCGGGTACGGCCATACCCGCTTCAGCGGCATGGTCGCGATAATTCAATCCCATGCAAATGACTTTGCCGGGACGCAGTACCGGTGGCAGCAGCGAGACACGATCAATCGTATATACGATTCCTTGTTGGGTAGGGACCCGATTTATCGCGTCCGCCCGATTTATCGTGGGTGACTCCTGTCCTTCAAGCTGGCTACGCACAAACGCTATCGCCTGCCCGGCGGCCCTGAGTGACGTATCGCCGCCTTTCAGTAAACCGATCATATCGATGGGAACCCGTGCATCGGCTACTGCCAGTTCATCTTCGTTCCCAGAGTGCTGCAATGCAGCATGATAAGCCCGGTTCAGATCAACAACCTGCTCGTCCAACTGGGCGCCAGCGCGTGACTGACCCTTGTGTTGATAAGTGACCAATCGCATAAGCCCTTCCCTTTCTCATCTCGCAATAAAACACCCTGTATTCTTGCTCCAGCATCGAATAACGAACTTCGGGTGAACGCTTCCTACACAAAATCGGCCGGGCCATCAGGCCCCCACATATTTACCCATCGTTCTTTCGCACTCCAGACCCTGGGGACATAGGTAGTATCATCCCAGATTTGCTGGAGATCACACATGAATTCAATCAAGTTCCCTTCCGGGTCCCTGAAGTATTCAAACTGGTTCTGCCCAGGGCCATGCCGTCCGGGGCCATAGAGCAGCACATAACCATGCTGCATGAGATGTTCAGCTTGCCGTGCCAGGTAAGAGAAATCTACCACCTCGAAGGCAAAGTGATGCATCCGGACGTAGCCTGTCTTTGCGAATGCCAAGCCATGATGATCGGGATTGCAGCGCATCCAGAGGAAGATATCTTCTACCCAGTCAGAGATGCGGAAACCCAATACCTCGCCATAAAACTCGGCGGTGCGCTTGCAATCGTCTACCGTCAAGGTGACGTGACCAAGCTTTCTCGGCTGGACCGCACGCGGGCCGTAGGTGGGTGCAACCTGCGTTATGCCTCCGATTATTTCTACAACATAACCATCAGGATCGCGCAAGCGTAGGGAAGGCCCCTGACCCAGTTCACCGGGCTTTCCCCTATCATAGGAAATACCTGCACGGGTCAGTGCCGTCGCAGCACTCTCCAATTCTGCCGGACTCCCGACATCCAGGGCATAGTGGTCAATCCCTGTCTCAGAAGAGGGAGTGAGCACGACCGCGTGATGGTCAGCATTGCAGCGTAGATAAACGCGACCTGCACTATCACGCTCCGTCTCGCCGAGTCCCACCATATGTGTATAGAACTGTGTTTGTTGTTCTACATTCTGAACCCTCAAAGCGATGTGCGAAACATGCTTGACATTCACAATAGCCATGCGGAACCTCCTTGTCCATAATGTGTTTGTATTCAGAACAGGCCCTTCCAACATAGGGCCAGAACAAGATTTCTCTTGTTCTTGAGAACTATCTTGCTCCTTTAGTCTCGCTGAGCACGCAGTGCCTAGCGTGCGTTGACGCTTAAGCCGCCATCAATTACCAGGCGGGTGCCGTTGATGTACCTGGCCCGGTCGGAAGCCAGAAAGACTATCGCGTCAGCAATCTCGTCCATCGTTGCCCACCGTCCGGCAAGAATGCCCTTTTGCTGGCAATAGTCAGCCAGAAAGTCAGCACGACTCTTGCCCTGTTGCCCTGCTCTATTATCAGCCCAGCCCTCGCGCCACTCCGTAGCGACCAGGCCAGGAACGATGGTGTTCACTGTGATTTGATCAGAGGCCAGGTCGCGAGCCAGGTAGGTCGAGGCGTGTAGCATAGCTGAGTTGTTGATACCATGCGTCATAGCCTTTTCCCACTCCAACATCCCAGCCGAACCAGCGACATTGATAATGCGTCCGCTGCCATCCCTGGCAAAGTGTGGCAGAAAGGCACGGACGGCGCGCAACATGCCGATCATCTTGGCGTTGATATCGTCCAGCCATTCCTCGTCATCCCAAAGAATCTGCCTGTCCGGGCGTCGCATGCGATTACCTGCAGTATTGACCAGGATGTGGATCGTGCCGAATCGATCAGCGGCTGCGGCTGCGGCTGCATTCACCGAATTGGCGTCCTTCATGTCGGTGGGTATTGTTACTATCTCGACATTACTTTCACTGGCAATCTCGTTGGCTGCCTTGTCAAGGTTCTCTTTCCCGCGCGCGAGTAACACCAGATTGACCCCCTCAGCTGCCAGACCTCTGGCTGCGGCTTTGCCGATGCCTGTGCTGCCACCCGCAATGACGGCGGTACGTCCCTTCAAACCCTGCTCCATGTATGCATACTCCTTTCAGACTAGCTTGTTCACTTTAGATCGTAATTAGGAAGACCCCTCCTGCATCGTCTCTTGGCGGAGAGGCTTGTTCAGAAACGCCTCCAATTCCGCCGATCGGCGCGGAAGGGGGCCTGGGTTGAACTCAAAAACTTCATATCTCGCCAGTCCGTTCTGTTGAAAAGGATCTTCGGCAAGGAGAGCCAGAAACTCCTCTTTGCTCTCTCCACGAGCGAGGATAATGCCACCTATCGGAGGCACCCTTCGGCCTGAACCAAGAATACGACCCGCGGCGTAATGTTTCATGATCCATGTGCCATGTGCTGCGGAGAACCGATCCAATTCCTCGAGCGGTTTGAGATACGTCGATATGGCGACGAACATGCTTTCTCCTTCATTGATCTCTGTCTGTACGAGGTCATGTTCTCAACGCTGACACTTCCATTGAAAGTATGAGCATCCTCCTCCTCGCTATGGGAGAAGGAGGATACCAGGTTTGGCTGCTATGCGCTTAAAACGCAGGCAGAGTAAACCCCGCCTTTTCCACGACGTAATCGCGCGATTCGACGGCTAGTCTGCGAGCACGATCAAGATCGACGTTCAGGAGTTTCCCATTGCGCTTCATAGCCCGCCCGGCAATAAAGACCGAGTCCACATTGCCGGTGTCTGCGCCTACCACCACGGCGCCAACGGGGTCATTCAGTGGAAACACGTTCAGCCGGTCCGCGCGCAGCAGGATGATATCGGCCTCTTTACCGGGAGTGAGCGATCCCGTCTTGTGAGCCAGTCCAACGGTGCGTGCCCCTTCAATCGTGGCAAACTCCAGCACGTCCTGAACCGTGACCAGGTTCTCGCCCTCAAAGCTCCCGCCATAAAGCGCACGCTGGTTGACAAGGGCGCGTTGGCACTGGAAGGCTGCTTTCATCTGGGTGAACATATCACCGGGCACGTTCGTCTCGACATCCACACTCAAACTAGGCCGGGCACCGAGCCTGAGGATCCGGTCAATAGGAGGCATCCCGTGACGCATTTGCATTTCGACGGCAGTCGCGATGGAGAAGGTCCCCCCAGTATCTACGATGTACTTCAATTCATCGTCACTGAGCGTACAGCAATGAATGTAGGTGGTGTCGGGGCCGAGTAAGCCTTCCTCGTACATTCGTTTAATACCGCCCGAGAAGCCGTTCTCGCCAACTCCAACGTGGACAGTAATGGGTGCACCAACCTCGCGTGCCAGTGCCCAGTCATGCCTGACCACCTCCATCGTCGTGAACTCTGGCCCGCGCGGCGCCAGAGCCAGCGTAAGGAGCTGATCATCCGATGAGAAATACTGAGTACGCAGCCGCCGAATGTCCTCAGGGTGCTCCAAGCTGCTATTGAACCACCAGTCTGCCAGCGAGGTGTTCGGGTTTCCATACGCGAAGACTGAGCGTATCCCGGACTCCTGGAGGGCTCGAATCACCGCGTCCGCGTGATCAGGCGTATTCTGAATGTGCGACCAGTCGAGGAGTGTAGTCACGCCTGCGTCGATAGCTCCCAGTGCGCCGATAAGATTGCTTGCGTAGCAGTCCTCGGCTCGGTACACTGGCGCAAGCACTCCGAGGACGTCGGGAAAATAATTGGCGAGGATCCCATCTGCTGAGATGTTGCGTAGGATGCCCTCCCAGACATGACGATGGGTATCGATTAATCCCGGCATGACGATCATGTTCGAGGCATCAATGACCTCGGCGTCGCTCACCCCGAGGTCTGGTCCAATCGCTGCAATTTTCGTCCCTTCGATCAGGATATCGGCTCGCCAAAAGTTGCCGAGTTCCTTATCAACGGTGATGACACAGCCGTTCTGTAACAGGGTTCGATTGAGTGCCATAGTTTGTCTCCTTCTACGAAGCCCCGCGATGAATCGGGGGCTACGGTTTCTGGCTGTAGAACTTCCATTCTAGTAAATAGAAACAATTGTCACGAGCGCGACAAATCGGCTACGAGCGCGACAAATCGGCTACGAGCGCGATAAATCGGGGCTCTACAGATTGTAGAGCCCCGATTTATCGTGGGCGTACGGATTTATCCAGCACGGGGCCAATGTCCCATTTCTGCTTACTTTGATTGGCCTGAACTGTGTACTTTTCCTGTGACGAGCCTGAGTGCTGTCCGCACTGCCGTTGGCTCGTATTCAGGAGCAACCTGGGCGATGACAGTAAGAGCAGTACGTGCGAGGTGACGTGCGAGCATTTCCACGGCCGCATCAAGATCCCGTTCACGACACGCGGTAAGAATGGCTGCATGCTCAGCCTCAGCCACTTCCCGTGCATGTGGGATCGTTTGGAGCTTGATACGACGGTAACGCTCACTAGCATCGATTGAGCGCTTGATCGTCTGGCGTATGCGCTCCTCGACATGAATCGCGAGGAGTAAATGGAATCGCCGATTGCCCTGTTCCCAGGCATCGTTATCACGCTGGGTACTGGCAACATGCATGTCGTCGAGAGCCTGGGCGAGAGTATCGAGTTCGCTCTGTGAGAGACGAGGAACAGTGAGTGCCAGGGCCAGTGTCTCTAGCATGATGCGACTGGCGTAAAGCGATTCCAGTTCTTCAAGGTTGATATCAGCAACCCGCACACGATGGTTATGCTCGGCCAGGACAAGCCGCTCCTCTTGCAGCAACCGCAATGCTTCTCTGAGCGGAGTACGACTAACGCCGAGCTGTTGTGCAAGCTGGACCTGAGAGAGCACACTCCCAGGAGGAAGCGTCCCGTCGAGGATCTGCCGTCGCAGATGCTCATGCACCTGAGCAACGACAATCCTTCCCTCGGTTGTATCGATAGACTGGAGTTGCATACGCGAGATCACCTCACTGAACGGTGAACGAGATCTTGATGGCTACGAAAAGAGATCCTATAGAAATATGTATTCACTTTTTGAACATACTCTATGCAACATCGGGTTTGTCTTTCCATAGCCTCGTTTCTTGATGGCCATAGCTTTTTTTACAATGCAGGCCATTCATCATGGTAAGGGTGCCGGGTGACGACAGCGCTGATGTCGATGTCATATGAAGTGTATACACTTTTTTATTTAGATTGTCAAGCATATATACACTATATTCAGGTTTCGCCGAAAGTAGATCGAGCCTGCAGGTGGGCCTTGCTGGGGTATGACACCGAGGTGTGTATTTTAGCCAGGAGGGCGTAAGAAATAAAGCGCGCCTAAAAGTGATCCAGACTTTTCAGGCGTGCTCTGATTTTTTAGCTGTTCATCCGATAGAAGCTCTGTGCATTCTCTGACCATAGCTTGCGCCTGGTCAGGAGCGGCAAACGTGCGGTGAGGGTCTCCAGCGCCTCATACCAGCGGCGATATGGGGACGCGAGCAAGACGACGGGCCAGTCGCTGCCGAATAGGACGCGCTCTTCCCCAAAGGCCTCTAATGCAACATTGACGAACGGTTCCAGATCGGCAGGCTGCCAGCGCTCGTGGTTGGCCTCGGTCACCATGCCACTGATTTTACAGACGACGTTCGGCAGCTCAGCAAGTCTGCGCAGATCTGTCTGCCAGGAGTCGAGTTGCTTTTGTTTGATATCCGGCTTCCCCAGGTGATCCAGGATAAAGGCCGTATCCGGGCAGCGGCGCACCAGTTCAATGACGCTCGATAACTGCCAGTGCTTGATACAGAGATCAAACGAAAGGTTATACTCCGGCAGCAGGCGTACCCCCGCGACAAAATCTGGTTGCAGGCAGAAGTCGGGCTCCGTTTCGTCCTGCAGGTTGCGCCGGACTCCTTTGATGAGAGGCGAGATGGCTACCAGGGATTCCAGGTGCTCGCGGACAACCCCGCCGCGTTCGACCGGTGCCGCAGCGACGATCGCTTGCAAACGCGGCTCCTCTCGGCTGAGACCCGCAATATAGCGCGCCTCTCGCAGTGCCTCTTGCGGCTCAACACCAACCTCGATATAGACCATCGCCATGACGGGGAGGCCCTGCATCTGCTCGCGGTAATCTTGCCAGCCAAAGGGCCGATTTAACCGGGGGTTGTTTGCCAGCCAGGGCATGCTGAACTGCGCGGGATTCCATAGATGTACATGTGCGTCTACAATGGGAAGCATCTCGTCCATAGTCAGACCCTCTCTTGATCAATGTACAACTCATTAAGGCTACTCCTCGCAAGAGACATACCTTTTCAGGACCGATAAATGGCGTCCAGTTCGGCCCAGAGTTCATCTGGGACCGGCTGCTGCGCCAGCATTAGCGTCTCTGTGAGCCGCTCAGGACGAGTGATGCCAACAATCGTGGACGTAATGCGCGTATCGCGTAGCGAGAACTGCAGCGCCGCTGCTGCCAGCGGTAAGCCATAACGCCCACAGGTCTCCTCCATCTGCCTGGCGCGTCGAAGCAGGTCGGACGACGCCTGGTTATACATATAGCGAGGGTAGGCGCTCGGCCCCTTCGCCAGGATGCCGCTCCCATATGGTGCAGCATTCACGGCTGCAACTCCCCGGCGTGTGCATACATCCCAGAGTGGCTCAGCCTCCCTATTAAGCAGCGTGAAGCGGTTATGCGAAATAGCTGCTTCAAAAATGCTGGTCTCGACAAAGCGGATCATCATATCGATCGGGCCGCCAGCGACACCCAGATGCGCGATCAGCCCCTCTTCTTTACATTGCTGCAATACTTCAACAGGACCACCCGGCTGCATCGCATCTTCAAAGGAAATATGCTCAGGGTCGTGGAGATAGACAAGTTGCAGTTGCTTCAGGCCCAGCAGGAGCAGGCTTCGCTCGACGCTGCGCCGCATCTGCGCGCCAGTGAAGACGCCCGTCTGCAAATCACGGTCGGCCTTCGTTGCCAGTACAAAGCCGGGCGGGAGCCCGCCAAGCTCGTGGAGCACGATACCGATGCGGCGCTCGCTCTCACCATCGCCATAGGAGGCGGCGGTATCCAGGAAGTTGTAGATACCTGCCCCCCAGGCAGGGTGCCCCGATTCATCGTGGGTCCTCGCGAAGAAAGCACGGACCGTGGCCAGGGCGCGCTCTTCGGGAACTTCATAGGCGAAGTCTTCCGGCATACTCCCCAATGGGGCCGTGCCTATGCAGATCGACGTCACCTCTAAGCCCGTCGAGCCAAGCGGGCGTGTAGGGACGGTAGGGACGTGACCTTGCGTCCGTCCTGGCCCTGAAGCTTCTTTATTAGAAGGCATACCTTGCTCCTTTCCTTACTTAATCTTGCCACGTACGACAGGATTGCGTAGAGTGCCAAGCTGGTCAATATCGATCTGAACCACATCCCCTGGCTCTAAGGTGAATTGTCTCTCTGGCACGAGGGCTGTACCAGTGCAGAGAAACACCCCATCTGGAAAGTCATTCTCGAGAAAAAGGAATGTCACCAGTTCATCAAAGCGGCGTTTAAGTTCTCTCGTGCTTGTTTCGCCTTCCCAATACACTTGCCCATTTCGCTCGATAGCGAGATGAATAGTGAGGTTATATGGGTCTGGCACTTCCCAGGCGGGAGTAATACCTGGGCCAAGACCGCAACAGCCGGTGTAGACTTTGGCCTGAGGTAGGTACAAGGGATTCTCGCCCTCGATACTTCGAGAGCTCACGTCGTTGCCAATCGTATAACCGATAATCTCTGCATGTGCATTGACAGCCAGAACAAGCTCTGGCTCTGGCACATCCCATGTTGAATCGGTACGCACAACAATTGGTGCATCGGGTCCGGCGACCCGTCGGGGTGTCGCCTTGAAGAACAACTCCGGTCGCTTCGCAGCATATACCTTCGCGTAGATGTCTGGTGTTCCACTTTCCTCCATGCGCGCCTGCTCAGACCGCTTGTAGGTCACACCAGCAGCCCAGACTTCAGTTTCTCCGTCAATCGGAGCGAGAATAAGAGTAGGTAGATTGTTAGCTGCCCCAATCTGAATACTATTCTCGATTTGCATGCGTAGTTCATCAGTCCTTAGACGAAGGAGATCGTGTAACTTAGAGCCGGGCTGAAAGTAACCAATGAGCTGGCCTTTATGAGACAGTCCGAGGGTTATGCCACCGGAAGATTTGTAACGAATAATCTGCACTGGTGTGCTCCTTGTACTTCACTTAGCCGTCCAGCCGCCATCGATAACCAGCGCCGAGCCCGTCACAAAGGCCGCCTCGTCCGAGGCCAGGTAGAGCGCGGCATACGCGATCTCATCCGGTCGCCCCATACGTCCAATGGGCTGGCGAGCGTGAAGTTGCTGGCGCACCTCGTCCTCGTGACCGGCGAAATTGCGCGCCAGGTAGCTTTCCACAAACGGCGTCTGCACCGTGCCGGGACAGATGGCGTTGCAGCGAATTCCCCGCGTGACGAAATCGATGGCAATCGAGCGTGTCAGCGCCAGTACAGCCCCTTTGCTCGCACTGTAGGGCAGACGCCGGTCGATACCGATAGTAGCTGCAACCGAGGACATGTTGATGATCACGCCTCCGACCGGCGACTGTGCCAGCATCTGCCGCACCCCCTCGCGTGCGCACAGGAAAACGCCGCCCGCATTCACACGCATCACGCGCTCCCAGTCCTCCAGGCTGCTCTCCAGGATATTGCCAACGTGGCTAATGCCGGCGTTGTTAACCAGGATATCGAGTCGTCCCTCGGTAGCAGCGACCCCTTCTATCGCAGCCTTGACCTGAGACTCCTCAGCCACGTCTAGTTGCTGCGCGCGCGCACTCCCCCCGGCAGCCCGAATTTCACTGGTGACTTGTTCTGCCGCATCCGGTCTGATGTCGGCAAGAATGACGTGCGCGCCCTGTTGCGCAAAGAGCCGTGCGATTTGCTCTCCGATGCCCGATCCAGCTCCTGTCACGAAGGCGATTTTCTTATCTAAGCGGAACATCTGTGTTATCTTCCTTCCACGTTACGCTCAATATCCTGAACTACCGGATTGTCTTTCATCTGGTTACGTACATTCAGGCTATAAGAAATGTTTTCAGTCGCTAGTCTGTGTGGAACACTTCCTTAATTGTGGCCCACCACTCGCCGGGTGTCCGAGTCTCCAGCGGTGCCTGCATTGGCTCGGTCCAGGTCCACCACTCGCGCGTCTTGGGGTCTGCAGCCATCTTCGCCATATCGGCCTCGTAATCGTCGCCGACATATTCAAAATAAGCAAAGAGCAGTTCGCCGTGGCGAAAAATACTGTAGTTGCGAATGTTGCAGGCGTGAATCGTCGCCAGCACTTCAGGCCAGACGGCAGCATGCAGGCGTTCATATGCCTCAATCTGGTCCGGCTGCAAGCCTATGATCTGTCCAACCCTGCGCATGACTAACTCCTTTCACCTACCGTTCTCTCTTCTCTGGACATCTAGGACAGGCCTAGCGTCCCTTTCCAAGTTCCTCTTTCAGCGACCGCTGCCTGGCCCCCAGGTCTTACGCAATCTCCAGAGGCGTGTGTTCCCGCGGAACTCGCGGTACTTCCATTCATGCTAATGCTGCCAGATTCAATGCAGCATTGTAATCACGGTCTTGCACGCTGCCACAGTCCAGACAGACAAACACACGATCTGCTAAGCTCAAGTCTTCCTTGACCCACCCACAACAGGAGCAGGTTTTAGAAGAGGGCTCCCAGCGTGAGACCACCTTGACTTGCACACCCACCTGGGCTGCCTTGTACTCCATTTGCCGCCGGAACTCGTACATGCCCACATCAGCAATGGCCCTGGAGAGCCTCCGATTCTTGAGCATGCCCGTCACGTTCAAGTCCTCTAGCACAATCACCCGTGGTCGCTCATGATCGGGCTTGGTTTTCGCCACGATGAGCGAGGTGGCTTTGTGCAAGGCATCCTTGCGGATGTTGGCAATACGGGCATGCATGTCACTGTTCTTTGCTGCTATTCACGTCCCACGCCGACCCATCGGGATACGAGTAGGCGGCAATCGACGCGGGATACATCGTCACGCTATATCCTGGAGCGTCCGGGGGCACATAGCGGCCACCCTTGATCATGACCGGGTGCACAAAATGCTCGTGCAAGTGGGGTGTGTACTCGATCATGCGGTTCTCCAGCGAGCCGCTAATCGCGATGTAGTCGAAGAGCGAGAGATGCTGCACATATTCACACAGGCCAACGCCTCCCGCGTGCGGGCAGACCGGGATGCCGAACTTGGCGGCCATAAGGAGAATCGCCAGGACTTCGTTTACCCCGCCGACGCGGCAGGCATCGATCTGGCAGATACCGATAGCGTTGGCCTGAAAGAGTTGCTTGAAGATGATGCGATTCTGCACGTGCTCGCCGGTGGCAACCCGGATTGGCGCGACCGCACGTGCAATGGCGGCATGTCCAAGAATATCGTCCGGGCTGGTAGGTTCTTCAATCCAAAGAGGAGCGAAAGCCGCCAGGTACTGCATTGCGGCGATAGCTTCGTTCACCTCCCACACCTGGTTTGCATCGAGCATCAGGGTGTTTTCCGGCCCAATCTCCTCGCGCATGATACGCGCACGGCGCAGATCGTCCTGCAAACTCAGACCGACCTTCAGTTTAAAGTGTCGCCAGCCGTTGTCCAGCGCTTCACGGCACAAGAGGCGCATCTGCTCATCACTGTAGCCCGACCAGCCAGCACCGGTTGTATACGCGGGGAAGCCGTACTGTAGCATCTCCGCCTCGCGCTGCGCTTTGGTCGGGACCCATCGGCGCAGTAAGTCTAACGCTTGATCAGGGGTCAGGACATCGGTGATGTAGCGGAAATCAATGCAGGAGACGAGCTGCTCCGGCGTCATATCAGCGAGTAGCTTCCAGAGTGGCTTGCCCTCGACTTTTGCCCATAGGTCCCAGACTGCGTTGACCACTGCGGCTGTGGCCAGGTGAATAACTCCCTTCTCCGGCCCGATCCAGCGCAACTGACTGTCGCCCGTGATAAGCCGCCAGAAGGCGCTCATATCAGAGGTGAACGACTCCAGGGTACGTCCGATGACGAGCGGGGCCAGCGCCCGAATGGCAGCAACGCAGACCTCATTCCCTCGTCCGATAGTAAAGGTCAAGCCGTGCCCTTCCAGGCCAATGGGGTGGTCGGTCTGCAGAACAACGTAGGCTGCGGAATAATCCGGGTCGTTATTCATTGCGTCGGAACCGGCAAAGGTTCGCGACGTCGGAAAACGAATATCGTACGCATGAACACCAACAACGGTGAGCGCCAAAGCTCTTCTCCTTTTGCTCGACGACCGCCTAAAGAAGTCCAGGTTCTAGCACGCAGGCACATTCACTTACTATCTCAGCAGTTCCTCTAGAGAAAGGCTTCCGAGCGTTTTTGAGAATCTACCTATCTACCTGGCTAATGGAACTTCTGCGGGAAAAACCCCCTTGACTACCTAGAACTTAATGAGTATACTATATTCTGTATACAAGATACAGTATACATTTTGTAAAGTCAAGCCTTCGCTTCTGGTTTGCTATCATCGCATGCACTGGGCAGTTAAGAAGCCATCTATAATCCGCCTAAGCATATGTCAATGGCATTGCGTTAAACACAGATTGGAGCAGCAAAATATGGCTTCCTCCTCGACTGGAATGGAGAGTCGGAAGAAGGGGACAGTGGCGGAGGTATTTGACGAAAGCTTGAGCGCGGAATTATTTAATCTGCTCTGGGGGCAGGAGCGTTCCGCTATGCCTACTGTGGTGGATTACGCCTACGAACAGATCTGGAAGCGCGTCATCCTGATCGGTGGGAGCGAGGAGCAGAGGCTTTCTGATGTCACTCTGGCTGAACAGTTGACAATGAGCCGCACGCCCGTGCGCCAGGCCCTGGAGCGCCTCGTTCAGGAAGGGCTGGTGCGTTCCGATCCCCGACGCGGTTTCTGGACACGCACATTCACTGCTCAGGATATCCACGAAATCTATGACCTGCGCCGTGCCCTGGAGGTGTTAGCTCTCCGCCTGGCGGCTCCTCGTCTCAGCCAGGAGGATCTCAAGTCGCATCTTGAGGCTCTATATGCTGTACGTGCGGAATTGGACACGCATCCAGTCTTACATTTTCTCCAGGTAGACATCCGTTTCCACATGTTCATTACACGCGCATCGGGCAATGGACGCCTGATCCACAGTCTCTCTATGTTGCGCAGTCAACTCTGCATGTTTCAGATGCAAGACACTTTCTACCCTAAACGCATGGAAATCGCTCTAAATGACCACGAGCAGATCCTGTTAGCCCTGCGCGCGGGAAATGTTGACCAGGCAGCGGATTGCCTGGCCAGGCATATCCGGCATGCGAAGGAAGGCGTTTTGGCAGATATCTTTTTAGAAGGAAAGGAGGGCGTTTCGTAACCCCCGATTTCGGGGAGTTCCAGCAACGGACGTGCCCCCACAATAAATCGGGGGCTACTGTAGGCACCCTGCCTGGGGGCAGGTATCCCGATTTATCGCGGGACTGCCCCTGTGCCAATTGAGAGGACCATTCGGCCTGGAAAACCGGGTTACGAAACGTCCTCAGTACAGTTATTTTATTTGAAGTATAGTGTTCGCGTGTCAGAAAACAACACCCAGGAGGAGAAAACCATGCAATCGAAGTTCGCAAGTCGTCTACGAGCGCTGGGTGCGCTCGTCGTCGTCGCGACAATCCTGGCGGCGTGCGGCAGCACGCCAAGCACCACCACGTCAGGCACCCCATCGACGTCAGGAAATGCGCTTGCACCGGGCGCGAGCTTCAAGCTCGGTGTTTCGCTGACCTTCAACAACACCGACTTCTGGACCAACTATATCTCGTATGAGGCAAAGTTCGCGACTCAGTACAACGCCACGCTAATCGGGCCGCTGGTCGCCAACAATGACGCCGCCAAGCAGATCACGGACATCCACACGCTGATCCAGGAAGGCGCCCAGGCGCTGATCGTGAACCCGGTGGACAGCGCCGCGATCGCCCCCGCGCTCGATTACGCCGCCAGCAAGAACATACCCGTGGTCAGCGTGGACGTCGCGCCAAGCAGTGGCCATGTTTTCATGATTGTGCGCGCCGACAACGTGCAGTATGGCCAGAACTCCTGCAAGTTCATCGCCACGCATGCAACTGGCAAAAGCGGCCACATCGCGATCCTGGAGGGCGATCTCGCCTCCGTGAACGGTAAGGACCGGACGGACGGCTGCAACCAGGTCATCAAGTCACAATATCCGAACTTCCAGACCGTCGAGTACGCAACGAAATGGGACACGCCGACCGCAGTCAACGACGCCAAGACGGCGCTGAGCACGTACCCGGACCTGAGGGGCATCTACGTCGAGTGGAGCGCACCCGAGGACGGCATTCTCGCGGCCGAGCAAGCCGCCGGCAAGTTCACCAAGGTGGGCAGCTCATCGCACATAGTCCTGATCGGCAACGACGGCACGCCGCATGAGCACGCGCTGATCCGCACCGGCCAGCTCGACGCGAGTATTTCGCAGCCGGCCAACTCCTATGCACAGTATGCAATCTTCTACGCGCGGGCGGCGCTCGAGGGGAAGACCTACTCAGCCGGCCAGAGCACTGACCACAACAGCACGATCGTCAATCTGCTAGGCAATCTTGAGGACGCGCTGCCGGCGCCTGTCGTGGACAACACCAACGTCAACGACCCGAACCTTTGGGGCAACGCGAAGTCCGGATCGTGACGGTGGGTGCCGGAACCTGTGAATGGAGGGATCGTGATTGAACCTGTGAACGGAGGGTCGACCGCAGTCCGGCTCTCCGTTGGCGTGGCGCAGGGCGTCTGGAAAGCCTTTGGCGAAACCCAGGCGCTCCGCGACGTATCACTCGACGTCGGGGCCGGTGAATGCCACGGACTGGTTGGGCGCAACGGCGCCGGGAAATCCACCCTGGTGGCGATCTTCACCGGCCTGATCCGGCCGGATCGCGGCGTTGTCACGCTCGGGGCTGAGGCTGCACCGAGCCTGGCGGATCGCGCCACCTGGCAGCGCCTGGTCGCGTGCGTCTACCAGAAGTCGATGGTGGTGCCCAGCCTTACGGTCGCCGAGAACGTCTTCCTCAATCGCGCAACAGGAGATGACCACGGTATCGTCAACTGGCGTGCCATGCGGTCCCGCGCGCGCCAGGTTATGCTCGACTGGGGCTTCGATCTGGACGTCAACCGCCTCGCGCGGGACCTCACCGTTGAGCAGCGCCAGGTGGTCGAGATTGCGCGCGCGCTTTCAGTCGGCGCGCGCTTCCTGATCCTCGACGAGCCCACAGCATCGCTGGAGAAGGCCGCCATCGAACGCCTGTTTGAAAGTATCCATCGGCTCAAAGGGAGCGGGGTCGGTATCCTCTACATCTCCCATCACCTGGAGGAAATCTATGAGGTGTGCGACCGAGTCACCGTGCTGCGCGATGGCGAGCGCGTGCTGAGCGCGCCGGTCGGCGAGATCAAGCAGGACCGCCTGGTCGAGGCTATGGTCGGGGTCGCCCCACAGCGGGCAACGGAGATCGCCGCCCCGATGCGAGTCATCGCGTCGGCTCGGCCGCGGCTCGAAATTTCACACCTGCGTGTCCCGGCCACGTTGGGCCCGGTGCAGGACGTGAGCTTTTCGGTGAGCCCGGGCGAGTGCGTCGGCCTGGTCGGGTTGCAGGGCTCCGGCACTGCGACCGTTGCGGACGCCGTGGTCGGCCTGGTGAAGCCGGTATCAGGCGAAATCAGGCTGGACGGCAAACCGATCCATGCGGGCAAGGTGGATGCAACCCTGCGACAAGGTGTTGCGTATGTACCACAGGACCGTCACGCGCGCGGCCTCGTTCCTTACCTCGGGGTGGGCGAGAACCTGACTGTATGCATCCTCGACCGTCTATCGAGCTGGGGGATCGTTTCGCGCTCCGGACGCGACCGAGTCGCGTCCGGTTTGGTGGAACAGCTGGGTATCGTCACTAGCGGCCTCGACCAGCGGGTCGAGCAGCTGAGTGGGGGGAACCAGCAGAAAGTCGTTGTCGGGCGAGCACTGGCCCGGCATCCGGCGGTGCTGGTCGCGGTTACGCCAACCGTCGGCGTTGATGTGGCTGCCAAGGAGTCGCTCCTCAACGTGGTCGACGCGGCGCGCGATGGCGGCACGGCGGTGCTGCTGGTCTCCGACGATCTGGAGGACCTGCGCATCTGCACGCGGCTGCTCGTCATGGTCAAGGGTAGACTGGTCAAGGAGTACCGTCAGCCGCCCTGGGACCGGCATGAGCTGATCGCTGCGGTCGAGGGCCTCGAGCCGACCTCCGCGCGAGGAGAATCGGAATGAGTAAGGAGGAATCGTGATGAGTAAATCGACAGTAGAGCGTCCGGTCGACCGGCCGGGACAGACGATCGCCGGGACGCTGCGGCGCCATGGCCGACACGTTATGGCCAACTGGATCCGGGAACTCTCCCTGCTTCCGGTGATCGTCCTCCTCCTGATCATCGGCGCCTTTGTGAATCCGGCCTTCTTTACCACGGATAACTTCATCAACGTCGCGCAAGAATCCGCTGCGTTAGGCGCCGTCGTGGCGGCCGAGACCCTGATCCTGCTGACCGGCAAGTTTGATCTGTCCCTTCAAGCGACGTACGGCATGGCGCCGATGCTGGGGGCCTGGCTGATCGTCTCGAAGGACGGCCAGGGCCTGGGCACCGATTGGAACCCATTTCTCGGGATCGCGATCGTCCTGCTGGTCGGTCTTGCCGTTGGAGCACTTAACGGCTTCCTGGTGATCAAGCTGGGCTTCAATGCCTTCATCCTTACGCTGGCCATGCTGATCCTCCTGACCGGCATTCAGGTGGGAATCGTGAGTGGGCGCACCATCTACCACCTGCCCGACGCGTACATCTATTTGGGCTCGCAGTACCTCCTTGGCGTGCCCGTCTCCGTTTGGGTCACCGGTGCGATCTTCCTGCTCTCGGCGCTCTTCCTGAGGTATCACCGGGTCGGACGCGCCATCTACGCCATCGGCGGCAATACGGAAGCGGCACGGGCCGCGGGCATCCACGTGGACCGGGTCCGCATCGGCGTTTTCATCGTCGCCAGCCTCCTGGCCGCGCTCGCCGGCCTGATGACGGCGGGGCAGGTAGTGGCGGTGACCGCCAGCCAGGGCAGCAACCTCATCTTCTCAGTCTTTGCGGCTGCTGTGATTGGAGGGATCTCACTCGAAGGCGGTCGCGGGCGGATGGTTGGTGCCCTCACCGGCGTCATCTTGCTGGCGCTGGTTCAAAACATCCTGATCCTTTCGCAGATCCAGACGTTCTGGATCGACGCCGCTAACGGGCTCATCATCCTGATCGCCCTGGCGCTGGCCCGGTTGATCGGCACCGAGCGTGCCTAGGGTGGTGCCGCGATAAATCGGGATACCTGTCCCCCAGGCCGGGTGCCTACGTAGAATGACGATTTATCGAGCATGTGCCCCCGATTTATCGCGGGGCATTCATCGTGCGGGGCGTCTACCTGTTGTGCCGGGCAGTCGTGCCGCACATGATATAGCCTTTCTCTCCCATTTCTCGTTCCAGATATAGCCATCTCCCAATTGCTACGTGGTACAATCATAAAGGTTCAACAGCATGCTCATATCAAATCCTGTTAGGTCGATCGTCATGAAAGTCTGCCGGGGCTAGTCAGGAATCCTGTCCCCGAAAAATTCAGACCCGCATCGTTTTAACAGTGATTCACCGGATTTAGTATCAATGTCTGTTGGGGAGAAGGAGTCGTGAGAATATCCCACACTCCCACACAAGGGGCTGCCGCCTTTGGTCCCTGTGAACTCCACTTTCATTATTGATTGGAGTACCACAAATGAAAGGTTTCATTAGATCGACCATTGCCCTGACGCTGATTGCAGCAATCATCATGGCCGTTGTCTTTTTGAGTTTAACCAGGCCTTCACATGCCGCACCAGCACTCCAAACTCTCAATAGCCAGAATTATGCAGGATACGCCAGCCGTAACGGTAAGTTCACCTCAGTAGCAGGTTCGTGGCGGGTGCCCGCCGTCAAATGTAGTAACTCCAAGCAGGCACTGGGCATCTGGGTTGGCATTGGCGGACTTACCCACAGCAATGATCTTGAGCAGGACGGCATTGTGGTTGAATGCGCCAATGCTCTTCATCCACAGTACTTTGCCTTCTTCGAAATTCTCCCCGCAGCCGCCCAAACACTCAGCTTTCCTGTGAATCCCGGTGATCAGATGAGTGCCAGTGTAACCCTGGTAAGGAAAGGAGTGTTCAATTTCCAGTTACATGACTCCAGTCAGAACTGGAGTTATACACACCAGGGAAAGAAGTCAGGAGCGCACCTGGATTCCGCCGATTGCATTGTCGAGGCAGTTTCAGACACTTCAAACCATGTATTGCCGCTGGCCAAATTTGGCACCGTCACCATCTCAGGTTGCCTTGCCAACGGTAAGCCCATCAACGCAGGCCCTTCCACAGCAGAGATATTCATGTTCTCCGTAAACGCTGGTGCTTTCAAGGCTCAAACATCCGACCTGTTCGGCGGTGGCACGGCATTCAGCGTCCGGTGGGAACGCAGCTAGGTATCTCGCTTCTCTCTTGGATGCGGGTGTGGTTCATTTCTTTGTGGGAAGGAACAGGGTAGGCTAAAATGTAGCACCCTATCTGGGGGACACAGGTAACTCCTTGCGTGGCAAGAGAGTCTGGCGGACTCTCAACCAAGCTCCCTGCGCAAAAATGCACCGCACTCCTTGAATGCAGCACCATCATAATAGATTTTTGTGCTATGATGCAGGTAAGTGTTGTTTGTGCGCAGACATCTTGGAGACACATCTATGCCAAAGACAATGTTTGAGAAAATCTGGGACGCACATATTGTGCGAGACGTTCCTGGAGAATCCACCATCCTCTATATTGACCGCCACCTTGTACATGAAATGACTTCGCCGCAGGCATTCGCCGGGCTGCGTGCTGCGAGTCTCAAAGTACATCGACCCGACGCTACCATCGCCGTACTCGATCATAACGTACCAACAGTGCCGGGGCGACGTATGCTCGACGTTGTAGATAAAGAGAGCGCATTATGCCTCACCACCATGGAGCAGAACGCACGCGACTTCGGTCTCACCCTTTTTGATATGGCTGATGCACGCCAGGGAATAGTCCACATCATAGGACCGGAGCAGGGGCTCACCCTACCGGGCATGACCATTGTGTGTGGTGATTCGCATACCTCAACCCACGGGGCGCTAGGGGCGCTGGCCTTCGGCATCGGTACCAGCGAGATTGAGCACGTGCTCGCGACGCAGTGCATGTTACAGCAACGCCCAAAGACAATGAACATCCGCGTCGAAGGAAAACTGGCCCCAGGAGCCACAGCGAAGGACCTTGCCCTTGCCATCATTGGCAAATTGGGCACCGGCGTCGGCACCGGGCACGTCATCGAGTTCACCGGCGCGGCTGTGCGAGACCTTTCAATGGAAGGGCGCATGACTCTGTGTAACATGGCAATCGAAGCAGGCGCACGCGCTGGCATGGTCGCTCCCGATGAGACCACCTTCGCATACATCAAGGGACGTCCATATGCCCCCAAGGGAGAGCTTTTCGAGCAAGCGGTAGCTGCCTGGCGACAACTGCCCAGCGATCCCGGTGCACACTTCGACACCGTACATGAGGTCAACGTTGATGGCTTAGGGCCACAGGTGACATGGGGCATCAACCCGGGCATGGTCGTCGACGTCAATGGTGTCGTGCCCGACCCTGCCGAGCAGAAAGACCCTGAGAAGCGCAAAGCTTACCAGCGAGCCTTGCAATATATGGGTCTCAAACCAGGGCAGAAGATCACCGAGATCCCCCTGAATACCGTTTTCATTGGCTCCTGTACCAACTCGCGCCTGGAAGACCTGCGTATGGCTGCACAATATGTGAAGGGCAAACACGTCGCACCCAGCATACGGGCAATGGTCGTACCCGGTTCAATGCAAGTACGCCGTAAGGCTGAGGAAGAGGGATTGGCCGACATCTTCCGCGAGGCCGGCTTCGAGTGGCGCGAAGCCGGTTGCAGCATGTGCATCGCCATGAACGGCGATCAACTAACCGAAGGGGAACGCTGCGCTTCGACCAGCAACCGCAACTTTGAAGGTCGCCAGGGTCGCGGCGGACGCACGCACCTGGTCAGCCCTGCCATGGCCGCCGCTGCTGCTATCGCCGGACACTTCGTGGATATAAGAAATCTGTAGTACATAAGGAGAAAAAAGATTGGAACCATTTACATCACTGACAGGCCTGGTTGTACCGTTAGACCGCGTCAACGTCAATACCGACGAAATCACCCCGGCCCGTTTCCTCAAATCGATCAAGCGCACAGGCTTTGGCAAGGTGCTCTTTGCCAACTGGCGCTATCTTGATAGCACAGCCCAGACACTCAACCCTGATTTCGTGCTCAACCAGCCCCGCTACGAGGGGGCAAGCATCCTGCTAACAGGTGATAACTTCGGCTGCGGCTCCTCGCGTGAACACGCACCGTGGGCCATTCGAGAATACGGTTTTCGTTGCATCATCGCGCCCAGCTTTGCTGACATCTTCTACAACAACTGCTTCAACAACGGCATCCTCCCCGTGACGCTCGATGATGCCATAGTCCAGGAACTCTTCGCAGAGGTCGAGGCAACAGAAGGGTACACGCTGCATGTCGATCTCGCAGCGCAAACAGTGACGACTCCAACCGGACGTGCACTGCATTTTGAGATCGATGGCTTCAGAAAGCAGGCGTTGCTTCAGGGCCTGGACAATATCGGTTGGACGCTGAGTCATGGCGATGAAATCGCGGAGTATGAGGAACGGAGGAGGCAGGAAGCTCCCTGGCTGTTTTGATGGTATATTTAAGGAGCGCCATATGGCCATTCAACAAACCGAACACGACACAGCCCCCCACCAAATTCTCGATATTGAGGGCAATCTGATAGGCAAAATGCCCGACCTGAGCGCAGAACGTCTTCTCAGTCTCTACCGCTTCATGCAACTAGGCCGGGCATACTCGAACAAAATCATCGCTCTGCAACGACAGGGGCGAGCCACGACGTTTGGCTCACTGATGGGCCAGGAGGCAACCGCCGTAGGACTGGCTGCTCCCATGCAGCCACAGGACTGGCTGACTACCTCCTACCGTGAAATTGCCTCCTTATTTGTCAAAGGCGTCCCCTTGCCCACAGTCACGTATTCGTTCCGCGGCTACACACCCACCTATCCCAGGGAGGCGCACTGCTTACCGATCCAGATTGTAATCGGCACGCAGATGCTGCACGCTGTTGGCCTGGCTATGGCAGCTAAAATCTGCGGTGACCCAGTAGTAGCCGTAGGTGTATGCGGCGACGGCGCAACCTCCGAGGGCGATTTTAATGAGGCATTGAACTTTGCAGGCATCTTCCAGGCTCCTATCGTGCTGGTCGTGCAGAACAACGGCTGGGCCATCAGTGTTCCGCGTCACCGGCAGAGTGCCGCTCCAACATTTGCCGCTCGCGGCGCTGGTTTCGGCATATCGTCGAAACTGGTCGATGGTAACGACATCCTTGCTGTCTACGATGTCATGCATAGGGCCATCGAGAATGCCCGCTCGGGACATGGGCCGACGCTCGTGGAGACGCTGACATACCGCATCGGTGCCCATACCACCGCCGATGATCCCACACGCTACCGTGATACGGCAGAGATAGAAGCATGGCGCGCAAAAGACCCCATCTTGCGTTTCAAACGCTTCCTGATGAAACGCGATCTGCTGGACGAGGAACGGGATCGACAGCTCATCGAAACAGTAGAGGAAGAAATCAACGAAGCGGTGCGGGAAGCCGAAGCAATGCCGCCCCCTGCTCCCGATAGTTTCTTCGATTGGACATTTGCCAACCTTTCCCCGCGCCTGCAAGAGCAGCGTCGTGATCTCCTGCGCTACGCGGACCAGGACAAACAGAAAGGACGATGAGCGTATGCAAATGACCATGATCGAGGCGCTCAACGATGCACTCAGGCTGGAGCTGGAGCGAGACGAGCGAGTCGTGCTTTTTGGACAGGATATTGGCATCAACGGAGGTGTGTTCCGCGTCACCGAGCACCTGCAGCGCAAGTTTGGCGAAAAGCGTGTCTTCGATACCCCTTTGTCAGAGTCGGCCATCATCGGCAGCGCCGTTGGCATGTCTATTTATGGCTTACGACCCGTGGCCGAGATCCAATTCGCAGGCTTCCTCTACGTCTGTATGAACCAACTGGTGTCACAGGCAGCGCGCATGCGTCTTCGCAGTGGCGGCGTGTTCACTTGCCCGATGGTCGTGCGTGCGCCATACGGCGGAGGTGTGCGCACACCGGAACTACACTCGGACAGCCCCGAAGGCGTATTCTTGCAAACACCGGGCCTGAAGGTGGTTATCCCCTCGACGCCAGCCGATGCAAAAGGTCTGCTCGCCTCAGCCATCGCCGACCCTGATCCCGTACTCTTCCTTGAAAACATCAAGCTTTACCGCTCATTTCGCCAGGAGACTCCCGAAGACCACTACCTCATCCCGCTCGGCAAGGCAAAGACGGTGCAAGCGGGGACGGATGTGAGCATCTTTACCTATGGCGCGATGGTGCAGGTCGCATTAGAGGCAGCAAAGCAGGCACAGCAGGAGCTTGAAGCAAGCGTTGAGGTCATCGATCTGCGCACAGTCTGGCCGCTCGACGAAGAAGCCATTGTCGCCTCCGTCGAGAAAACGGGCCGTGCAGTAGTTGTGCATGAAGCTCCCCGTGCCGGCGGTATTGGCGCCGAAGTGACCGCCATCATCAACGAACGCTGCCTCTATTCCCTTTTGAAGCCCGTTGGGCGCATCACCGGCTACGACACTCCCTACCCCGCGCCTGGTCAGGAGGATTATTACTTGCCCAACCCAACAAAAGTGTTGGCAGCAATACGGACGGTGATGGAACCATAGGGGGTGTACTTGATAGCTATTAAAGACGAAACATTCGATGGTACCTTTCCCTTTGCACCGCACTACCATGACATCAACGGCTTTCAGATGCACTTCGTGGACGAGGGCAACGGCGAGCCTATCGTGCTGGTGCATGGGGACCCTTCATGGAGCTACCTGTACCGTAACTTTATCCCGACCCTCTCACAACGTCATCGTTGCATCGCGCCGGACCACATGGGCATGGGCAAGTCAGGCGTGCCTCAAGAACCATACCTGTATCGACTTCAGCATCACATTGCCAATCTCGAAAGCCTCCTGTTGCACTTAGACTTGCACAACATCACCCTTGTGCTCCACGATTGGGGCGGCCCCGTCGGACTAGGCTTCGCAACTCACCATCCAGAACGCATCAAACGTCTCATCCTGATGAACACCTGGGCATTCGCACCCTGGCCTGGTGGCCCTTTTCCTCGACTGCTGGAAATGATTCGCTCCGCAAGAGGGGAAAAGTTTGTCTTAGAAAAGAACGGCTATCTCGAACCCGCGTTGCTAGGAACAACCTTTCACACTGAGAACCTGACGCAAGTGGTGATGGACGCTTACCGTGCACCCTTTCCCACGCCCGAATCGCGCCTTGCTATGCTGTGCTGGTCTCGCGACATACCCGTCAGTGAAACAGACCCTTCGTACGCAGAGATGAAGCGTATTGAACATGACCTAGCGCATTTTGCCGGTACCCCAACACTCCTGGTGTGGGGAATGAAGGACCCTGTACTTTCGGAACCCGTTCTGCGCATGTGGCAGCATATCTATCCACACGCGGTAACTCATGAGATCGAAGATGCCAGCCACTTCTTACAAGAAGATGCAGCGGTACAGATTGTATACTGGATCGGGGAATTTTTAGACGCAAATCCATTATGAGATTTGAGGGAGCCCCCAAGCCGCATCGAGTAGGGGCAAGGGTGGCTGGGTTGGGCGGGGTGGGCCCTCGCGGTTGCCCTGGTAGTTTTAGGAGTTATGAGTATATGCAGGAATTCAAACTTCCGGACCTTGGCGAAGGTATGCATGAAGCGGAAATAACCCGCTGGCTCGTCAAGCCTGGCGACACCATTAAGCTCGATCAACCGATGGTCGAGGTGGAGACAGATAAGGCCCTCGTTGAAATTCCTTCCCCTGTGTCAGGACGCATCAGCGATATCCGTGTGCTGGCAGGCCAGGTGGCAAAAGTGGGCGAAGTCCTGGTTGTCTTCGAAACGCCTGATGATCGCTCATCCACAAACGACAGTGGCTCATTTAAGAGCGTAACAACCAATCCTGCTACCCAAACAGCAAGTGCATCATCTTCTTCCATCTCAACAGCAGAAGCATCTCCTCCCCCAAAAAAACGTGTGCTGGCTGCTCCCGCGGTACGCAAACTTGCCTTCGAGCTAGGCGTTGACCTGGAGCAAGTAACTGCTTCCAATCCAAATGGGCGGGTCAGCATCGAGGACGTGCAGGCCTATGCCGAACTAAGTAAAGCGCAAACTGCTCCAGTAGCCGAGCCGAAAGAGGCGCAGCTTACTGTTCAATCCGCGCCAGCAGCTGAAATAAAAGAGCTACCATCGGTCTCTCAACCCGCTCCTCTGGAAGAGCGCCAGCCATTGACGGGGCTACGCAAGCGCATCGCCGAGCACATGGAACATGCCTGGCGCACCATTCCTCACGCTACCTCCTTCGATGAGGTCGATGGCAGTGCGTTGATAGCTTTGCGCCAGGCCTTGCAATCTGTGGCAGAGCAGCGTGGAATCCACCTCACCTACATGCCGTTACTTGTCAAGCTTCTGCTACCACTGCTCAAGGAGTTCCCCATCTTTAACGCTAGCCTGGACGAGGAGCGGCGCGAGATCATCTACAAACGCTCGTACCATATCGGCCTAGCAACCGCTGCACCAGAAGGGTTGCTCGTGCCGGTGTTGCGTGATGCTGATCGCCTCAACCTGCTGTCGATCGCCAGTGAACTTGAGCGACTCTTTGCAGGTGCCCGCAAACGCACACTGCTCCCACGGGAACTCAGTGGCAGCACTTTTACGCTCAACAACGTGGGCAGCTTTGGCGGTGGGAGTGGCACCCCTATCATCAATCATCCCGAAGTAGCCATCCTCGCGATCGGTAGGCTGCAGGAGAAGGCGATCGTGCATCAGGGCCAGATCATAGCGCGACCGATGATGCCGCTGGCTCTCTCGTTTGACCATCGCCTGATAGATGGTGCTATGGCAGGGGCATTTCTGGCGCGGTTCAAAGCGTTGGTGGAAAATCCGCAACAGATAATGCTGGATATGAGATAAAACTAGCAGGAGGCTCATTATGGTCGTTGGCGACGTCACAACCGCAGTCGATGTCCTGGTACTTGGAGCAGGCCCAGCTGGCTACGTTGCAGCGATTCGAGCAGCACAACTTGGCAAGCATGTAACACTGATCGACTCAAGACCTCCGGGGGGAACGTGTTTGCACCAGGGCTGCATCCCACTCAAAGCTCTGCTTTCAGCAAGCGAACGCTTTCAGAAGATGCACCAGGAAGAACTGGCTGCAATGGGCATCCAAGCCAAAGCCGTTTCCTTTGATTGGGCCAAGATGCAAGTGTGGAAGCAGAGTGTCGTTGACCGCCTGGCCGATGGCGTACGTCGTTTAGTGGCAGGCAATCGTGTCGAGTATGTCTATGGCACAGGCTGGTTCATGAACA
>WNEZ01000575.1_pt1 | contig 29960 bp, 33 predicted proteins | sample 5400521 | NCBI WGS metagenome assembly WNEZ01 (sample SAMN13153339, study PRJNA577476) | soil metagenome | isolation source: 120 cm saprolite under Douglas fir tree site 2 hole 1 replicate 1 | place: USA:California | collected 2015-04-18 | reverse complement strand
TCCCGGCAAGTATACCTTCGCCTCGCCCGGCATCGGCACCACGCCGCATCTCTCGAGCGAGCTGTTCAAGCTCACCTTCCATCTCGATTTCGCGCTGGCGCCGTTCCCGGGCGGCGCCCCCTCGATCCAGTCGGTCGTGGCCGGGCACACACCGATCTGCATCCAGGCGATTCCCCCGGCGATTCCGCTGGTGAAGGACGGCAAGCTGCGCGCGCTCGCGATCACCGCCAAGACGCGCTCACCGTTGCTGCCCGACGTGCCCACCTTCGACGAGGTCGGCATCAAGGACCAGGAGGCCGAGACCATGCAGGGCGTATTCGTGCCGGCGGCCACGCCGAAGCCGATCGTCGATCTGCTACAGCGGGAGATCGCGCGCATCGTCGCCCTGCCCGACGTGAAGGACAGGATGCTGGCGATCGGCCTCGAGACGGGCGGGATGTCGTCGGCCGAGTTCGCCGCCTACGTCAAGGCCGATATCGCCAAGTGGAAGAAGGTGATCACCGACGCGAACATTCCGCAGATCGGAGGCTGACCCGCGGCCGGATTGCCGTCATTGCCGAGCTTGACACCGCAAGTCGGGCTTGCCCGACTTGCGGCACTTAATGATGCGGAACTCGGGCAAGCCCGAGTTCCGATGCAAGTCGGGTTGTCTCCGACTTGCGGCACTTAATGATGCGGAACTCGGGCAAGCCCGAGTTCCGATGCAAGTCGGGTTGTCTCCGACTGGCGGCATTCATTGTTGCGAAACTCGGGCAAGCCCGAGCTTCGTGCACTGCATCCGCTTCACGACCCGGCACGCCGCTGGCCTACGCGGCGCCCAGAGCCGGGGCACGCGTGGTGATCATGTCGTTGCTTCCGTCGGGGCCGTCCTTAACGACGGAGAGCTGGTTGCGATAGAAGTCGAGCACGAACAGGCGGATTGCCGACGACAGATTGCCGTACTGACGCTCGGAATCGATCGTGGCGACCAGGTCCGACAAGGTCATGTGACGTCCCCCGGCGATTTCCTTCAGCCCCTTCCAGAAGGCATCCTCGAGGCTCACGCTCGTCTTGTGGCCGGCGACGACAATCGAGCGCTTGACAACCTGAGATTTCATGGAACCCACCCCCGTTTGCATTTGCACACACCCCCGTTCGCTGTAGTAAATCGGATACAAGGGAACAGGAAAATCGTGCCTCACTATGACGAGCCGCAAAGAATTCCCGAGCGTTGCAGAAATCACACAGACGGGAACCGACGAAAGCGGATTCGCTCGTTTTTCCGCAGACTGACGCATCATTGCCGCGTCGAGAACATCATCCGGCTCGCGCGCATGCGCACAATCGCCGACGGTGCGGTGTTGTCCTACCTACAGCACGATCGCCGATCGCGTGATCGGCAGCGATGCGTGCCGCAAATGAGGCATCCGCGTAGCCGATTCTTAATTCTCAAGTGCGCGCGGGAAGCACCACGACCCGGGCACCGACGGGGGTGCGCTCATAGAGGTCGATGACATCCTGGTTGATCATGCGGATGCAGCCGGAAGACACGCTGGTGCCGATGGTCCACGGCTCGAGGGTGCCGTGAATGCGGTAGAGCGTGTCCTTGTTGCCTTGCCAGAGGTACAGGGCGCGCGATCCCAGCGGATTGCGCGGGCCGCCCGGCACGCCGAGGCCGCTTCGCAGCTCGCTCACCTGCCGTTTGAGCTCGGGCTGCCGCGCCAGCATCTCCTTGGGCGGATACCAGTCCGGCCATGCCTGCTTGTCGTGGATGGTCGCGACGCCCGACCAGCCGAAGCCCTCGCGTCCGACGCCCACGCCATAGCGTAGCGCCCGTCCCCCATCCTGGACCAAGTAGAGAAAGCGATTTTCCGCGTCGATGACGATGGTGCCGGGGGCCTCGCCGGTGGAATAGGCGACGGTCTTGCGCAGATATTGCGGATCGATCTCGGACAAGCTCACCGCCGGGATCGGAAACGGCTCGCCGTCGACCCGCGCATAGAGTGCCGCATATTGGCTTCTGAGCGCGGGATCGATGACCCTGCCGGGCTCGCGCGGCCGCGGCGGACCATCCGGCGCGAGCGGCCGGACATTCGGCGCCGACAGCCGCGGCGGGAACGGCGGCGCGATCGGTGGCGCAGCCGAGCCTTCCCGACACGTCCAGGGAAACCGGTCGTCGCAGCCTTGCGCCCCCGCGCTCCACGCGACCGATCCGATGATGATCGCGACCGCCAACAGGCACCGGTCCGACGTCCGCCGATGATGCTCTCGCGTCGGCATGGAGGTATTCGGCTCTCGCATGAAGAAGGGCTGCGGGGACGAACGTCTCGTCACCGGACCTGTCGCATGACCAGCAGGCGAAATTAGGACACTCCGCGGCGCGGCGCGCTCCACGGCTTGAGCGCTTGGTGAGTCCCCCCTCACCCCAACCCTCTCAGCCGAAGTCGGATATATCCGACTTCGGCCAGTCATTAAGTGACCAAACTCGGGTAAACCCGAGTTCGGTTGCAAGCGGGGAGAGGGAGCTCACCGAGCTTGCGGCTCCAGCTGATTCCACTCCACCGCAACATGCTCTAGCATGCGGTCGCGAGAAAGGGAGGCTGCATGATGCTCGGCGATGCATCGGCTCGAAGTCGATGGCAGATTCGGCGCGCGGCGGGATGGGCGCTGCTGCTCGCGTTCGCCGCCGGCGTGCCGGCCGTGGCGCAGACCGCCGTCGACCTGCAGCTCGTGCTGGCGGTCGATGCCTCCGGCAGCGTCGACCGGGTCCGTTTCGAGCTGCAGAAACGCGGCTATGTCGCCGCGTTCCGCCATGCGCGCGTCCTGCAGGCCATTCGCTCCGGGCCGAACCAGGCGATCGCGGCCACCATGGTGCAATGGACCGGCCCGGCGCTGCAGGTCCAGGTGGTCGGATGGACGCTGGTCGGCGACGAGGAAACGGCGGCGGCATTCGCCGCCGCGATCGAGGGCGCGCCGCGCCAGCTGTTCGGCGGCGGCACCTCGATCAGCGGCGCCATCGATTTCGCGGCCACGCTGTTTCCGAAGAGCCCGTTTCGCGGCTCGCGACGCGTCATCGACGTTTCCGGCGACGGCTCCAACAACCGCGGCCGTCCGGTCACCCTCGCGCGCGACGAGGCGGTGACCGCCGGCATCGGCATCAACGGTCTGCCGATCCTCGCGCTCGAGCCCGATCTCGACCGCTACTATTACGACAGCGTGATCGGCGGGCCCGGCGCCTTTGTCGTTGCCGCGCGCGACTACGAGACCTTCGCCGACGCCATCCTCAAGAAGCTCATCACCGAGATCGCCTCGCGGTAGAATGCGCGGCGTTCGCGCACAGGCGCTACGTCAGGCAGATTACTCAGGGCGCGTTCGCGCGCACGGAACCTTGCGCGGCTGCGGATGTTGTCTCGGCGAATATTTGCGGGACGGAAACGGAGGCCTGCAATGGCTCAGGTTATTACGCGATGCCGGCTCACCGGCCATTACATGTTCATGGGGATGGATGTCGACTCCAGGGAGTTTGCCGGGTCGGCCGGACCGTTCGCACGCAAGTTCTGTGCGTTCTGCGCCTGCGAGCATGCCTGGTACAAGGAAGATTCGAAATTCCTGGCGCCCAAGGCCGTGATCAAGCGCCACGTCCAGCAAGCGAGCTGACGGCGGTCAATCGTCGTCGTCGCCGCCGCCGCGCGACCGGCGCGGGCTCACCCGGGTCGAGCTCATCAATTCGGCGAGGCGCGCCTTCTGCGCGTCGTTCAACGAATCCTCGAAACGATCCAGAACCGGGCGAATCGTGCCGATCGCCTGCCGCAGCGCATCGACTCGCTTGCGCTTGGCGTCGATCTGCCCGAGCGGAGTAAACGAGCTCTCCGTAGGACACGCCGCGGTCAGCCCGCCGGTGGCGCGGTAGATGGCGGCGGCCAGGTCGTACAAGCCGGCACGCTGAACGTCCGACAACGGGATGCCGGATTCGATCTGCCTGATCGGCCAGTCGCGCAGCGCTCCAGCCCACTGCAGGCAGATCGCGTCCTGCTGCTTGCCGGATACCTCGGGGGCGGCGCGATCATTCCTGGCCGGGCGAAACGATTGACCGGTCGTCACGTTGTTGCTCGACATGTAGATCGCAACGAGACGCGCTTTCTGCTCGTCATTGAGCGATCCGTAGAACGTCTCGATTCCCGGGCGCACGGAATCGAGTGCCGCTATGAAGGCATCGAGTACGTCGCTCAGCGCGCCCAGTCGGTTGGCCAACGTCGCCGGAACATCCTTCGGACAGGCGGACGCCAGCGTGTCGGATGCTTCGGTCGCGGTGCCGCGCATCTGCTCCAGCGCATTGCGTTGCCCTTCATCCGGACCGACGATTTGGGCGAGGGATTCGAGCGGCCAATTCTTGAGCTCGAAGGCTTCTTGGCCGCAGCCGCGTATCAGCTGCTCCACCGTCGGGCCGAAGCCGGTAACGCGACCACGGACCGGGCCGGCGCCGGGAGCGCGCCATTCCCGGTCCCGGCTGCGATCGTCCTCGGCATTCCGCTCGAAGCCGCGCCGGTAATAGCCGTAATATCGCCCGTGGCGCGCTTCCGCGATCGAGGAAGCGCACAAGATCGTCGCCAATAACGGCAAGACATGCCTGCAGCGTCGAGCGGCGTTGAACATGGCTGGCCTGATCGTCGAACCAGGAAACTCGCGAAGCCCTCGCCGAGTTCCATGCATCCGGCACGCTGGACCCGTTGCCAAGTCACGGCGTCTTGGCCAATTCGCGCCGTTTTCCCCCCATCAGCCGGGCGCCGATCGACGCGCGGCACAGGGCGGCGCTGGTGGACCAGCTCAGGATGGTCCCGCCGACGAATACGATCGCGGCCTTTGCGACGGCGAACAAGGCATAGCCGACCAGGATGTACTGCAGCCAGAGCACGAACATATAGTGGACGAAATAGATGCCATAGGCATTCTCGGAGATGCTGTCGTAGATCGGCCGGCGCGAGGTGGCGAAGCGCAGGAATGCCCCGATCAAGGCGAAGCAGCTGGTCGCGGACGCCAAGACGAAGCCGAGGTCGGCGACGATCTGAAGACCCGGCAGGCTCGCGTCGTGTCCGGTCTCGATCAGCGCAGAGGGAATGATCCACAGCAGGAATGCCGCCAAGGCGCCGAGGCTCCAGCGCGCCCAGTGGCGGACAAAAATTCCGTCGGGCGCGAGCAAACCGCGATCGAGCCCCTGCGACCCGATGCCGAGACCGAGGAAGAAATACAGGGCGTATTGCGGCGCAAAGCCCGGCTGCACTCCGAACGGTCCGAGCTGGACCCATTCCCACGGCTTGTACACGGCGGCCAGGGGGATGTAGGCCACCGCCGAGATGCTCACCATGGCGATGAAGTATTGCCGCGGACGGGCGGCGGCGTTGACTGACTGGCGGCCCAGGAACGCGCCGGCGCGCGGAGCAAAGCAGTAAAGGCCGGCGGCGACGACGTTGAGTGCCAGCAGGCACCACAAGAACCACATCGGTCCGGTCGGCCAGAACGGCAGCGCCATCCAGTGCGACCAGAACGCCGACCAGCCGGGATCGACGGCGGTCAAGCGATAGACCGGGTAATACGCCACGGGCATCAGCAGATAGGTCCCGAGCAGGAACGGCACGCCGAGCCGCAAGCAACGGTCACGCAGAAACGTCCGCACTCCCTTGCGGGAGAGTGACGGCCAGACGAACAGGCCGGAAAGCAGGAACATCAGCTGCATCAGGTAGAGATATTGAAATGCACAGAACAGGTCGAAACCGAACCAGCGCGCGCTGTCGACGATCGGATTCGCGGTCCAACCATAAGGCGGGCTGTCGAAGGGCAGCGGAGAATCGGGTTGCCAGCCCAGATAGGCGATGAAGGAATGGAACGCCACCACCATCAGGATGGCAAAGGCCCGCAAGTTGCTCAGTGCCACGCTGGTTCCGGACATGGGGTCGTCGCGCTTCCTCGCGTCGGCAAAAAAAGACGGCACTCGCTTCGCCTGAAAGCGAAGGTCCTGCCGCATCCGCCCGGTATTGTACGGCGTTTGGCCGTCCTTACAACGGCGATGTGCCGTCGCGCAAGAACTTACGCTTTGCGGTGGGGTGGAATGGTGCCCAGGGGCGGAATTGAACCACCGACACCTGCATTTTCAGTGCAGTGCTCTACCAACTGAGCTACCTGGGCGTTGCGCCTGCCGGACGGCGAAGAGCGCGGGGGTTTATAGAGGCTCGATTCCCGGCTGTCCAGACGAGTGCCAACACACGAGTGGCAGAGGACGAGGGCGAGACTGCACGAGCGCGCCGATCCGCCATCGGGCCGAGGGACCGAACTTTTCGCGGCCATCGCCGTTGAGGAGAGGCTGCTCTACAGGACGCGGGTCAGGTGCGCCATATGATACAGGACCCGATCCGAGCCGGGACCGGATTTCCGTCCGACAATGCCACCACGCAAGCAACAAGGTCGAGCGCATTCGGTTTCCGCGAACCGGGTCCGCCTAGGGTTCCTCATCGGGCGGGCGCGCGCCATCCTCGTCCTCTTCCTCCTTGACCGGTGCCGCGTAAACGCCGCTGAGCCAGCGGTTGAGGTCGACGTTGGCGCAGCGCCGGCTGCAGAACGGACGGAACTTCTCTGCGGCCGGCTTGCCGCAGATCGGGCAGGGTCTACCGACGATATCGGCGCGCTCGGACATGCCATGCATATGGTGACCGGCAGCTCGACCGGTAAGGCTCACACCGCATTGAGCCAGCCGAAGCGGATCGGATAGCCCTCGCCGGACAACAGCGCGGTCGTTTCGTAGAGCGGTAGCCCCACCACGTTGCTGTAGGAGCCGACGACCTTGACGATGAAGCTGCCGGCGATGCCTTGGGCGGCATAGCCGCCGGCCTTGCCGCGCCACTCGCCGGAGGCGAGATAGGCCTCGATGTCGTCCTCCGACAAGCGCTTGAAGCGCACGCGCGTCTCGACCAGCCGCTGGCGGAAGGCCTCGTTCGGCGTCACCAGGCACACCGCGGTATGGACCCGGTGATTGCGTCCGGACAGCAGCCGCAGGCACTGGGCGGCTTCATCGAGCAGCTCGGCCTTGGGCAGGATGCGCCGGCCGACCGCGACCACCGTATCGGCGGCCAGGACGTAGGCGCCCTTGAGCTCGTCGTCGTCGCGCACGAGGCCGAGCGCGGCTTCGGCCTTGGTGCGCGCCAGCCGATTGGCGCAGGCGCGCGGCAGCTCGCCCCGCTTCGGAGTCTCGTCGATATTGGCCGGGCGCAACGCGTCGGGCTCGATGCCGGCCTGATTGATCAGCGTGACCCGGCGGGGCGAGCCGGACGCGAGCACGAGTTTGGGCCGCCCGATCATCATTGTCTGAGCCGCGACTGCATGGACCGGGCCGTGGGCTACCGAAATTCGATCATTTGAATCGATAGGTGATACGACCCTTGGTCAGGTCATAGGGGGTCATCTCGACCAGCACCTTGTCGCCGGCGAGCACGCGGATGCGGTTCTTGCGCATGCGGCCGGCGGTGTGGGCAATGATCTCATGTTCGTTTTCGAGCTTTACGCGGAAGGTGGCGTTCGGAAGCAGCTCCGTCACCACACCGGGAAATTCCAAGAGTTCTTCCTTAGCCATCCGCTACCCAGCGATTTGCAAGCAGGACCGACGGTGGTGCCGCCCGAAGGCGCGGAAACTAGCGGAACCAAGCCGAATTCACAACCGTCGAGGTTGCCGTTCCACCGGTGTCCGAAACCGACGCATTTTTCTGCGACGAGACCGGGGGCCGCGCCGCTTCGGGCGTCCCGCATCACTCGTTCGCGCCGCGCCGCGGAAAAAACCGCGCCCTGATCCGCTGCAGCAACTGCTCGCGAACCTCGCGATACGCGTTCATCCGCTGCTCGCGGCTGCCTTCGATCGCCGTCGGATCGACGGTCGGCCAATATTCGACCTCGGCGGCGAGCGTACGCACGAGCTCGAGCGCCTTGTGGTGCGCCTCCGGCGACAGCGTGACGATCAGGTCGAAATTGAGCCCTTCGAGGTCGTCGAGCTCCTCGAAGGTGACGGGACGGTGGGCGCCGATGTCGATACCGATCTCCTCCATGGCGGCGGTCGCGAACGGGTCGAGCTCGCCCTTGCGCACGCCGGCGGAGCCGACATAGACCGAGCCGCCGAGCATCTGCTTGAGCATGGCGGCCGCCATGGGCGAACGCACCGAATTCATTCCGCAGGCGAACAAGACCGCCTGCGGCCGGGACGGCGGCGCGTGCGTGCTCAGCCTTTCCAATGCAGCACGCAGATCAGCGTGAAAAGCCGGCGCGCGGTGTCGAAATCGAGTCGCACCTTGCGCGCGAGCCGCTCCATCAGGATCTTGGAGCCGTCGTCGTGCAGGGCGCGCCTCGCCATGTCGAGCGCCTCGATGCGATCGGGCGTCGCGGTTCGGATCGCCGCGTAATAGCTGTCGCAGACCGTGTAATAATCCTTGACGATGCGCCGCAGCGGCGAGAGCGAGAGCAGGTGCGCCACCGCCGGCGCGCCGTCGGCGCGCCTGATGTCGAACACGAGCCGGCTGCCGGTGATGCTCAGGTGCAGCGCGAACGGTCCGTCGTCGTCGTCGTTCGGGGCAAACGTGTTCTCCTCGAGCAGATCGTAGATCGCCACCGCGCGCTCGTGCTCGACATCGGGATTGGAGCGTCCGATCGAATTTTCGTCGAGCGTGACCGCAACCAGGCGGTCCGATCTTCGGTGGGAAGAACGCTCCGGGCGGCTCATCGCGGATTGAAGCGCATCGCGACCGACCGGGCATGGGCATCGAGCCCTTCGGCTTCACCGAGCGCGATCGCGGCCGGGCCCAGCGCGCGCAGCTGATCGGGCCCGCATTTGAGGATCGACGTGCGCTTCATGAAGTCGAGGACGCCCAATCCCGAGGAGAAGCGGGCGGCGCGGGCGGTCGGCAGCACGTGGTTCGAGCCGCCGACATAGTCGCCGATCGCTTCCGGGGTGTGGGCGCCGAGGAAGATCGCGCCGGCATTGCGGACGCGGCCGGCGAGCCGCTCGGCGTCCTCGCTCGCGATCTCGAGATGCTCGGGGGCAATCGCGTCGACGAGCGGCACCGCGTCCTCGAGCGCGCCGACCACGATGACGGCGCCGAAATCGCGCCAGGAGGCGCCGGCGACCGCGGCGCGCGGCAGCGACGCGAGCTGCGCTGCGACTGCCTTCTCCACCGCGTCGGCAAGCGCCGCATCGTCGGTGATCAGGATCGATTGGGCGCTCGCATCGTGCTCGGCCTGGGCCAGGAGATCGCCCGCGATCCAGTCGGGATGGCCGCCCTTGTCGGCGAGGATGAGCACTTCCGAGGGGCCCGCGATCATGTCGATGCCGACCTTGCCGAAGACGAGACGCTTCGCGGCCGCGACGTAGGCGTTGCCGGGGCCGACGATCTTGGCAACCGGCGCGATCGTCGCGGTCCCATGGGCGAGCGCCGCCACCGCCTGCGCTCCCCCGACGCGATAAACCTCGTCGACGCCGGCAAGCCTGGCGGCGGCGAGCACGAGCGGTGCGAGCGTGCCCTCCGGAGCCGGCACCACCATCACCAGCCGCGGCACGCCCGCGACCTTGGCCGGAACCGCATTCATCAGCACCGAGGAGGGATAGGCGGCGGTGCCGCCGGGCACATAGAGGCCGACCGCCTCGATCGCGGTCCAACGCGACCCGAGCTCGACCCCGAGCGCGTCGGTGAAGCGATCGTCGACAGGCTTTTGCCTGATGTGACAGGCCTCGATCCGGTCGCGCGCCAGCGCAAGCGCGTCGAGCGCCCGGCGATCGCAGGCGGCATAGGCCGTCTCGATCTCTTCGGCGGTTACCTTGATGCCCACGCGGTCGAGATCGACGCGGTCGAATTTCAAGGTCAGCTCGACCAGCGCCCGATCGCCGCGCGCGGCAACGTCGGCGATGATCGCGCGCACCACCGCTTCGACGTCGGGCGATGCCTCGCGCTTGGCGGCGAGAAGGGCGCGGAAACGTTCGGCGAAATCGGGAGCGCGGCAGTCGAGGCGGATCGGCATGATCCTGTCCTATCGGACCGCCGCTCGGCGCTCAATGGCGCCTCTCACCGCCTGGCGTCGGGAGCCTCATCGACATGAACAGGACGCGCGGCCGCCGGCCAGGAAGGCCCGAGATCGGCGAGCTCGGCTTCCAGGCATTCGACCTCGAGCCGCAGCATGCCGCCACCGGAGAAAATGAGGGTCACGACCCCGGCGGGCGGATCGGTTTCGGAAAATTCGACCGCGAGCAGGTTGAGCACCGCATCCTTGCCGGCGGGATCGACGCTGCGGCACTTGCAGCAAGTGACGCGATCGAAGCGCAGTGCCGAGCGGCAGCGCCGGAGCTCCGGCCTCGTCCCCTCGGCCGCGGGCCAGTCGAAGCGACTGAGCGCCACGACCAGGCGCTTTTCCTGCCGGCGCCAGCTGATATCGGCCACCTTGACGAGGGCATCCTGCAGATGGGCGGAGACGACCTCGAGGTCGTCCCGGTCGAGGGCGACGAACTTCACCGGCTCCATGACGCGCGCTCCCTGCCGTCCTTCCCAGGCTTGATGTTACCGGGGTAGTTAGGAAGCGGGAAGCCGCGGCGCAAGCGGCCCGCGGGCGCGATCCGCCTCAGAACGACACGCAGGCCGGCCGCACGATCACGCCGACGGACTGCTGCTTGAAGCGGGTCTTGTAGGCCTCGGCGATCTCGTTGAGGCGGACAATGTCCTCGACCTCGCCGGGGAGCACGATCTGCACGATCTTGCTCGGCTCGCGGACGATCTTGCTGCTGGCCTTGTCCCGCCATTGGCCGGCGGCATTGAATATCGTGAGGCCGTCCGGAAAACGCGGGGTGATCTCGCGGTCGACGAAGCGGCTCCATTCGCCTTCGCTCACGCCGATCCGGTCGCCGACCTTGCGCCCGAACATCAGCTCGGCGACCTGCGTCGGCTTCTGGCCGCCGCGGCAATCCAGCAGTTGCGCGCCGGCTTCACCGGTCAAGGCAAGGGCGAGCACGACGGCTGACGCCGACCGAAGCAAGACTTTCATCGCACGCTATCGCCCATCCGCCGTCCGCGGTGTGATCATCCCAAGGTCGTCATTGCCGGGCTTGACCCGGCAATCCATCCAATCTTCGTAAGAGCTTTCTCGCGAAGAAGATGGATGCGCGGGTCAAGCCCGCGCATGACCGGTGGAGAGCCTGTTACGCTGGCGCCGACGCCCGGCATCCGGAGATAACGACGAATATCGTCCTCACCCGCTGATGCGCTCGATCGCAGCGCCGCAGGCGGAGAGCTTGTCCTCGAGCCGTTCGAAGCCGCGGTCGAGATGGTAGACGCGGTTGACCATGGTCTCGCCTTCGGCCGCCAGCGCCGCGATGACGAGGGAGACCGAGGCGCGCAGATCGGTCGCCATGACGGGCGCCCCCTTGAGCCGGTCCACGCCTTCGATGGTCGCGCATTCGCCGTCGAGATGGATATGGGCGCCGAGCCGGACCAGCTCCTGAACGTGCATGAACCGGTTCTCGAAGATCGTCTCGGTGATCCGCGACGTGCCCTTCGCCCGCGTCATCAAGGCCATGAGCTGCGCCTGCAAATCGGTGGGGAAGCCCGGGAACGGCGCGGTCGTCACCTCGACCGCCCCGAGGCCGGAGCCGTTGCGCGCCACGCGCACGCCCGCGTTGGTGGCGGTGATCTCGACGCCGGCCCGCCCCAGCACGTCGAGCGCGGACTGCAGCAGTTCCGCGCGCGCGTTCTCCAGGAGGACGTCGCCGCCGGTCATGGCGACCGCCATGGCATAGGTACCGGTCTCGATACGGTCGGGCAGCACGCGATGGCGCGCGCCGTTGAGGCGCGCCACCCCGTCGACGACGATGCGCGAGGTTCCCGCGCCCGCGATCCTGGCGCCCATCTTATTGAGGCAATCGGCGACGTCCGCGATCTCGGGCTCGCGCGCTGCGTTCTCGATCACGGTCGTCCCGTGCGCGAGCGAGGCCGCCATCAGCGCGGTATGGGTGCCGCCGACCGTCACCTTGGGAAATTTTATCTCGCCGCCCTTGAGGCCGTTCCCGGCGCGGGCGACGACATAGCCGCGATCGATCTCGATCTCGGCGCCGAGCCGCTCGAGCGCCATGATGAGGAGGTCGACCGGCCGCGTGCCGATGGCACAACCGCCCGGCATCGACACCTTGGCTTCGCCCATGCGCGCCAGCAGCGGCGCCACCACCCAGAAGCTCGCCCGCATGCGCGAGACCAGCTCGTAGGGAGCCGTGGTGTCCACGATATTGGCGGCGGAGATGTGCAGCGTCTGCCCGTCGTATTGGGTCTCGCCCGGACGCTTGCCGCCGACCATGATATCGACGCCGTGATTGCCGAGAATGCGTTGCAGCAGGCCGACGTCGGCGAGGCGGGGAACGTTGTCGAGAACGAGGGTCTGGTCGGTGAGCAGGCTCGCGATCATCAACGGCAGGGTCGCGTTCTTGGCGCCCGAGATCGGAATGGTTCCGTTGAGCCGTTGGCCCCCGCTGATGCGAATCCGATCCACTTTCCCCTCCCGGTTTTCCGGCGAACGGCGCCGATCGCGGTGAGCCGGGACGCCGAGGCAGCAACAAGCGGCGGCACGATCGACGTGCCGACGCCGGCCTAGCTGTCCCGCTTATCTGCGGCAATTCCGGCGGAATCGTGGGGTGCGCGGTCGGGAGCGGCGGCCGAGCGCCCCTTGGCTTGCGCTTTGCGGCGCTTGAGATTTTCGCGCAGCACCGCGCTCAAGCGCCGCTGCCGCCTCGCCTTCTCCGCCGCCTTCGGCCGCTCGTTCATGACCGGCAGGATACGAGCGTCCGGCACGGCATGGAAGGGAGCGCGGATCGGGCGGCGTGCGCTTGCGCCGGTTCCGGCCTTGTGGCAAGGATCGCGCCGCTCGCGGCCGCATTCGAAACGTTTCAGATTCCCGCATCCGGCCCGGCGCTGCCGTAGCTCAGTGGTAGAGCACCCCCTTGGTAAGGGGGAGGTCGTAAGTTCAATCCTTACCGGCAGCACCATGAAAGGCCCATGGAACATGGGCTTTTGGCAATCGGCCGAATGCCGTCCCAGATGCCGCAGGACGCAGAACGATAATGGGCCGCGCCGGTGCGCTGGCTAGTCTCGCACGCTGTCATCCACCAGGAAATAAAGGCCATGTTTCCGGCCGCCTCCGACCTGGACGTTGGTTAGTTCGTCATCGCTGAGATCGATATATGCACGGTCATCCTCGATGGAGCCGCCGCGCACCCGGTTGTCCTTGATCTTGCGATCGAGCTCAACCAATACCCGCTTGACGGCGGTGTCGATCTTCTCCTTCGGCCAATCGGTAAAAGCCCAAATCGCCGCGGTCAGCAGGTTGACGAATCGCCTGGACGAATAATCGTCGCTCTGCTTCTGCTGAACCTGGAAAAAATCGAATCGACCATCATGTCGGCAGTTAAGCTGGCCAACAAATCCCTGTACATTACCGAGGTCAAATTCGACCCCCAACCCCGGCAATGATTCGAGCTCTTTGAACATGACCCGGGGTACCGGAATTCGAAGCTGAGCTTCTGCGGCCGCCAATCGGGCTCTGAATTCATTGCAATTCGAAAAAGCCGCTGCGGCGGTCGAGTAGGCAGAGAGAACCAGAACGCCGGCAACAGTACGGATCATTTCACTTCCCCGGCAAAAGGCTGTCACGCCGCGTTACACCGGTTTATTTTGAGGGCCGTGCTGAGCAACCCCACACGGTAGACCCTGGACGGTGCCCCGGGCGATGGCAGCGCGCGGCCACGCGATCGCCGAGCCGCCGAGAAGGGTGAGAAACCCGCGTTGCATGGTCCCTTTTTCTCCCGACATGCCGCACAGACTGCCTGCACGGTAGCAAAGAGATCAAGGGTTGTCCTCACGCCAAATTTGAATCGTTCACGTTCAGCGTCCCGCAGCCGAGTTCGGCTTCTATTTCGTGCTCTTCCCGCTCGGATTCCTGTCCGGAAGCCTCGTTTGCAGCCGGCTCGGCAGTCGCGTGGCGGACGAAACCATGGTGCTCGCCGGATCCATTTTGTCCTTGGCTGCGGTGGCCGCGCAATCCGGGCTGTTTCTGAGCGATCACGTGACGCCGCTGACGTTCTTTTTGCCCGGCTTCTTCATCACCATGGCCCAGGGCATTTCCCTTCCCTACAGCCAGGCGGGAGCGATGGCGACCGAGCCGGAGCTCGCCGGGACGGCGGCCGGAGTCGGTGTCTTCGTGCAGAACTTCTGCGGTGCCGCTTTCGCTCAGCTTTAGGGCCTGCTCGCGAACGGAACGCCGGGACCGTTGATGGTGACGACATCGATCAGCGCCTTGCTCGGACTCCTGGTCGGCGCGGTACCGTTTTTTCTGGTCCGGACGCGTTGATTGACGCTGCTTGCGCGCCGCGCGATCGCAGCAGGTCGATTGCCGGCAAGTTCGGTGAATGGGCCAATCGGGCGGTCGATCATCGATCCGGGACGCCCATCGCGGCCTTGGCCTTGGCGACCACTTCTGCTGGCGCGTTGATCGTCGCGTGGACGATCCGACCCGCTTCCTCGGCGCTCATGGGCTCGACGGCGAAGCCGATCCTTTCGGCATCGGCGAGAAACGCGTTGTCCCGCAGCGTCGCGTCGAAGGCCTTACGCAGGATGGCGAGCCGATCCGCCGGGACGCCGGGCGGCGCGATGTAGGGTTGTCCGAGCGCCGGGGCCGACGAGACCAGCTGCATGATGCGGCGCTGCTCTTCGTTCTTCGCGAGCTCGGTCAGCAGCGGCACGTCCGGCAAGAGCTTTTCCCGCCTGGCGCCCGCCTGCGCGAGAAACACGACCTTCCTCTCCTTGAGCCAGTCGGGGTGCTGGCTGGTGATCGAACCGAACCCGAATGCGCGAGCCTGCACCTCGCCGCGCTGCAGGCCGAGATTGACCTCCTCGGAGGTCCGGTAGCCGGTCACGATCTTGAACCTGGTCCCGAGCAGGCTGTTCATGAGTGTGGGAATGATGACGATCCCCGATCCGGCGCCGGTACCGCCGAGGATGACCTCCTTCTCCATGGCTTGTTCGATCGTCCTGATCCCGGCGGTGTGCCAGACCAGGATCACCTCGTTCTGCGCCCCGGTCGAACCGAGCCAGTTGAACCGATCGGCGTCATAGCGCACGCCCTGGCCGTCGAGCACCTGGTGCAACGGCATCGCGCTGTGGATGGTGGCGATCGCGGTTCCGTCCTTCGGCGCGATGTTGTACATGTAATTGGTCGCCAGCACGTTGCCGCCGCCCGGCATGTTCTGCACGATCATGATCGGATTGCCGGGGACATGTCGGGGCATGTGGCGCGCAATCAGCCGAGCGACGAGGTCGTAGGTGCCGCCGACGCCCGTGCTCGTGATCACCGTGATCGTCTTGCCCCTGTAAGCGTCGACCTCGGCGGTCTCGGCGCGAGACGGCAACGCGGCGAGTGCGACGATCGCGCCGAGAATCACGCGAGCGCGCATGGCGCCTGCGGCCCTCGCAAGTCGGCGGCCCGACATCGCTAGAGCGCATTCAGCTTTGCTGGAAGCTGAATGCGTTCTAGCTTCTTTGCGTGGTCGCATTTTCGGACGGAAAACCGGTTCCCACCCCGGATCAAGTCCGGGGCAGGCTTTTTTCCTGAAAATGCTCTGGCAACGCACGGCGCCTATTCGGCCGCAATCGGTGTATCGTGGCGGATGTATCGTTCCATCGCCTCGGCGAACGGCTCTCCCGTTGGCGCCTCGAAGCGGCCGGAGCGGACCCGGTAGCTCGCGGGGTCGATGCCCGGCAGCGACTTGCCGGCGGCATGGTCCTTGAGCGTCTGCAGCAGCAGCCTGCGGATTTTGACGATCGCCGCGTCGCAAGCGAGCAGGTGCTCGGCGGTGCGGTCGGCGATCGGCCCCATCGATTCCTGGATGGCGCAGTCCTGGGTGCCGAAGCCCTTCATTCCCGTAAACGACTTGCCGCTGGCCTGCAGCGCGCGGTCGATCAGGTAGTCGTTGGCCTTGTTGCGGAGGGCATGGTCGGTGCCCGGGATATTTTCGGTGTGGATGCCAAGCCCCGCCCTCGACCGGGCGAGATCCTCTTCCGTGAGCGGCCGCGACGGATGGAAATCGACGCTGTAGAGCATGGTGTTCTCGTCGTCGATCGGCGCCCATACATGCGCGCCGTGCGGGATCGACGAAATGACCTTGTGAAACGGCATCAGCATCACGTTCATGTTCCACATGATGCTGCCGTTGCCGGGATCGCGGCCGGTCCCGACGACGAATCCGAAATCAGTCGCAATGACTTCGTAGAGCGTCGCGACGATGCGCCGGCTCGCATCGGTCTCGCCGCCGTGCAGAAAAGTGAGATGCGTCGCGTCAAAGCCGCCTTCGAGCGCCTGCAGCCAGTTGCATTCCTGGATGTGGCGGCTGGCGTAGCGCTGGGACGGCGGGACGAGGGTCCATTCGAGCTCGGGGAATTGCGGCTTGCGGTCCGGCGGGCCCATATAGGTCCACACCACGTCGCCGCGCTCCAGGCACGGGTAGGATTTGACTCGCAACTGCGCCTGGATGTTCGCCTTCTGGATATCGCCGGTCTGCGGCACGCACGGCAGGTCGATGCACTTGCCGTCGACGTCGAATTTCAGGCCGTGATAGACGCAGCGCAGCCCGCCATCCTCGTTGCGGCCGTAGAACAGCGAGGCGGTACGATGCGGGCAGCGCTCGTCGATGAGCCCGATGCGCCCCTGCGTGTCGCGAAACAGCACCAGATTTTCGCCCAGGAGCCTCACTCGCACGGGCGGACCGTCGGGCTGCGGGATTTGCTGCGAGAACGTTGCCGGGATCCAGTAGCGGCGCATCAGCTCGCCCATCGGCGTCCCTGGACCAACTCGGGTCAGCAATTCATTGTCTTGTTGCGAGAGCATGGGCGCGCTCCATCGGTCGATTCCGGGCGGAAGATCGGCCATTCTGGCGCCGAGACGGCACCATTGCAATTCGGGATTGCTATCGCGTGCGACCGAGCAATTGCGCGGCCTTTTGCGCCACCGCGGCCGAGGTCTCGTATGCCTGCTCGACGAAGCTCGCGATATCCGCTCCGCTCGTCGGCGCGAAGGCGAGAGCTGCTTTGGCGATCTTTCCGGTCAGTCCTCTCCGGTCGCGCGGAGATAATCAGCGAGAGCCGGACCGATGTTGGGCACGAACAGCTCATCGACGCTCATCCGGCGGCGCAAGAGCTTTTGCTCGTCGAGGTAGGTTACCAGCGCAGTCAGCGTCGGCAGGCTGCCGTCGATCGAATAATCCCAGATCTGCGGCCCGAAGATTCCGCGTGTCGTTTCCACCTCGTCGATGACCCACGGGAGGCTGACGGTCAGCGCATTGGTGTCGTACGTCGACTGACAGGCGAGCTCTCGCGCCCTGCAGAACGCATGGTAGAGGCTGACCGCGAGCCAGGGCTTTTCCTTGTAAAGGCTCGTTTTCAGCACAACCGTATGCATGATCGGGAAGATGCGCGTCTTTTTGTAATATTCGACCTCGACCCGACGTGAATCCCGGAACAGCCGCCGGACGGTCTTGCCGAGCCCCTCCGGAATCATCACGGATATGAGAGCGTCGATATCGCCGCGCTCGAGCATCGCCTCGAGAGTCGTATCGGCCGGAAGCGGCTCCAGCCTGACGCCGTCAGGTGCCTTGATGGAGCGGACCGGCTTGCCGGTGACCCATGCGATGTCCTCCGGCGTCACCCCGTACTCGTGCGTGAGGAACCCGCGGACCCAGACCGCCGCGGTCATCTGGTAGTCGCCCACACCGACGCGCTTGCCCTTCAGGTCTTCGGCGCGCTCGATGGCGGAATCGGCCCGCACGTAGAGCGCCGAGTGGCGAAAGACCCGCGACGGAAAGACCGGAATCGCGATGAAGCGCGTATCGCCTTCCGAGCGCAGGATCGTATAGGACGACAGCGACATTTCGGATGCGTCGAACTCGCCATGGTTCAGCATGCGCCAAAAAGTCTCGCCCGGGCGCAGCGGCAGGAATGTCAGATCCACGCCGAGAGGCTGCACCCTGCCGTCGATGAGCGGTTGGGTGCGATCGTAGCGGCCGCAGGCCAGCGTCAGTTCGAGCTTGTGCATGGAGTCCGGGAAACGTCCGATCGGGCTGCATCATAGCAATCGACGACACATCACTGGAACCCCTGGAGCGGATTCGCGGCAGCGTTCCGGAGGCGTCCGTCCGCGTCGATATTGGAGAATCGCCACGGCGCGCCAGCCCCTCGAAGGCCGCGCCAGCCCGGACGAGAAGGGCCTGCTCCCGGTGGAACGAAGGGATTTCGCGGCTTTGTCGAACGATTTCGAGCGATCGATCGCAATGCGCGTGCTGTTTATGCAACACTTCTCGGGAAAGAGCGCCTCCCGCGGGTGGATTAGCCATTTTCTCGTTGCGGGACGCTCGCAGTCGGATCATTTTTAACCGTGAAGCGGCGAATGCCGTTTCGGCTTAATGGGGCGGCGCGACGAGGGGGGCTCCCCGGGCGCAGGCCAGACTCAAAGTTGGGGCCAGACACAGGGGACAGATCATGACGAAGATGCTACTCGCCGCGGCTGCATCCTTAGCGATGCTGGGCGCTGCCGCCGCCGCCGACATGCCGCGCAAGGAACCGCCTCCGCCAGTCGCTGCGGTTGGCAAGGCTCCGATCGGCAAGCTGCCCATCGGCAAGGCTCCGATCGGCAAATATCCCGTCGGCAAGTATCCGACGCCGGTCGTGACGAAGGGCTGACGTCGACAATCCGCCGACCGGCGCTCGCGTTACGACCTGCTCTTCGTGAGGCAGGGAGAATCGACGCGAGCGCGGTCGGGAGGGTTGGAGCGTCCGCTTGGAAGAGCGGCCGCAAAGGGAGTTCCCGCTGTCCGCCTCTCACGAGGCGGCACACCAGGGCAATCGCATATGCGTGAACAAGACAGGAATCTCGCTGCTTTTGGACTCGGTCCGTTCCGTCAACGATTCGTATTTGTTCACCCATATGCGATTGCCCTGGGCGGCACACCGGGGGCAGCCTCACCAGAACCAAAGCCCCCTCGTGCCGCGTGAGCCTTCGCGCGCATCGGCACCGTCTCGGCCAAATCCGCCGCGGCCTTCATCGTCATCGCCGGCAGATGCGCGACCGCGCCCACTTCGTGGGCGCTTGTCGCGCCAACGGCCATCGTCGCCGGCTTCGCTGCGCCGGCGATCTTGGCCGGCATAACCGGCGCGACCGTCCCATCGATCCGTCCGCTCGGCGCGCCACCACGGGCTGTCATCGTCCGCTTCACCGCGCCGGCGATCTTGGCCCGCATATCCCGCATATCCGGTAAAGCCGCGACCGTCCCAGCGCTCCGCGCGCTCGTCGCGCCAGCGGCCGTCGTTGCCCGCGTCGCTGCGCCGGCGATCTTGAGCGGCATAACCGGTGTAGCCCCGACCGTTCCACCGATCCGTCCGCTCGGCGCGCATGGACGAATCGTCGTCGCCCTCATTGCTGGAGCGATTCGGAGTCTGCACGATCTTTCTCGGCTTCTTCCGCCCTGCGGCAGACGACTGGAACGCCGTTCCATGGTCCGGCGCGGCCTCCGCTGAGGGGGCTTGTGATGCCTGCACGGGTGCGTGCGCCGGGCCTTGCGATCTCGGCGCCGTCAAATCGGCACGTCTTACCGGCAAGAACCGCGCCGCCCGAGCGGATGGCAGCATCGCCGCCGAGGAGGGGCAACGAAAGCGCAAATCCGGCCATCGGTCGGCTTCGGCCGACGTGAAGCGGCACTCGACATCGTGATCGTGCTCTAAGCCGCCGATATCCGCGCCATCGAGATGCCCGGCACGTCATATTGACCTTGATCCGCCGCGCGGCGAGCGAGCCAGTCCCACAGGGCGGCGACCTCGATCGCGGCCTTGCCCGCGGGTTCCACCTCCTGCGCGCACCGGCTTCCGACCAGGGCGTGACCGAAGACGGCGCGCTGGCGAACGATGATCGGGCAGACCTCCACGCCGTATCTCTTGTGGGCATCCTCGCCTGCCGCGACCGCCTGGCCGCCCTGCACGGGGGCGGCGTTGATCACGAGGACCACCGGCTTGCCGGCGAGCTTGGCGATCTCCACGTTGACCCCGATCGAGCGCAGATCGAGGATGCCCGGCCGCGACACGATCAGGCAGAAGTCGGCTGCCCGTACCGCGGCGAGTGCCGGGCTCTCGACCGCGGGCGCGGTGTCGATGAAGGCGATGCGAGTGCCGTTGCGCCTGGCGGCATGAAGCGCTACCGCGAGCCGGGCCGGCGGGCAGGCCACCACCGCCGGCTGCTGCGCCTGCCGACCGTCCGCCCATTGCGCGGCGCTCGACTGCGGATCGAGATCGATGATGGTGACGGGTCCGGATCTGGCGGCCTCGACACCGAGATGCAGGGCAAGCGTCGTCTTCCCGACGCCGCCCTTTTGGGCGATGACTGCGACCGTAAACACGTCGAGCCTCCCGGGGGTAGAGGGCGTCGACATGTCGTTAACTGATTCGCGAATCCGCGGCTACACCTCACAAGATCGGCGTCCCCGGGTTCGTCGAATGACGGACCGCGCAGCCTTGTGCCGGGCGCCAGCGCTTCGGTAGGCTCGACGCCTTGGAGCGCCTGCGCTTGGGCGCGGGAGAAGCCCGGAGGATGCGATGCGACGCCGCCTGCTGCAGCTCGCCGTCGTCGCGATCGTGGCGCTGCCGGACGGGAGCGCGCTTGCCCAGGATCCGGTCGCGCAATTCTACAAGGGCCGGCAGATCACCGTGATCGTCGGCTCGTCGGCCGGCGGCGGCTACGACATCTATGCCCGGCTGCTGGCGCGCCATATGCCGAAGCATATTCCCGGCAACGCGGGCGTGATGGTCACCAACATGCCCGGCGCCGGCAGCAACGCCGCGGCCGCGCATCTGTTCAATGTGGCGCCGAAGGACGGCACCACTATCGCCGCGCTGCAGAACAGCGCGGTGATGGACGCGCTGTTCGGCGCGCTGCTCGGCAACGCCCGGCAGCTGCGCCACGACGCGACCAAGTTCGTCCATCTCGGCTCGGCCACGACCGATCACTACGTCTGCATCGCCCGTTCCGACGCGCCGATCAGGACCTTCAAGGATACGCTCACGCGCGAATTCCTGATTGGAGCGAGCCAGCCCGGGACCTCGACCCGCGACTATCCCGCGATGCTCAACAACACGACCGGCGCCAGGATCCGGCAGGTCGGCGGCTATCCCGGCACGCGCGAGATCACCCTCGCGATCGAGAAGAACGAGGTGCAGGGCCTGTGCGGCTTCAGCTGGTCGAGCCTGCAGGCGCAGCGCCCGGATTGGATCAAATCCGGATTCATCCGCGTCATCGTGCAGGAGCACGACAAGGGCAATCCGGAGATCAACCGGATGGGCGTGCCGCTGGCGGTTGATTTCGCCACCTCGCCGGAGAACCGCAAGATCATGGAACTGGTGTACTCCTCGGAAACGTTCGGCCGCCCCTACATGCTGGCGCCCGGCGTGCCGGCGGATCGGATCGCGGCGCTGCGCAGGGCGTTCCAGGAGACGATGTCGGACCGGGAGCTGCTGGCGGAGGCGGAGCGGATCGGGCTCGCCATCGATCCGATCGCGGGCGAGGACTTGCAGACGCTGGCCGCCAATATTTTCGCGACACCCGCGGGCTTCGTCGAAAAGACCAAGCAGGCGCTGACCTACCGGGCGCCGTGATCGCTGATACTCAAGAGAGGAAATTGTATCCGCTCGCCCCCGCGTGGGGGTCCCCATCGCGCAAGCGCGATGGGGAGCCCCGTTGCGGGGGCCCAGAAGCCAAGAGGCATCGCGTCTGCCGCGGCTGGGTCCCCGCTTACGCGGGGACGAGCGGAGGTGGGGCCGTTCCCCGGCGCGCTCGCCTCTCAGGCCGGCTCGGTCTCGAGACCCGCCTCGGCCAGTTCCTTGAATGCACCGGCGTTGTACACCGATTGGTAGCCGAGCTCTTGCAGGGCTTTTCCGGCGAGCGCACTGCGGCCGCCGGACGCGCAATAGAGAACGACGGTCTTGTCCTTGCGAAAGGCCGGATTGTGGTACGGACTTTCGGGGTCGGCGCGGAACTCCAGCATGCCGCGCGACACGTTGACGGCGCCCTTCAATTTTCCGCCCGCCGCCAGCTCGGGTACGTCGCGAATATCGACGATGAGCACATTGCCCCCGCTCTGGAGCTTCCGCAGATCGCCGGCATTGATCCGCGGCACCGCCGCGTTCGCGGCAGCCAACATTTCCTTCAGGCTCGACGCCATGGCTTCCTCCTCCTTGGCTCTGCGCAGCTTCGGCGGCACGCGAGGCGGTGTCGCGGAGAAGACGCTTTTCCGGATTATGCGCCGGTCGATATCGATTGCAATCGGTGCCCGGGGCCGCAGAAGAGACACCCGCGCGGGAGCACCTCATCCGTTCATTCCCGCGTAAGCGGGAATCAAGGACCGCCTGCTGGAACTTGGTGATCTAATCCTTGGGTCCCCGCTTTCGCGGGGACGAGCGGAGTTCAGCCGCGGACCAGATAAGTTCCATGACCCGCGAGGGGCGACCCGGAAGCCCTGGAACCGTGCGGCAACCAAAAAAATCCATCGCTCGACCGATTGACCTTGCCGTCCGGCCCGATACTCTCGACCCCCGGTGGCACTGCGCCAATCTCGAGTAACAGCACGCATTGGGGGGGCCGTCGGAATGGGTATCTTCCGGAGAAAAGTGCCCAGTCACTACATCTCCATCCATCCGGACAACGTCACCAAGAACGACTGGGTCATTCTGCTCGAGGCCGGCACCATCGTCGGTCCCTCGGCCGAGAAGCTGCGGGTTGCCCGGGCCACGCTCGAGCGAAAAGTCGTAAAAAAATACAACGTGCTCCTGCACGCGCAGCACTTTCTGATCGTCGACGGATATGATCCGCGAATTCATGCGCTCTACTTCTGTCCGCAACTCTACAAGTTCGACTCCGACAGCAGGCTGATCGCCCTGCAAGGCGAAGAAATCGGGAAACTGGTCGCGCAGGCCCTCGAAGGCGGCGTGGTGGAAAAACGGCCGTGGTATGAGCCCGCGGAGAGATTGCCGGATCAGCCGGTCGTCAGCCATAGCATGCACTCGGAGTTCGACACCGTTGTCGTCGACATGCCCAGCCCGCGCAATTCCGCCGCAACCGGATGACGTTGCCGGCCGGCGAAAGCCGGGACGCGCGCTCCGTCCGCTTCCTTGTCAAGTCCCCGCACCGCCCCTCGCAGGCGGAACGCCGTGATCGGCCGGGCTCGTCCCGAACCCGCCCGGCAGAAGGTGAATCCTGCATGTCCTGGTTTTCGGCCGAGACCCTGCACCGGCTGATTTCGAGCTACGGCTACTGGGCCGTGGGCGCGGTCGTCGCCGTGGAAAGCATGGGGATTCCGCTGCCGGGCGAGACCATGCTCATCATCGCCGCGATCTACGCGGGCACGCACGAAGGCCTGGACATCTGGGGCGTGATCGCCGCCGCCGCGACCGGCGCGATCCTCGGCGACAACGTCGGATATTGGCTGGGGCGTGAATTCGGCTATCCGATCCTGCTGCGCTACCGGCGCTACCTCGGCCTCTCGGACGAGCGGATCAAGCTCGGGCAGTATCTTTTTCTGCGCCACGGCGGCAAGGTCGTGTTCTTCGGCCGTTTCATCGCCGTGCTGCGGGTGCTGGCGGCCTTTCTCGCCGGCGTGAACCGGATGGACTGGCGCGGCTTCCTCCTCGCCAATGCCGCCGGCGGCATCGTCTGGGCTACCGTGTACGGCTTCGGCGCCTACACCTTCGGTGCCGCACTGTTCCATTTGCATGGACCGATCGGCATCGGGCTGTTGACCGTCGCCGCCGTCATGGTCGTGTTCGCGCTGCGCTACGTGCGATCGCATGAGGCGGAGCTGCAGCGACAGGCGGAGCGCGCCCTGCCCGGGCCGTTGAAGCTGGTCGACTGGTCGGCCGGCGCGCCGCGTCATTGAGGGAAGTTGGGACGATCGACATGAGAAGAGCATCTCGCGGCCTAGCGCTGGTCGGCCTGGCATGGGCCGGCGTCGCGCTGGCGCAGCAGCCCTACCCGTCGCGTCCGGTCACCCTGATCGTGCCGTTCGGCGCCGGCGGTCCGGTCGACACCTTGGCGCGCACGTTGAGCGACGTGATGCGGCAGTCGCTCGGCCAACCCGTGGTCATCGAGAACGTGACCGGCGCCTCCGGCACGATCGGCGTCGCTCGCGCCGTGCGGGCGGCGCCCGACGGCTACACGGTGAGCATCGGGAACTGGCCCTCGCATATCGTCAACGGCGCGATCTATGCGCTGCCCTACGACATAGAGAAAGATTTCGAGCCGGTCGCCCGCCTGCCCGCCAATCCGTACATCATCGTGGCGAGAAAGGACCTGCCGGCGACGGACCTGAAAGAGCTTATCGCATGGCTCAAGAGCAACCCCGACAAGGCTACGGAAGGCACGGCCGGGCCGGGCTCCGGGCAACACGTCAGCGGGATCTATTTCCAGAACGTCACCGGCGCGCACTTTCAGTTCGTGCCGTATCGCGCGGGGTCATCGGAGATCATGCGGGATCTGGTCGCCGGCCACATCGATCTCAGCTTCGATCAAGCCATCACCGCCCTGCCGCATGTGCGCAACGGCTCCGTGAAGGCCTACGCCGTGACCTCGAGCAACCGCCTGGCCGCGGCGCCCGATATTCCGACCGTCGATGAGGCCGGCGCACCGGGCGTCTATATTTCCACCTGGTACGGCCTGTGGGTGCCGAAAGGCACGCCGCCGGACGCCGTTCGAAGGCTCACCGCCGCGGCGATGGACGCGCTTGCCGATCCGGCGGTGCGGGCGCGGCTCACCGGCCTCGGCCAGGAGATTCCGCCGCCCGAGCAGCAGACCGCGCAAGCTCTTGCCGCGCACCAGAGGGCCGAGATCGAGAAGTGGTGGCCCCTGATCAAGGCCGCCAACATCAAGGCCGAGTGAAGGGCTCGTGGATCTCCTCGTCCGCAACGCGCGTCTCGCCGATTGGCCGCCTGGCGAGCTGTTCGACATCGGCGTGGAAAAAGGACGCATCGTCGCGATCGAGCACGCGCTGACCGCCGAGGCGGAAGTCTACGACGCGAGGGGATGCCTCGCCTGTCCGGGGCTGATCGAGACCCACATCCATCTCGACAAGTCGCGCATCATCGATCGCTGCGCGCCGCAGGAGCGCAGCACCTTGAGCCCGGTGAAAGGGGTGACGCCGCTGAAGAAGGGCATGTCGGTCGAGGACGTGCACGCGCGCGCCGAGCGCACCCTGCAGGACTGCATCAAGCACGGCACCACCCGCATGCGCACCCAGGTCGAGGTCGATCCCGGCATCGGCATGCGCGGGTTCGAGGGCGTGCAGAGGCTGGTCGCCGAGTACAAGTGGGCGATCGACGTCGAGATCTGCGTCTTTCCGCAGGAAGGGCTGACCAATTATCCCGGAACGGACCAACTGCTGGTCGAAGGCCTGCAACGCGGCGCCACCGTGATCGGGGGCGCGCCCCGCTACGATAGCGACGAAGCCGGCCAGATCAGGCGCATTTTCGAGCTTGCCCGCGAGTTCGACGTCGACATCGACATCCATCTCGACGTCGGCCCGACCGCCGACGCCATGAACATCCATCTCGTGCGCGAGCTCACCGAGCAATTCAAGCGCGGCGGCCGCGTCGTGGTCGGCCACATGGCCAAGCTCTCGCTCCTGCCGCCCGCCGAGGTGGCGGCGCTGGCGCGCAGTCTCGCCGACACCGGCATCGCCGTCACCGTGCTTCCGACCACGGACCTTTTTCTCATGGGGCGCGACCGCGACCATGCCGTCGTCCGCGGCGTGGCGGATGCAAATCTGCTGTGCGAGCACGGCGTGAACTGCTCGCTGTCGTCCAACAATATCCTCAATCCCGCGACCCCGTACGGCGACTGCTCGCTCATCCGCATGGCGAACCTCTACGCCAACGTCCTCCAGGTCGATCGTCCCGAGCGGCTGCGCGACTGTTTCGCGATGCTGACCGAGCGCTCCGCGCGACTGCTCAACCTCGCCGATTACGGCTTTGCGGTGGGCCGTCCGGCCGACGTCGTCGTCATCGACGCGCAGAGCCCCGAGCAGGCGATCGCCGAGATCGCCCGGCCGCTCGCGGTGTTCAAGAACGGACGGCGGACCGTGGTGTGGCACCCGCCCGAGCTTTTGCGGCCGCAGTGACGTCATTAGCGGCTTGGCTCGCCCGTCATGCCCGGGCTTGACCCGGGCATCCATCGTCTTCGCAAGACGACTCTTTGCGAAGCGATGGATTGCCGGGTCAAGCCCGGCAATGACGGCGGAGCGTTGGCATGATGCGAGCGCGTCAATTCACTGCGCCGCGGCCTTCTGCAGGATTTCGTCCGGCGTCGAGGAGACGACCTCGACGTATTTCGGAACGAACTTGCCGCCTTCGATATGCTTGATGAATTCCGGCTTGATCTCGTTCGCCAGGATTTTTCGGATGCGCGCGTGCTCCTCGATGTCGGACCATTCGGCAATGAGAAAGAAGCGCTGCGGATCCTCGGTGTCGCGGCACAGCACGCCGTCCTTCACCTGCGCCGACGACTTGTGCATGGGGTTGCCGTCGGAATAGTCGAACGTCTCGAACAGGCGGATGAACTCGTCCTCCTTGCCCTTGGTGACGCGGAAATCGTAGATGTGCAAGAAATTGCCCTTGGTCGCGAGAGGTTCTTGCGCCATGACGGCCCTCCTCTTCGAGGTCGATAGGAGGCTACGCCGACGATTGCGGGATCGCAACCGCTCGGCGCGATTGCGGCCCCGACGAAATGGGATATGCTGAGACAGCTCTCATCGAGGCTGCGAGAGGCCATGGCGTGGCAAAAGGTGGCATCGCTCGATGCGTTGCGCGACGGCGAAACGATCGGCATCGAGATCGACGGGACGGAAATCGCGCTCTTCCGGCTGGGCGACGATGTCTATGCAGCCGGCGGCATCTGCACGCACGAGTTCGCGTCGCTCGCCGATGGTTTCGTCGAGCCGGCGGACGGCACGATCGAGTGCCCCTTGCATCAGGCGCTGTTCGATATCCGCACCGGAAAGGTGCTATCCGGTCCCGCCGCAGAGGATCTCAAGGTCTATCCGATCAGGATCGACGGCCGCGACATCTTGATCGAGCTCGAGGACCCCGGGCGGGCGAGCAATGCAACGACCGTCGGCGCCGCTGCGACCCCGGCACCGGCGCGCGAAGCCGCCGCGATCGCAGCCCCGGCGCGGGCCGAGCCCCGCGACAAGGCGTCGAACGGCGGAGCCGCCACCACCACGCAAACACCCAAGCAATACGTGTGGCCGGACGACGATCTCACCGTCATCCCCGACTGGGTCTATACCGACCAAAATATCTACGAGCGGGAGGTCGAGCGCATCTTTCATGGGCCCACCTGGAACTACGTGGCGCTCGAGGCCGAGATCCCGAATGCCGGCGATTTCATCCGCTCCAATATCGGCCCGACCCCGGTCGTTGCGGCGCGCGCCGAGGACGGCTCGATCACCGTGGTGGAGAACCGGTGCCGGCACCGGGCCGCCGAGTTCTGCCGGGAGCTCGACGGCACGGTAAAGGAATTCGTCTGTCCCTATCATCAATGGACCTACGACCTCAAAGGCAACCTCGTCGGCATCCCGTTCCGGCGCGGGGTCGGCGGCAAGGGCGGCATGCCGGCGGACTTCAGGCTGGAGGATCACGGCCTGCGCAGGCTCAACGTGACGAGCCACCGCGGGGTCGTGTTCGCATCCTATGCGGCGGAGATGGAATCGCTCGCCGATTATCTCGGGCCCGACGTGATGCGCGAATTCGAGGCGACGTTCGACGGCCGCAGGCTGAAGGTGCTCGGCCACTATCGCCATTCGCTGCCGGGCAACTGGAAGCTCTATCACGAGAACCTCAAGGATCCCTATCACGCCACGCTGCTGCACACCTTCCTGGTGACGTTCGGTCTCCTGGTAGCGGGCAATCGCTCGCTCATGCTCACCGACGCGAGCGGCAGGCACGGCGTGATGGCGTCCGCGAAGTCGGACGTCACATCGGTCTCCGGCGACGCCAAGAAGGAAATGCGCAGCTTCAAGGAAGGCATGACGCTGCGCGAGCCGCGCTTCATGGACTTCGTCGAGGAATTCGACAGCCCCTGGTCGGTGACGATGGCGACGATCTGGCCCAACCTGATCGTGCAGCGGGAGATGAACACGCTCGGCATCCGCCAGATCGTGCCGGAAGGGCCGCATGAGTTCATCATGAAGTGGACCATGTTCGGTTTCGAGGGCGACGACGACGCCATGACCCGCCACCGCCTGCGCCAGGGCAACCTGATGGGCCCGGCGGGCTTCCTCGGCCTCGAGGACAACGAGGCGATCAAGTTCGTGCAGGACGGCATGCGGCACGTCGGGGACGGCAAGCACCTGGTCAAGCTCGCCCCCGAGACGCAGGCGGGGACCACGGATACCCTGATCTCCGAGGCCGCCATTCGGGCGATGTACAAGCATTGGCGCCGGGAGATGGGCGTGTAGAGCGTGTTGTGGTGAGTTGGATGCATAATAGTGCGGCGGACTCGGTGCGCTCCCTCCCCCTGCAAGGGGGAGGGTTGGGGTGGGGGTCATGCAAGATCACGTGTTTGGGACTCATCGCATCACCCCCACCCCACCCCTCCCCCGCAAGCGGGGGAGGGAGCAGACCGAGTCTGCCGCGCGTGCTGATCCCACTTCGTCGGAAAGCACGCTAGGGATTTCGACATGCTCGACAGGAGTCACCCCGCGGCCAACGACCGGCGCATCGAGGCGCTCATCCTTGCGCACGAGCTCGGCACCTTCAACAGCGCCTATGCGGCCGCGCTCGACGAGCAGCGGCTGAGCGACTGGGCGGAGATGTTCACCGACGACGCGTTCTACGTCGTCATCTCGCGCGAGAACGCCGACCGCGGGATGCCGGTCGGGCTGATCTATTGCGAGAACAAGGGCATGATCCTCGACCGCGCGTTCGCGCTCGAGAAGACGGCGATGTTCGCGCCGCGCTACCTGCGCCACATCGTGGGAAACCTGCAGGTGCTGGGCGAGGAGCAGAACGGCGACATCCGGGCGCGCGCCAACTACGTCGTCCTGCAGGTGCTGCTCGACCGGCCGGAGGCCAAGCTGCACCAGGTCGGGGTCTATTACGACAGGTTCCGCCGGATCGGCGACCAGATCAAGCTCGCCGAGCGCCGCTGCGTGTACGACAGCCTGCTCGTGGATAATGCGCTGTGCATTCCGGTCTGACGTCCAGCCGTTGCGGCCCCTTCCCGGCCATGATTTCCTGCCACAGGCTATTTGAAATCCGCGCAAGGCGCCGTTCGGCCCCTTGCACTTCCCGCGACAAGGCGCTGACCTGACGATCATGGATGCGATCGCCGCCGACGAGCGCTTCTTTCACGCCCTCAATTACTGCATCGCGATGCCCGGCCCGGAGACCCAGCAGCTCGCCGTCTACGTCGGCTGGCTGGCGCACCGCACCATCGGCGGCATCATCGCCGGCGGCCTGTTCATCCTGCCTGGCGTGGTCTGCATGATGGCGCTCTGCTTCGGCTACGTCGAAGGCGCCACCTCGCAGATCGGCCAGGCCGTGTTCCTCGGCGTGAAGCCCGCGATTTTCGCCATCATCACCGAGGCCGTCCTGCGCTTCGGGGGGCACGTGCTGCGCGGCCGCTGGATGGTCGCGCTCGCGGCGCTCGCCTTCGTCGCCGCGTTCTTCTTCAAGCTCTCGTTCCTAATCATCGTCTTCGGCGCGGCGGTGATCGGCCTCGCCGCCGGATGGGCGCGGCTGCCCGGCTTCACGCGCCCCCTCCCCCATCCCGTTCACGACCTCGGCGCCGGTCACGAATACGAGGAATTGCCCGACCATACCCGGCCCAGCCGGGCACGGCTCGTC
>WNEZ01000567.1_pt1 | contig 30070 bp, 27 predicted proteins | sample 5400521 | NCBI WGS metagenome assembly WNEZ01 (sample SAMN13153339, study PRJNA577476) | soil metagenome | isolation source: 120 cm saprolite under Douglas fir tree site 2 hole 1 replicate 1 | place: USA:California | collected 2015-04-18 | reverse complement strand
TGCGAACTGCTCGACCGCCGCCGCTTCAAAACCCAAAGCGAGGCCCGCATGGCGGTCTTCGAGTTCATCGAAGGCTGGTACAACCCCCATCGCCGCCATTCCGCCCTCGACTATCTTTCACCGATCAACTACGAAAGGACTCAGCAAACAGAAAGTTTAACCGCAAGCCCAACACCGTCCATCGAAACGGGGTAGCTCCACTCATCGAGCGCCGCGATCTGTTTGCGAGCTCCCGCAAGGAGATGGAGCTGGTCGACGTCCGCTCGATTGAGGTCTCTCGTTCTCTGCTACAACGGCTGCTCGGTCTCGGCACCGTCGCCGTGGCGTCCGCGGCGAGCGCCGAATTTCTGATCATCATGAGCGATATTCGAGATCCCCGAGACGTCGCCGACACGGTGCGGCAGGCCCGCCTTAAGCGCCTTGCCTGATTGCCGAAATCGAGGTTGCACCGGGCAAAGGTTCGACGGCGACAGTACCGCTTATCGAACGCAGCTGCGTAACACAAGCTGACTCGGGGTAAACATTCAATTGCTCTGCCTTCTTGCGATGTGCCGCAGGCTGATGCTTATAGATGGCAATACAGGCTTTTGACATTGACCGAGATAATATGATAGATATTTGCCTATCTGTACATGTAAAAGCAAAGATGTCGGAGCAACCCCCATGGCTAAACGAGAAGAAGTTAATAGTTCGCCGTATGTCTCGCCATACGAGATGTTCAGTGATGTTACAGTCTGGAGATGTGGTTATTGCGGCGGTGTATGGCGCAAAGATGAGCAGGCAGTTCATGTAGACGGTTGTATTCACGCTAAGCCCTCAGTCATCCAGTGACCGATCCGAAATCTTCTCAACAACGAATTCCCCCATTTGATTTTCCCGAGGCGAAACTGTCGACTCGGATGCGTGCGTGTGCGGGCAAATCTCTATTCGATCCTGCTCAGGCCTGGTCGGATGGTCGAGACGCGGCTCCTCCGAGCTGCGTGGAAGTGCGCCGATGAAGGCCGCTGCATCGCGCGACATGAACGCAGCTACGAAGAGCAACAGCAAGTGCTCGACCTCCGACCACTACCTCGATTTGCGGTAGGGCAAGCCGGGCGAACTGGCAACTCCCGCCTAACTGCGACCGAGCCGCCAGCGTAGGCGTCAGTCAACGGCGGCGTAAAGCCGGCGAGCCGAGCGAGCGAACCCTTGACGGAACGGCGCAACGGAGGGTACTCGCGCGCAGACGGTCGCTGCGCGCAGTCATCCCAAGACCAAACCATGGGAGAACTTCGCCCTGTGCGTCCCTTGACTGCCGCCTGAGTACGTTGTCGCAACCGGGGCTTGCCCGGAATCTTCACAACAACAAGCAATACGTAACCGGTGTGCCGTCATCCGGTAGAGCCGCGCGTATGAACACTTCGGATGTGAGCTTAGATGAAGTGAACAAGCTCACCAGCACGCCCGCGAGCAGTCCGGCGCCCTTGAAAACCAGTTCAGGCACTTCCCGAAAAGCCTGGCTCGCCAGATTCTCCAGCGTGGTTATCGCACCCTCGACCGTCAACTCCCCAAAGAGATTTGCGGCCTCGTCGTTTGAGGGATCTGCGTTGTTAACCACGACGTAATAGCCATGGTCCGACTTTGGGTGTATCTGAACCTGGGCGTCGTTCCGGATAGTGACCATCCCGCTCGCAAGACCCAAGCCTCCGCTGGGAACTGGAATGCCAGTACCATCCTGGGCTGCTACCATCCGCATAGCGCATACATTGTCATCAGCCATGATGATCTCTCCTCAACGTCGCTAGATTGAACTTTGCTTTTTGACTGCCCTCTTCTCGTGCTGCTCAGGTCGAACTTAATTTCCCGCTCGCCTGACTGGTGGCGCTCGTTGCAGAGGCAGACGTCGTGGTCGGCGCCGATCCGGCGGTAGACGTTGGACTCTCTGTCGACCGGAATGGCGGGTGTGGTCGAAGGCAATTGACGAAGCAGCAGGAGATACTGGTTACGCTGCTCGGCAGGGTGGTGTCCGATACGGGAGAAAGAGTCGCCAGGGCCTCGGAAAACCACGCGATAATGCGCATCCCGGGACGCCTCAGAGTTCTTGAACCTGCGTCAAAACCGCTTCCGATCAGCCAAAAGGGACCGGGCGCAGCCGGGTACTGTGCCGCGGCCAAATCCTGCTCGGACCAATCCGATGAGGCTCGGAGATTACGTATAACTACGAAGCCGCTGGTCAGCATTGGCGATCGTCCTTCTGCAACATCAGGGCGTGGCAAGGTGAGTGCGCGGGGGCTTGAAGACCGCTACCGGTGCGTTCGCGACCGCGCTAGAGCCCACGTAATACCAGCCTCGCTTCTGACGCACGCGATCATTGCATTGAGACTTTCCCGTGCAACCTCGCAGCCGAAAATCTGGATAAGCCTAATCTATTCGTTGCGCGACACAGGCTTTCCGCGCATTTGCGACAGCGTTGGCGCTGGCCGCGGCGGACCTCGTCTCAGGTGTCACGCAGACATGATCATCCGGGAAAGCATCTCGCCAAACATAACCTTGGAGGCATGTGTCTGGGCCAGACGGGCCACCGTTCGGATTCCGACGCGAACTGGCTGAAGCATTGTCGGCACGCGCCTGCTGCCGAACGCTTGGTGGCACACAGACATGATCTGAACCTGAGGGGTTTGCTTCTCGCCAGACAAACCCTTGCTTGCATGTGTCGGGACCATAGCTGCAGTCACTTTGGCTGAAGGCGCTTGAACTGAATAGGATCACAATTGCGGTGAATATGCCAAGCTGAACAAAAGCTCTGAGGTTACCAAAGCTCGATGCATCCTTAGTTCGAACACTACTGGCCATCTCAGCCTTCATAGTTTCTCTCCATGGGTGATGCGTTGACTCTTTACCCACTTGACATCGAAATTAGACGGTCACTCCTATGGGCGTCCTGCGAAAGAAGGCTGCATCTACCAGCACCACACTTCTTCGACACCGCGGACTTCGTTGAGCCCGACAAAAACTCGTTCATGGAAGAACTCCACGCTCCAGCGTCGTCCTTGCTTAGCCAAGCATAAAGCGTGGGTGTGGAAATCCCTGCAGCCGGACACTAAAGCTGCATCTGTCGTCTCAACGATTCGAACCCTGCCATGAGTCCTAGTTGAATTGCTGCTTGCAAACTAGGGATGACTGGGAGCCCGACTGTCACGGGTTGCTGCTGAATCGCTGTTTGCGCGAATTCCTTGGGTAAGATCGGTAGTCCAACGCCACCGAAAAGAGGATTAAGCCCGATCGGTTGTGCCAATCCCATGACTAGTTGGAATATACGATCCACGCGAGCGGCATTGCGGGACAGTGATTTGCCCGCAAAATCAGGATGATGCGCGACGACCAAACCGGCAGCTCCGGTGACAGCAGGCGCCGCCATCGAAGTGCCATCCCATGATGCGTAACCGCCGCCTGGCACCGAGCTAATTATTGCAACACCTGGAGCACACACTTTTACCTCTGGTCCGTGACAGGAGAACTTTGCCGGGAAAAGTCCCATGCCCAGCACCGAGCCAGATTCGGCAGTCTGAGCGTGATAGGTGTCGTCTGGGTATTGACCTTGCTGACCAAGCGCTGAGACGCACAAAACACCAGGAACTACTGCAGGAAACTGCACCGGTCCGCTCGAGTTGCCCGCGGCCACGATTACAGCAACCCCGGCCTCCCTTGCTCTATTCATCACCTGTTGAACTATTTCCGATCGGTCGTCTGAACCAAGACTGCAGTTGACGACGTCAATTTGGTTGTCTATGCAATAGTGAAGCGCAGCAACCAGATTATTGAAAGCGCCACCCGGAAATAGCTTTAATACGTGAATTTCGGCCTCCGGACAAAAGCCTCTTATTTGGTTGTTCTCGCCATTCCCTGCGATAACCCCTGCGCAATGCGTACCATGACCCATCGAGTCAGCGTTCCACGATCGTTGGTCCGGATTCTGATCCTGATCCAGACTAGTGTAATCGCGGCCGATTTTGATGTGTTTAAGCGCTGGATGATTGTTATCGCATCCAGAGTCTATTATGGCGATTTTTATCCCGCGACCTGTCAGCGCGCTGTTTACATTATTCAGGCCCATTAGTCGCTGGCCCCAGCCAAAAAAGGGATTGCCCGGGAAGCCGGCCTGCTGAAATTCGTTGAGCGGCTTCAGTGTCACTAAATTAACGCCTTTTGCGTCGAGTGCTGGCCGTGAGACGAATTTCTCCCAGCAATTGGCAAAAGGTTTGATATAGAGCGCGAGTACCTTATTGAGAAATCCCCCTTGTACCGAAAGCGTGGCATCGCCGTTTGCATCGGTGGTTTCCTGATCTTGGGAGCCGTCCTCCGTATAGAGGAATATTTCTGCGTTCGGCAATGCTCTGCCGGCACCATCTTGAATGTGGAACCTTACTCCGGTACCGCCGGAAAACACTCCGGTCAGAGCTGCAGGACCGAAAGCGAGGTGCTTAAGAAGGCGATCGCGTTCGACGAGCATGCCGGGATGGGCTATGCTTTGAAGATAGACCCCCTGCTCGGGCGTAGTAGTGGCAACGATGATATCCTGGCTCGCAAGGGGACCGGCTGAGAGCGCCGAAAATCCGCTAGGCTTGATACGGCGGATGACATCTACATCAGGCATGTTATCGAGTGCGCGAAACACTTGATTGGCGTCATAGACGGGATGTGGTCCAGAAGCTAGAACCGCCAATTCGACTTGGTCGCGCGCGGCGAACATATACTGCACTTTCCGGGATTGTACGTCGGGGTTTGTTGCTCCGCGGCTTGACGTTGTTCCCGAATCCGCGCCAGCTGCTTGCGAGGTTGAGGTAGCAGCCGGTTTTCGCACGTCCTTCTGCTCACTGATTTCTTTGTTGTCTGGCATATTTTTCCCTATCAATGACGCCCCAAAAGCGTCAGGTGATCAGTAGCGTAACCCTGAATTAGAATCGAACATGAAGCCGCTGCCCAACTCCGTTCGAACTCGGTTAACTTCGGAGCTGGGGATTTCAACGACAACTACACCAGTTTTTTGGTCGACGCTCACCACACGCGACCCCGGGACAGATCGCAAGGCTTTTTCAACGGCCTTCAAAGTTAGATCAACTGATTTGCCTGGGTCGCGGGAAGCTATAATGAATTGCTCCAGCATAACGGGCACTCATACACCCTATCGGGTTGGAACTCCCTTAGTCTTAGCTTTCCGTTCGGTTTGTCGACGACTACTGATACGGTTCACCGTGCTAGTATCGCTTTTCTCGCTCTCCGGACCACAGCCCATCCTAAGCCGTTCTAGGTCCCAACCACTCCGCGAACCTCGGTTGGTGGTGTGGTCGAAGGAATTTCCGTTAGGGGTGGCCAAAGTTTAAAGTCTCACTGTTTATGCTATACCCACTGATTGTGGCGCCAATCGCGGCTGCGCCGACAGCATGCTGAAAATCATGGGAACTGCCTGCTGTGCGACCTGCTGCGCCAACTGACCAAAGTCGAAGCCTTGCGGGGCCAACTGCGGCGCGGCTGACTGTGCCGCCAATCGCGGCTGTGCCGAGAGCATGCTGAAAATCATGGGAACTGCCTGCTGTGCGACCTGCTGCGCCAACTGACCGAAGTCGAAGCCTTGCGGGGTCAACTGTGGCGCGGCCGCAAACGGCAGCAGGTGGCTGAACTGCCCGGCGAGGCCGCCCAGCTGTTGCCCCAGCGCTTGCTGCCCCAAGGCACCACCAATGGCGCCGCCTAGCTGCGGAGCGATGCCTCCAAGGATGTTGCCAAACAGCCCCTGTGGTGCCAGCTGCGGCGCGGCTGACTGTGCCGCCAATCGAGGCTGCGCCGAGAGCATGCTGAAAATCATGGGAACTGCCTGCTGTGCGACCTGCTGCGCCAACTGACCGAAGTCGAAGCCTTGCGGGGTCAACTGTGGCGCGGCTGCAAACGGCAGCAGGTGGCTGAACTGCCCGGCGAGGCCGCCCAGCTGTTGCCCCAGCGCTTGCTGCCCCAAGGCACCACCAATGGCGCCGCCTAGCTGCGGAGCGATGCCTCCAAGAATGTTGCCAAACAGCCCCTGTGGTGCCAGCTGCGGCGCGGCTGACTGTGCCGCCAATCGCGGCTGCGCCGAGAGCATGCTAAAAATCATCGGCACTGCCTGCTGTGCGACTTGCTGCGCCAACTGACCAAAGTCGAAGCCTTGCGGGGCCAACTGCGGCGCGGCTGACTGTGCCGCCAATCGCGGCTGTGCCGAGAGCATGCTGAAAATCATCGGCACTGCCTGCTGTGCGACTTGCTGCGCCAACTGACCAAAGTCGAAGCCTTGCGGGGTCAACTGCGGCCCGGCTGACTGTGCCGCCAATCGCGGCTGTGCCGAGAGCATGCTGAAAATCATAGGAACTGCCTGCTGTGCGACCTGCTGCGCCAGCTGATCAAAGTCGAAGCCTTGCGGGGCTACCACGCCGACAGTGGAATTTCCGCCCAACATTGAGCCTGCCATAAACTCCCTCCGTTTCAGATGCGTTTGAGCTTCTATTAGATGCGTTTGAGCTTCAGAGCGGGGAGAAGGAGGCCGACTGGCGCCAGTCGCCAGGTGAACCAGAGATTCCTCGACCCGAGATAGGTCCCACCCTTAATCGTTCATTAACACGGGATCCAAAAAAAAACAAACGGTAAATAAACCGAAAAACGCCGGTCGAAATAAAAGCCAAGCAACCGCTTGGTGGTTGCGTCACTCAGGTAATGGGAACGCAGTTTTGCATCAGCAATTGGACGAGTCGAGCAGTTGAGTATGTAGTTCCTTCGCCGTTCCATATCGTACGCGAACAAATGCCTAATCACTACAGTTGCGGAATCGCGACGAGCGAGCGGCCTGCTGGACCCGGCCCGCCGAGCAAGGTGTACTAACTGTCTCGGTCCGAATGGTGAATCACAATCGCTTACTATGCGCGTACGCCGTTATCGGCAAAGGAGGGCGCCATGACGGGGCCTAACGTTTTCAACCCCAATCGAACCGACTATATTACGCGCGTCCGTAAATATTAGAAAATCGACTGTACATCTTCCCCGCGCCGCAGCCACTGGCGCTGTACCAGGGGCGTTCCGTCCAATCGTCACTACGAACTCAAAGTCGGCCTTAAACGGCAATTGGTTCGGTGCCTACAATTCGTAGAGACACATAGGCTTCAGATGCTTCAGTGCTTCAGGTAAAATTGGGAAGGTTTCTATACCTATAATAGTCCGTTCGGTTCGACTTTGCGAAAGGCCTAAATCCCTTTGAGTCGGGGTCGATACGGCTTGACCGCAAGGAACAGACCAACAGCTGTCAGTATCAGCGGCCACCAATGAGCCATTAGTACGCTGCTAATCGTACCAACCAATAATAGAGCTAGAGCAGTTGGAGTGAGAACGGCATTGTGAATGAATGTGGCGGAGATTTCCTCTGCGCGGTCGAACTCGTTGTGAGCCCTCGATGAATCAGCCACGATCCTTTGTGACCTTGCGGTGAAAATGTGCTTCTGCGACCTTCCGATCCATCGGCGAGGTGCCGTCAGGGTCAGGCGAACACCAGCCGACTCCCCAACGTGTAAAGGAACGTGATTATGATCGAAGGCATAAGTTAACTCCGGCTCAGTGGAGATGACAGTCAGACCATAAGCGGCTGGGGTGTTCCCCAAGTTCCGGAGAACAATCATATATTGAGCTCGCGAACGGCCTGACGCACGGGGCGGATTAAGTTCAGCAGTTTGTTCCCAGAATTGTGCAATGGTCAATTGTGCACTCGCGTGGTGCACTTCCCCAGATCTCCCCTGCGACGTCGCCTGAATAGTTATCGGGTAGTCGCCGGCTCGGCTGTCAGGCGACCGCGGCACTTTGAGCTCGAATTCGGCCACGCGACTTGCCACTGGTGCGAGGTGAACCAAAAGTACAGGACTAGCGACCCAAGGAGTCGGCACGCCGCCCAGCGTCAACGAGACCTCCTCATCGACGTGCGCGAGATTTGTCACCTCGGCTCTCAGCCTTACCGCTTGTCCAGGGATTGCAGTGATGGTAGCGCTCTCCAACCGGAGAGCGATTCCCAGGACCTCCTCTCGGTGCAACTCAAAATCGATTTCAAGATCACCCGACGGCCCAAGCTTTTCTTCGATTTGCTGTGGATTGAACCCGCTGTGTTCTGCTCGTAACTGGACTACCGTGTCTCTATGTTGAGTTCTCGGGTCGTGAAAAAGGAATCTGCCGCTATGGTCGCTCGCGGCGTCGCCGGTGAGCCCATCGACCGTCCAAGTTACTCTCGCGCCGCTTAAGGGCTCACCTTTGTCGGTCCTTACGACTCCCGTTATTTTCATCGCCTCGCCTCATTTGATGCTGGCGCAAAAAGAATCGGCATAACTGCGCCAAGCCTCACTTGTCGCCGCGCCTCTAACTTTGCCTCAGCACGCGCAACCCTGGACCTCCCTCATAGCAGGATAGTTGAAACTCAGATATCTCAGATATCTCAGATATCTCAGATCGTCTCGCGTGGCGAACAATCTGCACCAGCCCTCCTTGGCAATTCAACGAATTAACACTGATTAGCTAATGACTCCGTCTACTGGCTAAAAGCATAGCCCGAGATGGTGGACCTCAGGGGGACAGTATGCACAATTCGGAGGACCCACATTCGAGGGAATCAAGGCAGGCTTCATGATGAAAATCTTCCCAAAGTTCTCTTCTCTACCATTGACTTTTGCAGTAATAGTCAAGAGACTCCACATGGGTACGTTTTCAGGTATATTGAAACTTGCGCTCGGCATCATTCCATTTGTCGACCAACGCGCGGCCACATCGAAGGATTCTCCCGGAGGCCCATCCAGATGCATCTCCCCGCCGTTACCAAGCGCAGCGCCCCATAGGGTTAGTCTTTGTCCTCTCAAACAGCTTACAAAAGCTTTGAAGACCATAGGATTCGTTTCAGCGATCGTCAAACTAACTAGCCCGCTTGTTGGCGCTCGCTGTCCCGCCGGAGGATTTGTGCTTAGGACTGTACCTGGCGGCTGATTTTTGGTTGGCATGTAGTTGATTGGCAGGCCGATTCCTAGGCCTGCATTCGTCAGGATATTGCGGGCTTGGTTTAGATTGCTACCAACAGGGATGCTAGGCACGACCATCGGACTCGGTGTCGCAGGTGGAGGAGGCGGGATTGTGGCGACCGTAAGCTCGACCCAGCTGCCCTTCAGGACCCGGGCGCCCTTTGGGGGGGAACTAGCCGATACCGGAAGCACGTCATTGTTGGCCTTTAGGACCTTGCGACATCGTAAGCCTGCGGCTTTCAGTTGCTTTACGGCGTCGGCGAACTTCTTGTGAACGACGTCAGGAACGGTAACGGAGGCTGCAATCGTTAGGTCAACCGTTGTGCCTTTCACGACGGGTTTACCTGCTTCTGGCGCGGTCTTCCATACAGAGTCCGGGGGTTGCTGTGGGTCATCGGTTTGCAGTGTGAAAACCTGACCGACTGCTAGCTTTTCGACTTTCAGACGTTCCTTAGCTTCATCGATTTTCATGTCGCGAACATCGGGGACCATAACTGGAATCGGACTGGCGATCATAAGAGTGATTCTTGTGTCCTTGGAGACTGGCGAATGCGCCGAAGGAAACATCTCCACTACGGTGCCGGACGTCTTGTCGGATTGCTCGGGCGTGGAAGTGGATTTAAGCCCGAGCTCTGCCAGCTTGGCCGCGGCCTCTTGAGAAGGAAGGCCGACCACGTTGGGCAGTTCGACCGGGGGGGGAGGCGCGGATACCGTGAGAATAACTGCTGTGCCCTTCCAAGCCGGCCAATGCGCCGTTGGTGAGGTCAGGATAACGATGCCCTCCCGCCTATCGGGGGCTGGTTTGTGGACTTCCGGTCCGATTTTTAAGCCCGCCGCTCTTAGCCGGCTCTCGGCCTCGTCGAAACGGTTGCCAACCACGTTGGGGACGAGCACAAAAAAATGGCGAGCGCCAGCTATCAGCGAGATCAACAGCAGAACAGAAGCGACAGCGTACGGAAGCTTTCTCCAAAAGGGCGGGATAGGCTTTCTGCACAACTCGAACGTCAGCGCCAGGTCATCATCACCCATCTCCTCCGACTTATTCAGCGGTTCATACGACCGGCGGGAGAGTCTGAACGTCAAGTGGCGGCTGACGACTTCCTCCTCGATTCGTACAACAAATTTGCCCTCGCGATTGCTTTCGCCTTTGAACATCTGCCGACCGCCGCTCAAGATCTCGACTATGACGCCGTTCAACGCCCTCTCATTTTCTCGATCCCGAACAATCCCCTCAATGGCCCGAAGACGCCGAGGCAGTTCGAAAACCAAATGGAGTTCGCCGGTAGCTGGCAAGACACCACGTTGCTGTTGAGATTCATAGCCGCGATATTGGACCTGAACGGTCAGAGATTCGCCAACGATCGAGAGTCCGCTTTGGTTAGCGAAATGGAATTCACCACCACTGCCTGTCTCGCCCCTGAATAATTCCTGCAGACTACCAGAGACGACTGTAACCAAGGCGCCCTTCAAAGGTTCTCCGGTCTTTCCATCGCGAACGGTTCCAGCTATTGCGAACGCCAGACGTGACAGTTCGAAGGCTGGCTTGAGTTCGCCGGAGGGTAGTAACTGTTCATGCCGTTCTTGCGGCTGGTAACCGGTTTTTTCAATGCGAATAATGAGCGATTGCCCGACGACCAGCAGCCCGCGTTCGTCCTTGAAAGAAAACTCACCCTCATTGCCGGTGTTGCCTACGAACAGTTCGCGGCCACCCTCGAATAGCTTGACCGTGGTGCCACTCAGCGGCTTGTGGCTCTGGTTTTCTCGAACCGACCCGAAGACTCTTAGGCCCGACAACACGAAATTGACCTTGAGTTCGTCTTGGGGCACCTTGCGGGTTATTTCTTGAGAATTTAACCTATGATGCTCAGCGCGTAGGTTAATGGTTCGTCCAGTTAGATGGGTCCTGTGGTCCTGGAAAGAAAACTCACCGTGCTGGTTCGATTCTGTTTCGAAGACCTCGATTTCCTCGATTGTTCCAGTTACACGCACACCTGAGAGTAACTCGCCCGCCTCTGTCTTCACCGAACCCGAGATTTTCATTGCTTACTCCTCGGTTCCGAGAAGAGAACCTCTCCGGACCACGAACTCGTTCGGCGCCATTGCCCAATTACATTCCCGATCATAGACCCGTGCTCGTCGATTTTAGCCGAGTCGGAAAACACGGAAACTAACTTCGACGTCGTGCGGAGAGAAATTTTCGAGGTCCAATCGGTATTCAATTGCTTGTCTTGTATGATTGGCCATTATTCTCCAGGCGATGCTGGCATCGCCAAGAGGGCGGCAACTCGCTATGTAGAAACGATGTGCCTCCTCTCGCTTAGCTTCCTCGATCCCGACATCCGAGCGGTCGTTGGCAGCGACACTGATGTTCCCTTCCGCGACCAATTCGGCAAATTCATGCAGTCTCCAGTGCGGGCGAGCGACGCCTGCGTAATGGCGATGGCGTAGATCGAGTTCATTATGCTGCGGAGCACGAGGGTCGGCTGCCATGCGAAGCCGGCTCGCGTTCGGTCCTATCCTCACGCGCGCGACCTCGACTTCATTGCCACCGCGTGATTCACTCGTGCTTAGCTCAAGCCGTGTAATTTCCCGAATGAACGCGTGTCCAGAATATTGCGGATTTGCGACATTTTCTCGTCGATCGATGGGCTCCTCATCATAGCGGACCATCAAGTACACATGCGTGTCACCCGGATACGCCTGGGGCTCGATACGCAGGGATTGCGGATCCGACAGAAGTATTTCTCGGCCGTTACGATCGATTGCCAGGCCGGGCGCAACCGTCAGAGTCGTGCCATCGGAAGATATCCCCACCTCCAGGCTATTAAGGTAGTTTGGAACGATACCCCAGCCGTGCATTGATTGATTGTGCAACCGGTGTTTGACGTTTCTGTAGGTCTCCGCAGCTTGCCAGTCCTCCGCGTGCGTAAAGAACCCCTTGAAAAAATTAATTCGCTTCAACTCCATCGCTTGATTCATCCTCAGCTGCTAGAAGTGTATTCGATTGAACACATTCCGATAATTGAGCTCCGACCGATGATCATCAAAAGAGGGGCGATTTCAATCCAGCAGCCTCCGATAATGGAGTTAACACCAATGATCTGAACGTCGGCGCCAGTGATAGCTTCTTCTTCAAGCGGTTCGTAATCGAGCGCGATAAAACAGTGCGTATGCGCCGGCTTCTCTGCGTTAAGAAGCCGACGCAACCGCCGGACTCGCACAAGCAAGGCCAGGTCACCGGCCGTCGGTGGTTCCGAGACAAAGAAGGTAAAAACGGTCCGGCTGTCTCGGCCGGCCAGTGGAAGCCGTAACCATTGGAGGCCCGTGTTGTCTATCGAAAGTGATGCTGGCGATCTCGCTGTGACTAGGAAACATCCACCCAAGTCTTCATGCTCACTGACGAACGTATCGATCCCAATGGTAGATGAAAGCCCTATATTCAAGCCCCTGGGCCAGGCCCACTCGTCAATAGAGACTTCTTCGTCAAGAAAAACCGCGGCTATCTTCTGCAAACCTTTCGCAGTGCAACGGTGCTTGTAGAGCTCTGCCGCGCACGATACAGCCCTGCGTAGGCGCCGTCGGTCGTGCTCGCCCGGATACGGACAGAAGATCTCATCGCCTGGGTCCAACGCCACCCAATGCGCAAGCCAGGAGAGAAACTCATGAGGCGGGCCATCGTGGGCCTTATGAGGGTCCACGGCCTCTCCGGCAAATTCGCGAAGGTCTTCGAGTTCACGATACAGCCCGTGCCATAGCGCTAGGAGCGCTAATAGTGGGCTGCTTTTTTCATCCGGAGTATAAATCGACGGGAGATGCTTGAGTAAACGACCGCCCTGTACGATCAGTTCGTCGGTGCTTTGGGTCAGCGGAATCATCGCTGGCGCTCAGACCTGGGTAATGTACGAATTGTGTAGGTCAAGAGCTGGATAAGTTTTCTGCTCGACCAGAATACTCTCGTGCCACTGCGTTTCTCCTGTCCTTCTCAAGCCTACCGACTTTACATAGTCGATTTCTGGTAACTGAGTGAGCAGATGGTACACTTCAGACGCGTAAAAAGTTCGGCCGAGAGGCCATCCCTTTTTCTCTGGTCCCCCATTCAGCGGGTCGACGAACATCTGCAGCCGGCGCTCGCATTCAGCTCGGACGCTTCTGAATGACTCAACGTCCAGCGTATGCAGTGCCAATTCGACCTTTAACTGAATATCCTGGTAGTCCGGTCCCGAGATCCTCAGGCGCGTGGTCACAATTCGCCTTTCATCCAGATATTTGGTCAAGTGGCGTACAAGTTGACCGCTAGGTCGAGGTTTCTGCGCGCCGCCCTTGGGTATGACCAGCAGGTGGACGCCGTTGTCCTCTGCGAAGCAAAATGTTCTTGCCACCTCGGATGTTGCTTCGTAGGCCAGGTGCGCATAGTCTTCACAGGTGACTGCTCGATAGCGATGCTTCAGCAACCATGGACCGCGCATTTCAGCTTCTTCGACGGTTTCGCCATCAGCGCCGCCAATTGCCGGGGTTACGTTAGTCACAGAAATGTGGGACAGATCGATCGAACTGATCGCGCCGGTTCCAACGTTGCCGCGGCTACCACCGCCGACCGTGTAGCTGGCGCGGATATTATCGTTCAATACGGGCGGAATCATGCCGCGTCGATTGTCCCCGAATGTGATAGTGCCTAACCGCCGGTCAAGGACACAATGGCGGCTATTGTCGGTCGATTCGAGAAAACTGTCGACCACTTCCCAGGATACCCATTCGAGTCTCAGTTGATCGGCTGGGTTGGGCTCTCTAACGTGGATCTCGGGCGTCATTATCACCGGTTCATGACGCAAGGTGAAAACCTGATCAGGTTCGCCTGTACTTGAGCCGATGACCTCGTCTTTGATGCGCCGCTCCTGTACTGCATCGGTTGCATTGAGATGAACCCCACGCAAGCGGGGAGGATCGGTGTAGTGCGCAATTGGAAGCCGACCGCGGAGCCAGAATAATGACTGGTCATCGAGCTTAATCGCGCGCCAGTCGGGTGGCGCAATAAATTCAAGAACTCCGGTCCTCGATAAGGAGCCCGTCCCATCCTGGACGACGGTAAGCGGCCGCCATCCAGGGTCGTCAGAGTACTCCCAAATCAGACTTGGCCGGCCTATAGGCCGTGATTCAGCTACGACGAAGAGCAGGGTCTGAGTGAGATTGGCCATCGCTCGGTCAAACGCGAGCGAAATTTCAGGACAGTCCACGCTCAGGTCGAAGGGTTCCAAGCGTCCTGCTCTGAGGTTGGCCGTCAGAATCGAGAGAGCAGGACCATTTTGGGCGATGCAATGTTCTACAGGCATCGGAATTTCCGCGAATCGGATTCCGATTGGCTGCAATTTTGGAGGGCGGCCCGCTTCACCACCGTAATCGCCACTCGAAAGCACGCAACGGATCGAGAACTGCGTCTCGGTTAAAATGGTGGCTGGCGCTAGATCGTCCGGCTTTCGGAAGCTGATAAATCCAGGTTGAGTGAACGCGTTCGTGTGATCCTGGAAATCGTGCAGGCTTTCAATAGTTCCGCGCAAGCCAAGGATTCCGAGCGTTTTCCACGTGCCATCTCGACTAAAGTATTCCCAACGCAGCCGTAGAAGCTGCAGGTTATCGGCCTCGACACCGACCTGGGAATAGCCCTCCGGCATACCAATTTCAATGATGATATTTGCGTTCTCACGGCCTATCAGCGGGCTTAAGACGTAGAAGGTGTTACCCCTCTGCGGCACGTTGCCGAAAGGAACGATCTCAGAGTTTGGATCGATGACTTTGAGCGGCCATCTATCATCTCTGACCGTTGGAATGTCTTTCAACTTCTCTCTATCTTTCGCCGAAATGATCTCACTCAGGTACATTTTCGTCGGCAGTTCGGTCTGCCCGACCGGACGCTCGAGGGCCAGGTTGATGCGTGATATTAACGGCATCTGGATTTGCTCGGTTCCGCCCTCGAGCGCATTGACTAGCCGAAGTCGCAACCATTGCGCTGCAATCTCTGACACTTTCGTTTCGGCAAACGCGCCCGTGGCAATAAACTGCAACCGGCCGCGGCTCCGCAGCGCTTGTGTCTCATCAGCCGCCGGGATGAAAGTAATCCAAGAATCCCCATCCCGTACTTCCCATTCCGTCTCCACGGCTCCCGTCATCGCCCTTTCCAGAGCTATGTCGACGTAGATAATCGTTCCCCGTCGGCAATCGGCAAGCCGGCGGTCACCTAGGTAAAGAATATGGTCGTTGTGCGGGCGCTCTAATATGGGCTCGCCCTTGGCTTCCGGCACACTCAATTGAGGCGTCAATTCTCGACTCGAAGAGCGAATCTTGACCAGCTTGGCGGCCGTCAAGTTTAGGTCTTTGCTGGTCCGGAAGTAGATCGGTCCTTCGGGACCGGAGACGGTCGCCAAGCTGGTCTCTTTACGAACAAAACCAGCGTTCTTTTCGTCCGTTGTGCTGAAGACCGCCCATGTATGAGCACGGCTGGGCCCGCGGAGCTCTGTACCAATCAATTCGAGAAATCGAACAAATGACTTTTCTGGAATGCGATTGATCCGGTATAGCAGGAGCTCGGCCATCCAGGACATCAGCTCAAGCAATGTGATCCCCGGATCGCTTGGATTATAATCGGTCCACTGGGGGCAGAGCGCGGGGATTCGTGCGATCAGGTCCTTTTGGATCTGCTCGAACGTTCGGTCATCAAGCTTTGGCGTCGGCAAACTCACGTCAGCGTTCCTGCTTCAGAAAAAAAGGATAAACCAGGTTGAACTCGCTGTTGGTCGCCCTTACCCGGTAATCGATATTGACGGCTAAAATACCTCGAGAAACATCGCTTCCGCCCTGGTCATCGGCAATGGCCACCCTCAACACCTCGATACGCGGCTCCCATCGAATCAACGCTTCCCGCACGGCCTGGCGGATGGTGTTAATGGTGGAGGCATTAATCGCTGCAAAGACGTAATCATGGATTCCACAACCGAAGTCGGGACGCATGACCCGTTCACCTCTGGCGGTTTCAAGGATAATGCGGATCGACTGCCGGATTTTTTCGTCGTCCTTAGTCAGATCTACGCTGCCCCGCCTGATCCTGGGTGGGAAATACCATCCGCTCCCAAGGAAATCTTTGTTGTCTGACTTCGCCACGCTATTGTCCGAATATGTCCCCGCAGCCGTTGATGCAGAAAGATTTGACCAGATTTGCTAGTTCAGCTTGATAATCGCGCCCTGCACGTTCAGCGGCCCATTTGCCTTGATTGTCATGGTTCCCTCGGACTCAATCTCGATCATTTTTGACTTTATTGACAAACTCACGGTGCTTCCGACCGTGATGCTGTTTGACATCGAATCGATCTTGATGTAGTTGCTGCCACTTTTATCCTTTATCAGTATTTGCTCCGCACCGGCTGCATCACTCAGCAAGACCGAATGCCCGCCATTCGAGCGAATCTCGATTTGCTCCTGCTGTGCCGCGTTGTCATCGCGAAAAATGACTTCGTGGCCACTTCGCGAGCGGATTTTACGCACATTGTTTTTACCGTCTGCATTCTTCTCTGGAGGCTGGGCCTGGGTGTTCCACAGCCCACCCAATACATACGGGAAATTGACGTCGCCATGTTCGAAGGCCACCAGCACTTCGTCGCTGACTTCCGGCAAAAAAACCGCGCCTCGATCCTGACCTGCCATGAAGGTCATGATCTTTGTCCAGTCGCTCTCTGTGCCGTCGGACAACCACGGGAACTTTACCTTGACCCGCCCAAGTCCCTGTGGATCCTGATTGTTGGTGACGAGACCCACAACGACACCAACCACTCGCCGTGTTTTTCGTTGCTGCTCCTGATCGTCAGTCAGCAAGTCGACGACATTCATACGGCGCTCCTCTTCATGTCACAGCTGGTTCGATACCCTTCGTTCGAGATGCGATGGGTCGCCTTGTTGACGTAATATTTGCCGGAGAACCACTCACCAACTCCGTCGAGCTGTATTCTCATCCCCGGCCGCAAGTCCGGCCGACCAACCATTTCGATACTTGCTTCAATCAAACCATCGCTGCTCCGTTGCAGCTCAGCAAGGGCAATCTTCTGGGCCTCCGCTTGCGACGTCACGGGTCGGTCGGTAATCACCCGTACCGCCTGACCGTAAATCTGCTGGGCCACTTCACTGCCAAACCGCTTCTGGGATTCCTGCCGATGCTCGTCACCGGCATTGGCCCTTGCCTCGATCATCTTCCTCCCGTTTCGATCCCAGGCGCGGACAATCACTTCTGTATACATCGCGTCTGTCTTTAGTTGCGGGCTAAAGCTCAACAGGTCGCGCCCCCAAGTCAAAGACATATCCGCAGGGCGATCGGTTTTCGGCTGTATAAACGAGAGTGTTCTTCCAGAAAGTGAGTATTCGTAGCCATTAGATTTAGCCAGCTCTTCAATAAATTGAAGGTAACTTTTGCCCCCTTGTTTGATCTTGACGGGAAACACATCCGAAGTCGGATCGACATCGGGCGTCAGCTGGGCCTGGTTCGCGATCTGGCCCACGATATCGCTGTCGGTCTTATCGCGGTAAGGTTCGACGTCACTCGGGGTCGTCAAAAACACGTACGCGCTGTCGGCACCCTCAACTGAGAAGGTTGGAGCGAGTCCCTGCGTGAAGCTGGCGCTGATGTTCTGAATCTTCCCTTGCGTCACCTTCTTGAGCTTCAAATAACCGAGGGATATCGACACCTCATTGCCGAACTTGAAAAGCGGGTGCCCAAGCCAGCGGAACGGGCGGACGCTTTGTTCGCCTTGCCCGCCGGCCGGTGCATATTCATCCTGTACCTGGAACTTGAACGAGTTCATTTTATTGAGCTCCTGCTCGATTTCCAGGCTGGTAATGACATGGGATACATCGGCACGCAGGCGAGCGCCGTTGACGATGATCTCGAATCTGGGGGCGAAAGTGCTGATATCGACCGCGCTAAGCGCCATCTCTCTCTCCGCGCGAATAGCCAAGCTTCGGAATCAGCAGTTTTGAACCGGTGTAAAGACGAAACGGATCGTCGAGGCTGTTGGCATTGGCCAGCACCTTCCACATTCTGGGATCACCATAAGCGTCGGCAGCAATGTGCCAAAGGGCCTCTCCTTCCTTGACAGTTCGGAGCTTATATCTGTCTGGTGAAGCGCGCTGTGTTTCGTGCACTTGCACTTCGACTGGGATATATTCGCGAAAACTAAGAGTCACACGAGCACGGACAGGGGTGCCATCATCAAGAAAAAGGACGAATTGTTTTTTGACATTTTCGAGCACCCCAACGAATTGCAGACTACCCCAGATAACCTTGCAAGGCGGCGGTGCATGCAGCTCTTCGTCAATGGCGAGAAATCGATCGATTTTGGCCAGGTAAAGGTCCCGCAGATCCTGCTGTTGCCCGTACGTGTAAGAATCGAGCATCACCTCCAACGAAAGGACGCGGGCATCGCCACTGGCGTACTGTATAATCGGCGACTCAAGACCTGGCACTGCGGCCGATGCGAAATTGTTCTTTTTCTCAATCGAGTAATCGGTGGGGTTGAAAGGCAAGGTCAGTACGTTCTTCCCTTCGGATTCGTCAAACAGAACCGATGATCCGGTCACTTTGCCGCGCACGATCTTTAGGTTTTTGTTCCCGGTAGGCACGATATTAGAGTCCCCGCACCCGTTTCTGACGCCGGATTTGGTCTGCCAGCAAAGCATAAATACGATTGGTGAGCGCCGGAATGTCCTGTTCCGTCAGAGCACGCACGCCTGGCATCCTTACTGCGGGCGCCTCACCGCCCGGTCCTCTGGTCGGTAGCTCCTGCGTCGCTGAATTCCGGGATTCTGGTGTCCGAGACCGGTGCGAATAGATTATACCTGAACGTCCATCAACCTCGTCCCGATTGTGCGAAGTCTGACGATCTAAGTGAATTAGTCTGCGGCGCCCCAGGAGTGCGGCTTCCGCGGTGACCCGGAAGCCCGCGTCGGCGCTTGTTTCAGAGGATTCCGAGCTAAGTAGTATAGGATGTACATCGCTGCGGCTGGGCGGAAGCGATTTCGAATGTTCTTGGTAAAGAGAAGATGCAAATCTTAGCCGTGGTAGACCTGAGAATTGATTCTCACCTGGCTCATTCGAAGGGGCCTTTATGCTTGACAAAGCCACTGTTCGAACTACCGGTGGAGCATAACTGGAAGCTTGTGCTTTGGCAGGCGACGCGGACGCGTCACCACCTTCGCTGGCTTTCGGTTCAGTTGTTAGCAAACGGCTGCCCTGTAATGAAGAGGCGAAGTGTATCGGCGGCGCCTGATCTTGCAGCTGGTGGTAAAATGATGTGGGCGTGCCTACAATATGTTCAGTCTTCGTCAGGCGCTGCAAACGAGAAGTGCTTGCAATGTCATACCGGTCAAGGCGCGAAGGCAACAACTTTGCGGGCGCTGAGGAAGACGCAGTCAGCTCCGAAAATGGGGTGACAATTGAAAACTCTCTGCCCCGTTTAGTATCAATCAATTCCGCAATTTGTGCTCCACTCGACTCATAATGCGGCTGCGCGAGCAACCTTGCAGGGAATAACGGTGACCGGAAGGTTGCCGACCTAATGCCATCCTGGTTGGTATCCGAACGCGATGGGGTTATCGGCATGGGAAAAGACGCGGTCAGTTGCGGAAATGCGGCTAGAATTGACGATTCTCCGCCGCTGTTCCTCCCCAGCAATTGCGCAATTTGCCCTCCACTTGGGTCGTAATGCGTTTTGGCGAGCAACCTTGCAGTGGACAACAGTGACGGGAACAGTGACCTATCTAATGCGCCCCTGCTGCCTACCGGCCGAAGCAAATCCGGCGGCTCTCTGCTAGTCGCGTCGCGCGTCTTTGTAATTGATCGTGACTCGTAGAGAAAGGTGCTCGGTAAGCCTGGTGCAGGTAATCCAGACTGCTGCTTGTCAAAATATTTTGCTGCTTGGAATGCCAACACACCAGGTGGTGAGTGCCACCGCCGATAAAATGAACTCGCAACACGCCGGTGAGACGAACCCGGCTGTATCGCGGATTCGGCCATTTGTGGCTGCTGTTCCGGCATGGGAGCGCGTGAAATCAGGCCATCAACAGCGCGGCCCGAATCAGTACGTTGGTGAGAGAGAAAATAGTACGAGGCCTGTTGATTAGGCGTAGCCGATGAGCGATGTGAGGCATCGACACCACTCCTGCTCACTCGCATTGACGGTATGGTCTCGATCCCGAACAGTTTCACGCCGGCTGAGACGCGCACCGACTTGAAAATCGCAAAGGGGGTGACGTAGGAATAGCCAATTTGTGAAGGTAGCAGCTCTGAACCAGGAAGATTCGGGTCTCGGTGTCGGAAGAAGTTCACTCGCGCCCGAGCCCGCATACCAAATGCTGGATCGGAGACCGTAAATTCGGGGCTCCAAGTTCGGAATCGCAACGCGCCTGCTGGCAAACTTTCAAAAACCACCGGCGGTTGAGGATGGGACTCGAGAACCGGCGGCGATTGAGGATAGGAGAGGACCGCGCTGATGTGACTTTCTTTCGGGAAAAGATCGTCGCAAAGCGATCGCGCCGAAAGGAGATTCACCCCGCTTGTCGCCGTCATGCTCTGCGCAAATACCAACGTGGTTGGTTGAGGACGATTACCAGGCCTCTCACCGAAATCACCCGCGGGCAACCGCCTCCATCGGGTTCGTACGATCTCGGCGCGTTGTATCGACACGTGATGGTGAACAATGGCTAGTGGCGGGCGACGAAGTCCCGGCGCAAACTTCAAATGATATAAAACGATCGCAAATGGAGCGCCGTCAGTGAATTGATAGCGTCGCGCGATCGACCGGCTAAATTCCAGAAGACCCTGCCCGATCGCGGGCATTGCACGGAGAGCTATAAACGCGTCCACTGGCAATGTTACCCGGATAGAGTGAACGCTGGAACTCACGGAACTAGTCCCTCCGTACACCGTGATGCGCTAATTCAAGCGACTCGACTGCGATAGTGCTGCTGTCTGCCTTAAAATCCGGCCCCGACCATTTGGTCGGATACGCATCGACAAAGCGCCAATCCCATTTATGATTTCGTTGCTCGTCAACCAGGATTATGTGCACCGTGTGACGCTCGATTTGACCTTCCCGGATGTTCGTTTGCCACTTCCAAAGAGTAACGGAATCAGTAATGCCGCGTTTGAGCACTAGCCGCGGATATTTGGTCCCCTTAGGTAGATAATGAACGTAGTCGTTCACCCCGCCTTCGCGATACTCATCAGTATCGATTTCTGCCTGCAGGCCGCTGACTTCAGAAAAACCGCCCACCACAAGACCCTCGATTTCGACCAGAAATCGAAACGCGGCGTAAGGGTCGTTACGTTGCAAGGCGGGCATAGCACTCACTCATCCGCGCTCACTTTTTGATTGATCTTGCTAATTTCTTCACACCATCGGACGCGTTCTGTGTGAGGCATGTCGAGAATATCGGCCTCCGGCCAATGAAAGTAATAGGCAATAAAGGCTACCTCCTCGTAGAGCCGTTCGAGGGGGTAGCCTCCGATTCCCCCGGACTCAGGCTCACCTCCATTTGTTCGCCACAATGCGGACATTTAGACTTTATGGTGAGCCCCTCACTGCCGTTGATGCGCCGGTACAGCTCTTGAAGATAAGCGAGATCCTCGACAAAAAGACCTTCGATTATCCGCGGGTTTACATCTTCCAGCCCCTCGAGCTTGGAGACGACTCGAGACAAGAGAATGATCGAAAGATAGGAAGGATTATTCCGAACGCGGACGTCGTTAAGAGGGAGGATCTCGTCAGCCGCGGTCGCCAATCGCATACGCCCGTTGCGATGTAGGGACCCGCTATCGTCCAAGAACCCTTTGGGCAGTACAAAATTGTACTCAGTCTGCAGCGGCATGATCTTCGGCCTCTCCAAGCCTACTTAGTCCGGAGCATACCCTCATGGGCGATCTCCAGAGTCTCAATGGCTATCTCGTTGGCAGTGGCGTTCAGAGGAGGAGCTTCGTACTTGGTCGCCCACGCTTGAGTGAACTCCCATCGCGCTTTTGTGCTTCCTTCCTCGTCGAGCAGGACCACCGCCACCTTCTTCCGGTTATCCTTGGTCTTGCCGTCTTGGATGTTTTTGCGCCAATTGAAGAGATCCAATGAATCGGTGACTCCCCATTTCAAGACCAAGTTCCCATATTTGATTAAGCCGGGAATCTTGCGGACAGTAGGCGGTTCATTGCCGTCTCGGTATTCGATCGGGTCCTGGGTTGTGTTTGAGATTGTCACCTCGCGAAATGCAGCCTGCGAGATCCCATCAATCTCCAAATGGAATCGATTGTTGCGATAAGGATCCGTCCTTCCTGGCATTTGCGGAACCTCCCTCTATTTCTAAGCTTCTGCTGATGAGCCGCCCTGCCACTGGGCAATGCGAAAAATCACAAATTCCGCCGGCCTGACTGCTGCGACGCCGATTACCACGATTACACGGCCATTTTCGATGTCGTTTTCGGTCATGGTGGTCCGGTCGCACTTGACAAAGAACGCCTCTTCGCGAGTGCGCCCCATAAGGCCTCCGTCGTGCCAAACTGTCACGAGGAAGTCGGAAACAGTCTGACGAAGACGATCCCACAACGTCTCGTTGTTGGGCTCGAACACGACCCACTGCGTTCCTCGCCGGATCGATTCCTCCAAGTAAATGAACAGCCGACGGACATTGACGTATTTCCACATCGGATCCGAAGAGATTGTCCGTGCTCCCCAGACCCGGATCCCCCGGTTGGGCAGTGCGCGAATGCAGTTCACTCCACGCGGGTTGAGAACCTCCTGGTCCCCGGTGAGGACGGTTGATTGAAGACCTATCGCTCCGCGCACGACCTCGTTCGCGGGTGCCTTGAAGACTCCCCGTTCAATATCAGTGCGCGCATAGATGCCGGCTACATGGCCAACCGGCGGCATTGTCAAGTCAAGGCCAGTTTGTCCGTCAGTAACTTTGATCCACGGAAAATAGTAAGCTGCATATTCCGAATCTGTTGGAGGTTTCAGGTTAGCGAGTGGTGGATGGGATTGCGGTGCTTGCAGGATCGCAATGCGATTCTTAAGAGCTTCGCAGTGATCAACTAACGCTAATGTAAGAGGGTTGGTTTCTCCTCTTATTTCAAAAAGGTATTCGTTCGGTGCACAAATGATCGAGATTTCGTCAATTTCCTTGAGACCGGCTAAACCCGTTCGAAATTTTCGGCCGTCCTCTGTCTCAACCTCAGAGCCGCCCTCGTAATCGGGCAAGTCAAACCGGCTTGGGGATGGCCCTGCCGGCATGGCACCATCGGTGCCACCTTTCAGGTTTTCAGGAGCGACACCGCGTATTTTCCTCCCCCGCTTGTCGGTTTTCTCGGTCTCCGGAGTTGGCGAGGGTACCGCGGACTTGGATTTCGACCGTCGTTTTATTGTGATGAGATCCGAAACTCCATTGATCTGCGATTCGTAGAAATTGCGGTCACCCGCGTCAGATGACAAATTGTCATAGCTTTCCGCTAGCCAGGGTGGATTGTTCGGGTCAGCATCCGGTGTCCTATACTCGACGGTAAGAGAAAACTGATCCGGACGTCCATTTCCCGCAGGGCGAAACGCGACACCGACGCAATTGCCCCAAATGCCGGGTCCCGCCGCCTTGATCGTGAATAGCACGCCGTCGCCTGCCCCACCTCCTCCGGTGCTGGCCCTTATGTCTACACTTGCTGTTTCGGGGTTTTGGCCCAGAACCCGTGCAACAAAGGCTCGTTTCCCGCCATTGACAAAAAAACCCTCAATCGCCTGGCGCATAAAGGAGTCGCTCCACTTCGGTTCTGCTTGGGACTCACCAGGGGAGGCAGGATTAAGGATCCAACTATACCTACCATAAACGCGCCGATACTCTTCCATGCCCGTGATTAGCTGCGGCTCTAGCGGGCCACGCTCGGTCTCGCCTATAAACGCCGTCGTGCTAGTGCTAACCCCTTCAATCGATGCGGGACCGATTGCTATCTCTTCGACGTAGACCCCAGGAGCTAAGTATTCGGGCATAACGAACCTCCTCCGTTGGCCAGGACTTTATTTCATTGAATGTTGCTTGCAGCTTAGTCAGCAGCCTCGAGTCCGCAATTACGTCAGCTCCTTTGGCTCAAACTCTCGGCAATTCAGCGCAGACTTCAAAAGAGGGACGTGCATCGGTTGGCAGCACAGCGCGTCGGCTTGAGCTGAGAGGTAGCTCAGCGAAGTGATGGGCCAAGGTGGCGACCCGTCGTTATCCAACGGCAATGCCCCCCGGGGCAACTCCCCCCGATTGTTGCTCCTCGATTTCCCGCGCGGAAGCTTAAGCGAGTTCAGCAAAGGGCCAGTATCGAGGAGCAAGCGTTTTACGATCCACCGCGCGCAAAAATATACATGAATAATGAAACTTGTAAAGAGTTATCGTGTGACCGGCTGTCACAAATTTGACCAACGGCAGGATTCTACAAGTTGTGAAGATTTTCCCTTCAATTTTGCGAACGGAGAACGCGGGACGCGACGTCCTTTGCCGGCTGTTACGTCAAGGAACTTCAGTCGTGACCTGCGCTGGTGTGCCCACCTGAATCACGCCGGCCCACATGCACATCAACGTGCAGCTATTGTCGACTGCCGGCATTCCGCCAATCAGCACTGTAGGAACACCCGGGGTCCACGGAGCAATCGTCGCCGGAATGCATGGCATCGGCGTTAGCACGCCAAGAGCCGCCGCGGTAGCTGACGCGACCACAGGATTAGCGAGGCTCATACACATCCCGAACGACATGATGTTCACCATGGGGACATGGTCCTGGATGTTTGCCGCGGGCTGGTTGCCGGCCAGGGTGCGACTCGTTGGCAGCACCACCAATGAACTGGGCGCGATCCCCATGCTGCATTGGAGCATGGCGCCGTTGGTCACCTGAAGTGCCATCCCAATGTCTCCTTAAGAATCGATTCTTACAAGCCTGAATTTATAGCGCGAAAGGTAGACCGAATTCCGAAGAAAGTCGAACCCGCGAAATTTGAGAGATCGTTTCAAACTTCCGTCAAGTCGCATCCGCTTTAGCACATCGTGCGCCCGCTCTTTCCCGCCGCTTAGGAAGCGCAGGAAGCCTGCGTACTTTGACGGTTGGTCTTGAATCGGTGAACCTACCGTTTGCGGGTAAAGGGAACTGGATAGCGTTCTATAATTCGCTCGCCGCTGTCCGTCGCGGAGTCTTTCGCTCGCCGGATTCTACTGCCTGGAGGTCGCGACTTCTCTTCAACGACAAGCGTCATCTCTTCGACTAACCCTTCGACGATCGGTGCGAAGGGCTGAATGCCGATAGTAACGGTGTAATCGAATGCGGCCTTCGGGTTACCGCCGAGCGCTTGCCAGAACTCGCCGATGCTTTGCAGTCGGCCCGGTTGCAGTGTCGCCGTGGGCAACGATGGCTCCTGAGCCTGCAACCTCCCTTGGAGCACCTCAGCCGGCAACTTAGGATAAGCTAATAGCACCGTCATGGTATCACTCAGCAGCCTGTGTTCATCTTCCGCGCTATTGATCGCGCCGGCACCCACCCACGCCGTCACCAGATAGGAGCAGTCCACCCGTATAGGCGCCGGACGAGAGGAAACTTTGCCGTTTGCGGGACGTTCGACCATTCGTTCATTGCTTCGCAGGTCGTGGTTCTCGCGGACATCGTAAAGGAAAAGGTTGACCGCGGGCGGTTCCACCTTGGGTCGAAACTGCGCGTCAGGAGACTCGAAGCTCACCTTCAGGTTACTGATTCTCAGGTCCCGCACCAACAGCACTCGAATGGTTTTGTCGAGATCGTCGATCATCAGATTATCTCGTATATGCCCGTAACTACCTGATAGACAGCGAGCAGCCTTACCATGCTCCGAATGCTCCATAACCCTGAGAGCATCCGCGGAGCGGAATGCCTGGCGGTGCGCCAGTTCCACCAGGGACGGATGTCAGCCATATCAACATTCGACTGTAGGAGCCTCGAGCGATCTACTTCGAATTGGCCTACATACACGCCTCAGGCCGCGATTGTAAAGCGTAGTCGAGATATTCGTGGTTTTCTATCGCCTGAGTGTTTGCTGAAAACGCGCGGCAGTCGCGTCGAGGTTGTTGCTTGCGCCGGGTTGCATCACTGTCGGTTTGTTAGACGATGGCGCGATATTATTCAAGCGACGAGCTGTAGGGTGGAACAGAACGAGATCGGTCGGCGGTTTGAATTTCCCCATGGCTCCCCATGGCACCTCGAGAAGAGCTGACTGACGGCGGCCGGCTAGTACGCCGGTGAGATTCGACCTCCAAACAAGCAACGATATTTTACATGGGAAAGCTATCCATCGCTGGATTGTCGGTGGCGCGAGCGCTAGAAAATTATCTGCCGTCTCCGACGTTTTCTCCAGGGTAGACGATGAGCTATGCTTTCACTGCTTAAATCCTATCGGCTATGAAAATACGCGAGACAACGGCTGGGACCCGGATCACCGAGCGTAGACCCCTGGGCCGTGTTCCTACGTTTCACCGTCAAGCAGATCCGTATTCCGAGTTGCACGACCGGCAAGGAAACCGAGCGGTTCAGCGGCTTGTGCATGCCCGAGCGTTATCCCTTCGCCGCACAACGCCCGAGGGGATCCAAGATCAGCTTTTCCGCGCGGCTACACTGGAGCAATCCCCGGCGAAAGTACAACGCAAAGAGGGCAGCTGCTGTGCAGAGTCGGTCCATGGAAAGGAATCGAGCGAACACGTCTGCCCGGCGTGCGCTGCTGACGCGAAACGGGTCGGCTCCGCCGCTTTCGGTGGCCCGTATCAAAATCCAGCCTCCCTGACAAAACCAGGACCACCTTGGTCGATTCAGGCTAAACTCGAAATCGGGGCGGTTGATGATCCGCTTGAGCAGGAGGCGGACCGCGTCGCCGACCAAGTGATGCGCATACAGAGCGCTGTGAGCACTGGCTCTGCACCCGCGATGCCCAAACCTACCAATCGAAGATGCGCCGCCTGCGAGGAGGCGCAGGCCTTGCGGACTCCTCAAGCGGGAACGACCGAAGACATCGCCGAGGCACCCAGCATAGCAGAGGCGGTGGTCGCCAGCTATGGGCAACCGCTACCTGACTCAGTCCGCAGAACACTTGAGCCTGCCTTTGGCTATGATTTCGGGCACGTCCGAGTCCACGATGATTCGAGGGCGGCCGAATCGGCACGTGCCATAAACGCACTGGCCTATACCGCAGGCAACCACATCGTTTTCAGCGAGGGTCAATATACGCCGGGGACCAGCACGGGCAATCGACTGTTGGCGCATGAGTTGACCCATGTGGTGCAGCAGGGCGCGGCACCTACAGCGTTGATTGCACCAAAGCAAAACGAGGGGGCTGAAGCCGAACACAGGCTATTCCGTTCGGCACGACTTCCAGCGAAGCTGCAGCGCGTGCATCTCGATGCTAGCGGTCGCAAGGCTTTCGATTGTCCGTCTTATGCGGGCGACACGAAGCTTGAAGCCTGCCTCAATGACGAGGATCGCCTCGGTCCCGGCGAACGTGGCCCGACAGTAGCCAAAGTCCAGAATGGACTTCTGAAAGATGGCGCTGATTTGGGCGAAGACGGAGCCGACGGGGTTTATGGGGCCGCAACTGGACAGGCGGTTATGGCCTTCAAGAGCAAATACCACCTGGGCTTCGAGCAGTTTCCCGACGTCGGGCCTGGAACTATGGCTAAGCTAGACGAACTGTGTACAAGCCAACCACCAAGCCCAACGCCTCCAAGTCCGGTAAAACCAACGGCGTGCTTTAACACTATTGATTGGCCGACGTTTTTTTCACAGCAAGACGCGGACTGCAGACTTGCACAAAGTTCCATCGACGCTATCTGCCAGCTAGCTCCAAATTCACCGTTTAATGTTGGGCCGGATCTGTGCCCTAAAGGGCCTTTCGAGCAAAGGGTTGAAGACTGTGTTGCTGACGCAGGCTTTACAGAACTCTCTGTCACGTGTGGTATCCCGGCGTCAGGGGGGGCAGGAAAGGCCGACATACGCAAGATGTACAAAGATTGGCTAAAGACGAAACCATAAAGCGAGAACCCCGTGCTCCTCCTGTTTTGTGCTGAGCGAGAGACTGTGATGCCATAGTGATGACACAAGGCTTTAGGCGGTTTTCTGCTTCGTGCCAGAGCTGTACCGTGTATCCACTGACGTTGAAGGGGTAAGGCATGCATTACAAATCTATGGTCGCCCCCGAAGTCGAGGCACATCCTTTGCCGCTTGCTAAAGCGCGGCCAGGAATTGTTGAATCTGCCCGTCCCTTAAATGTTGAGTTCGCGACATCGGCCCCGATTGTGTCAAGCGGCTCGGCTGCCCGAGCCCACGCCGCAAGCCTCAACCGCATGGCCAAGGCTCCAGGTTCCGCCCAACGTTTTCTTCTTCACCTGCAGCGACAGTATGGCAATCGCCATGTGCAGCGGGTTTTGCATCTGGCCAGGCAGCCCGACACCGGGGGTGAAGTTGCTCCCCAGGTGCAGTCCGCAATCGAAAGCGCGCGCGGCGGGGGACAAGCTCTGGATAGTCAGGTCCAGCGCAAGATGGAGTCAGCCTTTGGGGTCGATTTCAGCGCGGTGCGGGTGCATACCGATGGGGAGGCACACGCTCTGAATGAAGCTGTAAATGCTGCTGCCTTTACGACCGGGCAAGATATTTTTTTCCGGCAAGGAGAGTATCGGCCCCATAGTTCATCTGGGCAGGAACTCCTGGCTCACGAACTGACACATGTGGTGCAACAAAGTGGCGGCGGCAACATGCAGGGTAAGTTGGTGGTAGGTGCGCCGGACGACATCTATGAGCAAGAGGCAGAGCGCGTGGCCCAATCGATTACCAGCGCCTTCGTCAGCTCACAGCATCTGAACTATGGCTGCTTGCCGGTTGGCTCAAGGGATGACGCTGTGACAGGTGAGACTTCCGCTAGCCTGGGTTCGGCGTCTGGGCTGCAGCGGCAGGGTGTTCCGGACCAGACGCTGGATTTGGGCAGTCTGGACATCCACGTTCAGAATGCGAAAACAAATGCCCCAATTGCTGGAGCGAATGTTCATATCGACCAGGCGGGTGTTTCAGGGCCCAAGTCTGTCGATCTGGTGACGAATCGCAATGGCGATACCACGAGTGTCTATCAGGAAGATGGGAACTACACGATTACCGTCACATTTTGGTGCTGTGACCCCCAGACCTTCACGATGCATGTTGATGGAGGCGGGTCCACCTTCGTAGTCGTACAGATGAAGAACTGCGAGTGCCGGATCGCGTATCAAGATGGCAGCGAAGTACCAGGCGATGGAGGGACGGAGGCCGCCAGGGGTTCTGCCGACAACATCGCCTAGCCCCTGGGCGCTAGGTTCGCACGTAGGTTGGCCAACCTGAACGAATCAACTTCTCATTCACATTGTCGTACTGCTCATGACCGACTCCGAACTGGTATAGAAGCCCAGCGCTGACATAACAAATTCGTATTAAGTGGTAGTGCGTTCGAAGTAACCCTGTTCAACGCCGGTCCGAAGTCACGCTGAAGTCGGTACCATTGTCAAATGTTGTGGATCGGCCGGCCATGATCAGGCGGCTTTCCTTGGTTGATTGTCAGTTGACTGAGTAACGAGTTTCGCGGGATCGACCCGGACTCCATCGGCGAACTTCACGCCGGCACGAACCAGCGGTAATAGCTGAGCGCCATCGAGGCGCCGCCAGCGAAGCTGCGCCATGTCGAGCAGCTTGAACGCCATCAGCAGTCCCTTGGTTCTTGAACCGGCGCCCTTGGTCGCGCTCGCGCAAGCGTACGGTGGCGTAACGGCGACTCGATCACATTGGTGGTGCGCAGGTGCTTCCAATGCTCGGCGGGGAGTCGAAGAAGGTAACCAGGCGCTCCCAGTTGGCAGTAAGCGACTCGACCGCTCTGGGGTACTTGGCCTGATACTCCGCTTCGAAACGCGATCGCGCAGCCGCGCAGTCGGTACGGCACGCGGCGTACATCATCTCG
>WNEZ01001561.1_pt1 | contig 30116 bp, 33 predicted proteins | sample 5400521 | NCBI WGS metagenome assembly WNEZ01 (sample SAMN13153339, study PRJNA577476) | soil metagenome | isolation source: 120 cm saprolite under Douglas fir tree site 2 hole 1 replicate 1 | place: USA:California | collected 2015-04-18 | reverse complement strand
CCTCGTCCGGATCTGGCGTCGCGTCGTCTTGGCCCTCTGTTTCCTGTCCGGCATCAGCGGCCTGCTCTACGAAGTGGCGTGGGCCCGTATGCTCCATCTGTTGTTCGGCGATACGGTCCTTGCCGTGAGCACGGTCCTCGCGTCGTTCATGGCCGGACTCGCGATGGGCAGTTTCTGGATCGGGAGGTATATCGATCGCCGGCGGCGTGTTCTCGCCGTTTACGCGGGTCTCGAGGCTGGGATTGGTCTGAGCGCCCTCCTCTTCCCGGTAGTCCTCCAGGCCCTGACGCCTCTCTACGTCTTGTTGCACCAATCGCTGTCTTCTTCGTTCTGGCTCTTCAGCCTCGTGCGCTTTCTCCTCGCCTTCTGTCTTCTATGCGTGCCCACGGCTTTGATGGGCGCGACCTTGCCGGTGCTGAGCCGATACTTGGTGCAGAGTTCCGCCACGCTGGGATGGAATGTCGGCGCCCTCTACGCGCTCAACACCGGCGGCGCCGTGCTCGGCTGTTTCATGGCCGGCTACATGTTGATTGGTTCCCTCGGCTTGTCCCGGACCGTGTGGATCGGGGCCGCGTTGAATTTCGCAATTGCCCTCGTGGTGTGGGTCGGACAGCGGTGGATCGAGGCGCCAGACGCTCGGGAGGCGTCGTCGAGCTCGCCACGAGATACGGCTCCCGCGGTCGCTCTCTACGACGACAGGACCGTACGCCGGGTCCTGTGGTCGTTCGCCCTGGCCGGGTGTGCGGCGCTGTCCTATGAAGTGATCTGGACCCGCGCGCTGACCTTTTTCGTCGGGAACTCGACCTATGCCTTCAGCGCGATGCTGACGACCTTCCTGTGCGGGCTGGCCCTCGGGAGCGTGCTGGTTGCACGCATCAGCGACCGCTCGGGGAACGTGCTGGCGCTGCTCGGCGCGCTACAGGTGGGGATCGGCATCTATGGGATTCTGACCATCGCGATCCTCGGGCGGCTGTTCTATGGCCTCGACGGGTGGTGGGAAGGATTCAGTAACGCCTACTGGGGCGCTCCGCTCGGGCTCACCTTTCTGAAGACGTTCGTCGTGATCCTTCCCCCGACGCTCTGCATGGGCGCGACCTTTCCGTTGGTCAGCAAGATCGTGACGCACGGCCCCCAGGTGGTCGGCCGAGGCGTCGGCACCGCCTATGCCTGCAATACGCTCGGCGCCATCGCGGGCGCCTGGGTCAGCGGTTTCGTGGCCATTCCACTCCTCGGAATCCATCACAGCCTGGCGCTCACGGCACTGCTCAGCGTGGGAATCGGGGGCGTCCTGCTGGCGTCCAGTTCCACATCGCCCCTCCGCCAGGGGGCGCTCTATGCCGGCGCGCTGAGCTGCCTCATCGCCGTGATGGTCACGACGCCGACGTTCCGTTTCGCCGATATCGCGGGCGAGCCGGAGAAAGAGGTTCTGCACTACGAGGAGGACGTCGCTGGCGTCGTGAAAGTGGCCACCGACATCTACGACCGCAGGCTGTTGAGCATCAACGGCTGGTCGGTCGCGGGGACCGGCAGTCCGAATCCGGACGTGGCGCTGGTGAACGACTATCCCGAAGTCCAGAAAATGCTCGCGCATCTGCCGATGCTGCTGCACCCGGCGCCGCGACGGGTTTTGGTGATCGGCTTCGGCGCGGGCGGGACGGCCTGGTCGCTGAGTCGCTACGCGGCGCTGCAACGGCTCGACATCGTCGAGTTCGTTCCCGGCGTGATCCGCGCAGCGCGCTTCTTTCCCGAGGTCAATCACGACGTCCTGACCGACCCGCGCGTGCGGGTCATCATCGACGACGGGCGCAACTACCTCCTGGTCTCACCCGAGACTTACGACGTGCTGTCGGTCGATACCCTCGACCCCAAGCACGCTGGCAACGGCAACCTGTACACGCGGGAGTTCTACGAGCTGAGCAAGCGGGTCCTGAAGCCGGGCGGGATCTTTGTTCAGTGGCTGCCCTATCACCAGGTCGACAACGCGAGCCTGAAGATGATCGCGCGCACCTTTCAGGACGTCTACCCGCACGCCACGATGTGGCTGAACCGTTTCAAAGGCTACACGTTGCTCCTCGGCACGCTCGAGCCTCTACAGATCGATGTCGCGCAGCTCGAAGCCCACTTCCACACCCCGTCCATTCAACGTGACCTTGCCGAAGTCCACGTGGCCACCCCGTGGCAGTTCCTTGAAAGCTTCGCCATGCGGGCGGACACGGTGCGCCGGTACGCGGCGGGGAATACACGCCTCAACACCTATGACCGTCCGTACGTGGAGTTCTACGGCCTCTCCTGGCGCGACCCAGTCGAGGAGAACCTCGCCGAGCTTGCTGACTTTACCGATGACGTCACGCCCCTCCTGGCGTTTCGGGACAGCTCTCTGTCAGAGCGCGAGAGCATCCGAGGGCGCGTGGCCGTCCAGCGGCGCATCTCCCACTACATCGTGCGCGGCTACCTGGCCAACTGGCGCCGTCAGCTGCAGGACGGGACCCGCGCGTATCGCAAGGCCCTCAAGCTGGACCCGCAAGACGACGGGATCAAGTTCGCGCTCGGCATTGCCGCGGTTCACAAACGCCACGCGCTCGCGGCGCTGGAACGCCGCCCGGACGACATCAAGAGCCTGAGCAAGCTCGGCTACATCGCCTGGAACGAGCAGGACTACGACGAGGCGATTCGACGCTTTCGGGGGGTTCTAGCGGTCGACGCCCGCCACGCGCCTGCCTACATCCACCTGGGCGTCAGCTACGCGGCGCAGGGGAATTTCGAGGCGTCGATTGCGGCCTATCAGGAGGCGAAGGATCTGCGGCCCGACCTGGCCGGCGTCGTCGGACAGAGCATCGATCTCGTCGAGCGCCTGCGGCGCGCCAAAGAGCATCCCAAGGACCCGACGGTCCAAGCCCGCCTAGGCGAGTTATACGCCAGCGACGGGCGCTTCGACAGCGCGATCGAGTGTTTCGAGAAGGTGACGGCACTCGCCCCGCATTCATCGCAGGGGTTTTTCACCCTGGCTCGCTACTACGAGGCGGAAGAACGCGACGTTGAAGCCCTGCGTGCGTACGATCGGGGCCTGGCGCTCGACCCGACCCACCCGCAGGCGCGTAACAACCGCGAGAAGCTCTTGATCAAGCGCGCGCTCGAGCTGGGCAAGCCCGTCGCGCTGGCCCTGGGCTCGGAAGGCCTCCTGACGATCGATCCCGACAGCGCCACCAGCTACTACCAGCTCGGTTTGCGATACCTGCGCAGCGACGAAGCCGACGCGGCCGTGAGGGCCTTGCGCCGGGCCATCACGTTGCAACCGGGCAATGACGCTGCTCATCTCTTTCTCGGTCTTGCCTACACCTCCCTGGGCACCTACGCCAACGCCGAAGTCGAGTACCGTCGCGCCATCGCGCTCCACCCCACGAATCCCGAGGCCTACAACTATCTCGGCCTTGTGTACCACCAGCAAGAGCGCTACCGTCAGGCCCTCAGCGCCTACCGCCAGGCGATCGCGCAGGCGCCCGGATACGCCGTTGCCTACGTCAATCTCGCAGCCAGCCACGAAGCGCTGGGGCAGACCGACGCGGCACTCGCGGCCTATCGCCAGGCGCTCCAGCACGATGCAAATCTGGTGGCGGTGCAGGAGAAGATCGACAGACTGGGCAAGCGAGTGGGGAGGTAGACGATGGCCGCGCTCGCGACGTTCATCCAACAGGTCATCAATGGGCTGATGCTGGGAGGGGGCTATGCCCTCGTCGCCATCGGCTACACGCTGATCTTCGGGGTGCTCAATCTCCTGCACCTCGCGCACGGGGAAGTCGCGATGATCGGTTCGTACGTCGGGCTCACCCTCGTGATCATCGCCATGTCGCAGGTCGGGGTCCTACCGCTGTGGCTGGTCCTCATCGTGGCGATGATCGGCGCCGGGGTCGTCGGCATCGTCGTCGAGCTCGTCGCCTTTCGCCCGCTCGGGCGCCGGCAGCTCCATATCACGCCGCTGATCACCACCATCGCCGTGGCCTTCGTGTTGCAAGAGGCCGCGGTGAAGCTCTTCGGCTCCGAGCAGCGCAGCTTTCCGGTCGCGATGTTCGACGAGCTCAAGAAGTACGATCTGCATCTCGGGGCCTTCCGGATCACGTACGTGCAGATGTTTATCGTCGCCGCGTCGCTCGTGCTGATGGTGGGGCTCTACTTCTTCGTCGAGAAGACCACGATGGGGCGGGCGATGCGCGCCTGTGCGGAAAATACGCAGACCGCCCGGCTGCTCGGCGTGAACGTGCACTGGATCACGATCTGGACCTTCGGCATCGCCTCGGCTCTGGCGGGCGCGGCCGGCGTGCTGATCGGCCTCGCCTACAACATCACGCCGCTGATGGGAGGGGCCCTGGGGCTCAAGGGCCTGACGATCATGCTCTTCGGCGGATCCGGGAACATTGTCGGAGCCATGGTGGCCGCGCTCATCCTCGGCATGATCGAGACCATGAGCGTCGCGTATCTGGTCCCTGCGTGGAAGGACGGCTTCGCCTTCGGCATTCTCATCCTGATCCTCCTCTACAAACCGACAGGGCTGTTCGGCAGTCGCCTGCAGATCGAAGCGGGCCGGTAGGGAGGTGCGTCCATGCAAGCGGTGATCGATTCTCTCGTAGGCGTCGTCACCGGCGTGTTCACTCTCGGTGAGGCAGATCTGATCACGATCGGAATCAACATGATCATGGGGCTCAGCATGTTCCTGCCCATGACGGTCGGGCAGCTGTCCTTCGGCCAGGCGGGCTTCATGTCCATCGGCGCGCACATCGCCGTGGTGCTGACGCTCTACGCCGGCGTCTCGTTCCCGATCGCCCTTCTCGTGGCGGGGCTGGGGAGCGGACTCGCCGGCTTCCTCGTCGGTGTCCCGGTGTTGCGCTTGCGCGGCTTGCTCCTGGCGCTCGTGACCTTTGCCTTTGCCCAGGTGGTCGAGGTCTTCTTCCTCAATTTCAAGCCCACGGGCGCCGCCGAAGGGATCCGGGGCATCTTTCCCTATACCAATCCGTGGTACGTGTACGGCTTCCTGGGGCTCCTCGTGCTGTTTCTGGCGCGCCTGCGCCGGTCACGGATGGGCCGGGCCTTTGACGCGGTCAAGCTGGACGAGACCGCGGCCGAAGCCATGGGCATCGACGTCACGCGTGCGAAGCTCACGGCCTTCGCGGCGGGCGCGTTCGTCGCTGGCGTCGGCGGCGGCCTGTACGCCCACCATGCCGTGTTCATCCAGTACGACAACTTCGACTTCAAGCGCAGCGTCGACATCGCGATGTACATGGTGCTCGGAGGTATGGACGTGTTGTACGGTCCCCTGCTCGGCGCGTTCGTCATCACGTACCTCTCCACCGCGCTCCAGTTCTTGGCGGACTGGCGCTGGGAGGTCTGGGGCAGCATCGTCATCCTGGTGATGATCTTTCGACCGCAAGGCATTCTCGGGCGAGACACGCTCAGCATTCGACGGTGGCTTCGTGCCGGCGCACGGAAGGAGGTGGTGACCGGGACATGACGCCCCAGCGCTCAGTTCCCTAAGGATTCTCTCACGGAGAGAGGAGACACGATGAAGAGAGCGCTCGTCTTCCTCAGTTGTGCTCTCGTCGCCATGCTGGCGTTGCCGGCGCTGGCCCACGCCTTCGGCGATGAGATCGTCGTCGGGTTCATGGTGCCGCTGACCAAGAAGGGGGCCAGCTACGGCGTCCAGAGCCGGGCCGCCACCGAAGTCGCGGTGGAAGAGATCAATACCGCCGGCGGGATCGGTGGCCGGAAGCTCAGGATGATCACGAAGGACACCGAGGGCGACAACGCCCTGGCCATTCAGCTGGCACGAGGTCTGATCGACAAGGACCAGGTCCTCGCCGCGCACGGCCCGCAGTGGAGCGCGGAGGCCGAAGCGGTATTTCCGATCTGTGAGCGCTCGAAAATTCTCTGTTTCTCGCCGACCTCGACCAAGCCGGGCGTGTCCGCGCCGTACTCGTGGGCCTTCCGCAACACGGTCGACGAGAACGTCCTGGTCCCGCAAACCCTCAAGTGGGTCAAGGAGCATTATCCCTGGGTGAAGAAGGCGGCCATCCTCACCGACGTCAAGGACGCCTACTCGAAGAGCCTGGGGCACGACACGTTCCGTCCGCGACTCAAGCAGTCCGGGATCGAGGTGGTGGAGGAGGTGGACTACCTCACCGGGGACACGGACTTCAGCGCCCACATCACCAAGATCAAGGCCAAGAACCCCGACGTGATCGCCGTCGGCGGCACCTGGGTCGAAACGGCCAACATGATGAAGGAAGCGCAGAAACAAGACCTCCGGGTGTTGTGGGTCGGCGGCGTCGGAATGGGAAATGCGCGCATCGTCGAGAACGCCGGTCTCGCGTCGGAAGGGGCTGTCCACAATGCGACGTACGACAAAGACGCCACGACGGAGATGAACCAGAGCTACGTGAGGCGCTTGCTGGCCAAGGTCCCCAATGAAACGCCCCACTGGCCGGCGGCGAACTGTTATGACGCCATGAAGATGTTGGCGCAAGCCATCAAGCAGGCCAACGTCACCAACACGCCGAAGACGCTCGAGACGGATCGCAAGAAAGTGCGCGATGCGCTGGCCACCGTCAAGGATTTCCCCGCTCTGACCAGCGCGGACGGCAAGATTACCATCGTCGACATCCTCGACGGCAAGCACGCCGGCGATGCGATCAAGAAGGGGACGCTGATCCAGGTCCAGAACGGGAGGTTCGTCCCCGTCGGTGAGGGGAAGGCGGCGGCGTTGAAGATGCGGTAAGCGCGACGTCGAACCGGATGAGAGGGGCGCACGACCGTGCGCCCCTGCTCCCCAGGTGTCTGACATGACGATCCTCGCGGCGACAGGGGTGACAAAGCGATTCGGCAGCCTGGTGGCGGTGAGCCGGGTGGACGTCTGCATCGAGCCCGGAACCATTCACGCGATCATCGGGCCCAACGGCGCCGGAAAGACCACGCTGTTCAACTGCGTGACAGGGCTCCACACCCACGACGAAGGCTCCATCCTGTTCAAGGGGCGGCCGCTCGAGCGGCTGAAGTCCCACGAGCGTGTGATGCTCGGGATGAGCCGCACCTTCCAGAACATCAGGCTGTTCTCTCAGATGACCGTGCTCGAGAACGTCATGATCGGCCGCCATTGCCGCACGCGCGCCGGCCTGCTGCGGATGTTCTTTCGGCTCGGGCCCTTGCCGGAGGAGCGTGCGATCCGCGCGCACGCCGACGAGATCCTCGAGTTCATCGGCCTGAGCCACCGACGCGACGCCCTCGCCGCCACAATTCCTTTCGGCGAGCAACGCCGCCTCGAGATCGCGCGGGCCTTGTCCACGGATCCTGATCTGCTGCTGCTCGATGAGCCTACGTCGGGTATGAATCCGCGCGAGACCGAGGAGATCGATGAGGTCATCAAGAAGATCCGAGCCATGGGCAAGACGATCCTGCTCATCGAGCACGACATGTCCGTGGTCATGAAGATCTCAGACGTCGTCACGGTCCTGAACTTCGGAATGAAGATCGCCGAGGGGCCGCCGAGGATCGTGCAGAAAGACCCGCGCGTCATTGAAGCCTATCTCGGCACGGAGGACTAGGGCCGATGCTGCACGTGAGCGATCTACACGTCGGCTATGGGGCCATCGCGGCCTTACGCGGCGCCAGCCTGGAGGTCAAGGAGGGCGAGGTGGTTGCGCTCATCGGCGGAAATGGCGCGGGCAAATCGACCCTGTTGCGGACCATCTCCGGCATCCTGACGCCGAGCCGCGGCGACGTGATTTTCGAGGGGAGGAGCCTGCGGGGCATGGCCGAGGACAAGATCGTGCGGCTCGGGATCTTGCAGGTGCAGGAGGGCCGGGGAATACTGACCCGCATGACGGTGCAGGAGAACCTCGAAATGGGCGCGTACGGGCGCTCTGACAAGGCCGACATTCGACACGACATGGAGATGGTCTTCGACAAGTTTCCCGTCCTGCGCGAACGCCGCAAGCAATTCGGGGCGACGCTCAGCGGTGGCGAGCAGCAGATGCTGGCCATCGGCCGGGCCCTGATGGCCCGCCCGAAACTCCTGATGCTTGATGAGCCGTCGCTCGGTCTGGCGCCCCTGCTCGTGCGCGAGATCTTTCGGATCATCATGGAGTTGAAGCGTGAGAAGCGCACGCTCTTGCTCGTGGAGCAGAATGCCCGCAAGGCGCTGCAGTGCGCCGACCGTGGGTACGTGATAGAAACCGGTGCCATCGTATTGACCGGTTCGGGAGAAGCGTTGCTCAAGAGTGACGAGATCCAGGCCGCCTACCTTGGGGGCGCGCCGAAACCTCGACCGTAGGGCTCACGCAGACCATGTCCGTCTCCCCCGGGACCTCACCGTGGAGCCGCCATTCCACTACGTCATCACGGATTCGCCGCCAGGAAGGCACTCGCCTCCGGCCAACTCCTGTTGCGCGGCGCCCGGCGCGGCCCTCGCCGAGGCCCGGCGTACCGCGCGGATCGGCAAGGGAGAGGGCGTGGTCGGACGGACGGCCGTGACGCTCGGGCCCGCGCAGGTGCCCGACATCACCGTGGCGGGCGCCTACGAGGGCCGGCTGCGCGAGGGGCTGATCGCGGCCGGTGTCCCCGCTGTGCGCGCGGTGCCCATGCTGCGCGAGGGCCACCTGATCGGCTGCCTCGCCGTGACCCGAAACGCGCCAGGCGACTTCCCGCCCGCGATCATGAAGCTGCTCCGAACGTTCGCGCCCCTCTTCCGCGAGATCGCGGACAAGAGCCGTCAGCTCGAGGTCGCCAGCCAGCACAAGTCCGAGTTCTTAGCGAACATGTCCCACGAGCTACGGACACCCCTCAACGCGATCATCGGCTTCTCCGAGGTATTAACCGAGCGCATGTTTGGCGAGCTGAACGAGAAGCAGGCGGAGTATCTGAAGGATATTTACGCGTCGGGCACGCATCTTCTGTCGCTGATCAACGACATCCTCGACCTATCCAAGATCGAGGCGGGGCGGATGGAGCTGGAGCTGTCGGACTTCGACCTCCCACGGCGCTCGACAATGCCCTGACCCTGGTTCGCGAGCGAGCGGCGCGACGACCTCCTTGAGCAACGCGAGCTGTTTTCCCACGATCTCGGGAGCAAGGATGGATAGCCCTGTGACGTTCCCGCCGGGCCGCGCAAGGCTGGCGACGAGTCCCCGCGTTGTCAAATCCGGGCCACGAATTCGTATTGGCAGAGGCGAAGGTCGCGGCGCATTCGTTAGGGGTTACGACTCCAAGCGCTAGAAGCACGCGGACCGGACAACTTCGCGAGCGCATTTGCAGCGATGACCCGGGAGCGTGCGAGCGCTCTGCTGGTTGTGGCCGATGGGATGTTTCTTCTTCACCGAACGCGGATCGCAGACTTCGCCGCTAAGAGCCACCTGCCGGCGATATATGGGCTATCGGAGCATGTCGAAGCGGGCGGCCTTGTGGTCTACGGAGCGTCCCTTCGTGAGAATTCTCGCCGGGCCGCCACCTATGTGGACAAGATTTTCAAAGGGGCCAAGCCTGCCGATCTCCCCGTGGAGCAGCCGACGAAGTTCGAGCTGGTGATTAATCTCAAGACGGCCAAGGCGCTCAGGCTGACGATCCCGTCGTCGGTGCTGTTGCGGGCGGACGAAGTAGATCATCGCTGGCATGGCCCGCTGACCGGCGACGCGACCGAGTCTGCCTGGAACGGTTACCTGCTCACGGTGGCGTGCTCGTGTGGGGTGGTGTTCGAGCGGTGGGTGACGCTCGGGGATGCAATGAACGCCCTGATTGCTTGGTCCCGTCTCGAAGCCAGCAGAATCTAGGCGACGTTCGCAGGATTGACATCTGTTTGCCCTGGGGTCTACCCTCTCCTAGACGTCAGTGAGCGAGAAGTGAGAAGGGTAGCGGCGGTTTCCCTCTTCGCGGTTGCACTCATCCTTGTTCCCGCAGTGCCAAGCTACGGTTGTCAGGAACCGTTGAATACTCTTCGCGGGCGGGCTAATCTCGGCGCACCGTTTCGAACCCTTCACCGACCTAGCTGTAGGAGTCCGAGATGAAGTGTCTCCGATGCCAGCACGAGAATCCTGTTGGCGCACAGTTCTGCGGCCAATGTGGGGCGCAGCTCGAAGTGCTGTGCTTCGCCTGCCAAACACCCAACCCTCTTACAAATAGGTTCTGCCATAGGTGCGGTCAACCCTTGGCGACTGCCTCCGGGCCCGGTTCAGCTCCCACGGCAGTGATCACGCACGACGATCCGTCGGTCGCCCGGTCCGGCCACGGAGCTGAGCGCCGTGGGTCCACTGTCCGGCAGCGACTAGAAGAGGTCGACATGCCGGATCAGGATCGAGAGCCGGATGAGGTCGGATCTCCGCGATCCAGGGCGACGCCCAAGCGCCTGTGCATCGTTTCCAACGATCGGCTCGTGACCGGCGAGTTCCTCCAGGCCCTCCAGATGTCGCTGGACCCGGACGACGAGTTCGAGATTGTCCGGGACCGCCGACGAGCCAACCCCTCAGAGGCGAAACCCGGCGCGGCGGATCAGCCGTCCATCGATCGCCGCCGCCACCCGTACGTCGACCTCGCGTTGAAGAAGAAGGGCTACGCCATCGTGCCGGCCCCAGTCGCCAACCCGCTGAGGATCGCTGACCGGCTTGCTCCGGACGTCCCGAGGTCGCCGATCGAGCGTCTCTCGCTCGGCGATTCCGACGAGGACGATCGCGAGCTTGAGCGCATCCTCCAGTTCAAGCGCCGGCAGGGGGTCCGGATCGGTTCGTGGTTTATTGCGATGCTGCTAGTGGGCGTGATCCTGGTTCTGCTTTCCCAGTTGCCGGCGGTGAAGACCTTTATGAGTCGGATCCGCGCCGGAGCGCCACCGTCTCCGACCCCGCAAGTCGCCACCATGCCGCCGCCGACCGCGGAGAGGCGCGATGTTGTTTCGCCGCGGTTTGCAGGCCTGCCGCGGGTGGAACTGGTCCGCAACCCTGCGGCGGCTTCGGAGGGGCGGGGCGAGGCTTACACCGCGCGGATCTGGGAGGCCGCTGGGCAACCCCTCGCCGGAGCCAAGGTTTCTCTCGTCGGCAGCATGGCGGACGGCACTGTACTCGACATCCCGCTGGACCCTGGTCCCGAGCCCGGGACCTACCGCGGAACGGGGCCGCCGGGCCGTTCAGCCCTTGTCGATCTGCGGATCCGTGTGCTCACGAGCGACAAACGAGTCGAGATCCCTTTGAGGCCGTAGTCGCGTCTGTGGGGGCTGTCGCCGGCGTTCGATCGGAATCCGATCGGCGTCGAGTACGATCCTGACGACCTGGTGAAACGGTTCAAGGCGGGCGTTCCCGTCGCCGAACTGGTGGTGCGCGACTAGCCCGTACGGCTGTCGTGAACGACTCTGCCGCGTCCGGCGTCTGGTTGTGAAACGGAGGTGATTATGAGCACCGCGGATACACTCATGCTCACCATCTCTCACCAGTACGGGAGCGGTGGCAGTCTAATTGCCCGCGACCTTGGCGGTCGTCTGCGGTGGTCGGTGTGGGATAAGGAAATCGTGCACAAGATTGCGACCGAGTATCAGCTGGCGGAAACGGATGTTGAGGCCAAGGACGAACGGGTCGCGTCGTTCATCGAAAGGCTGGTCGACCTTCTAGGGATGGGCGGGTTCGCAACAGCCTACAGTGTCCTCCCACCACGGGGGCTGGATAACGCCCAACTTCTGCGTATGACGCGGACCATCGTCGAAGACATTGCCCAAGAGGGCCGAGCGATCATCGTGGGTCGAGGAGGGAACCATATCCTGGCCAAGCGACCCGGAACACTTCATGTGTTCATTTTTGCTCAGCCGGAGGCGCGCGTACAACGCGTGATACAGATGGAAAAGCTCACGCGCTCTGAAGCCGAACGACGCATCGCCGGCATGGACCGGTTACGGACCGACTACGTGCGCACGTTCTATCACGCTGACTGGCGGGATCCGACGCACTATCATCTAACAGTTGACTCAGCAGTGTGGGGCGAAAGAGGGACGGCGGATCTGATTCATTCGGCGCTCGAGCACATACCACAGCAGGGAACGGAGCAGTCACCCTGATGCTCTACGGTGACCCTCTCAGAAATGAGGGGACGATCGCGTAACCCGAAGCGACTGACCGGGAACGACCAGGGAGGCTTCCATGAGGAGATACGTTCGAGGCCTCGTCGCCACGCTGCTCGTCCTGTTGATCTCGATCATCGTCGTCGCGCCCGGCGCCGCGGCGCCAGAGGGGCGCGCGGACGCGCCCGCGGGGCGCGCGGACGCGCCCGCGGGTCAGATGACGTGGGCTGTCCACATCTCGCTCGCGCCCACGTGGTTCGATCCGGCCGAGACCTCCGGGATCATCACGCCATACATGCTGCTCTACGCGCTGCACGACGCCTTGGTGAAGCCGATGCCGGGCAATCCTATGGCGCCCAGTCTGGCGGAGTCATGGAGTATGTCCCCCGACGGGCTCGTGTACGAGTTCGTGCTGCGCCGAGGCGTCAGGTTCCACAACGGCGATCCGGTCACGGCCGACGACGTCAAGTTCTCGTTCGAGCGATACCGAGGCGTAGCCCACAAGCCTCTCAAGGAGAACGTGGCGGTGGTGGAGACGCCGGACCCGGGGCGTGTCCGCATCCGCCTGAAACGGCCGTGGCCAGACTTCATGACGTTCTATGCGACCGCCACCGGAGCCAGTTGGATCGTGCCCAGGAAGTACGTCGAGAAGGTCGGCGACGAAGGCTTCAAGAAGGCGCCGATCGGCGCCGGCCCGTACCGGTTCGTCTCGTTCGCCCCGGGCGTGGAGCTCGTCCTTGAGGCCTTCGATCAGTACTGGCGAAAAGTGCCGAACGTGAAACGGCTGATCCTGAAGGCGATCCCGGACGAGGCCACGCGCCTGGCCGCGCTGAAGCGAGGTGAGGTGGACATCGCCTATGCGATCCGCGGCGCGCTGGCCGAGGAGCTCCGGCGAACCCCAGGGCTGACGCTGAAGCCTAACGTCGGTCAGGCCGTGCAGTGGGTGTACTTCGCCGACCAGTGGGACCCGAAGTCGCCGTGGCGCGACCGGCGGGTGCGCCTGGCCGCCAACTACGCCATCGACCGGCCGACGATGAACCAGGCAGAAACCCTCGGGTATTCCAAATTGATCTGGAGCATCGTTCCTAGCAGCTTCGAGTTCTACTGGCAGCCGCCGGGATACCCCTATGATCCCGCCAAGGCCAGGCAACTCCTCGCTGAGGCTGGCTATCCCAATGGCTTTGACGCCGGGGACTACTTCTGCGACGCCGCGGGCACCTTTGTTGGCGAACCCGTGGTCAACTACCTTCACGCAGCCGGAATCCGGGTGAAGCTCCGGCCACTCGAGCGTGCCGCCTTCAACAAGGGGAACGCCGACAGGAAGTACAAGAACCTCATCCAGGTCGGCAGCGGCGCCTTCGGCAATGCCGCCACGAGGATCGAAGCCTTCGTGGCCGCGGGCGGTACCTACGTCTACGGGAGCTATGGCGACATCGATGGGCTCTTCCAGGAACAAGCGAACGAGATGGACGCCAAGAAGCGGGGCGCGATCCTCGAACGTATCCAGCAGCTCATCCACGAGAAGGTGATGGTCGCGCCGATCTGGCTGCTCGCCGGCCTGAGCGGCAAGGGGCCGAGGGTCGAGGAGTCAGGGGTCGGCCTCATCGCCGGCTACGCGTTCTCCGCGCCGTACGAGGACGTGAAGCTCAAGCAGAAGTGAGGGGATGGTCGCCTGTCATTTTTCGGGAGGTGTGTGTTACTTAATCTATATCTCTCTCCCCTTCTCTCTCATTCTGGCGCCACGTCTCGGCCATGAGAGAGACGAAGATTTCCGGAAACGAGATCGCAACCGCCCCTTGACAAGCCAGCCGCGTTTGGAAGATAAGCTAAGTCATTGGAAGAGCCGCGCTTTGAGGCTAAGTTCAGATAGAGTCAAGCGCACGCCTTCGACTGACTCCGGGAGGTTGCGAATGTTACTCATGTGGGTGAGACGCTTGGTACGGGTAGGTTGGGGTGTGGCAATCGTATTCCTGTCGGCTGGTGCGGCCAGCGCCGTCACCTTCGACTACTCCGTCACCGCTTCGCAGGTGATCGTCGGGTCGGACACGATCTTGGCGTTGGACTTCGGGTCGCAATCCATAACGCTGACGCCCAACGTGGCCGCGACTGCGCCGATCATCCCCACGAACCAGAACAGCTTTGTCACCTTCCCGAGCAGCGCCGGGTCGATTGACTCGACACTGCCCGGCACGCTGGTGTTCGACGGAGTGACCACGAATTTCTCGCGCCCGTTCACGTTCACGACCACATTCGTGCCCCCTCCCTGCTGTCCCAACATCGTCGAGCTAGGCTTGATGACGTTCTCCGCGATCTCGTTCACGGTCGATCTAGGCGCTGACGGCAAAGTCGATATTTCGGCTCCCCAGGTCACCACAGGCGGTGGCGGTTACAATATAGGTGACGCACACAATCTCTTCCTCCTCGTCGTGCCGTTCCAGGAGACCACCGTCCTGCTGCACGACGTGCCGACGACGGTGCCGGAGCCGTCGTCGCTCCTCCTGGTCGTGACAGGGTTTGCCGGCCTGGGCCTGTACACATCACGGTCGTTCGCGCGGCGGGGATAGAGATATCCGGTAAAGTGTTGACGCGGGTCTAGGGCCGGCCGCCCGAAGAGTCGCTCCCGACGGCCGTGTCCGAGGCCTGCCGCACAACATGTCATCGAGTTTCTACGACAGGCGTAGCTTCTCATTTCAAGTTTTCTGGGATGCAGAGAACTACACAATTCGGTTTTGACTTGTGATTTAGTTTTGCACTGGAATTGTGGTGAGCTCGCGCCCATCGTGGCTCCTGGAGCGCGGGCTCCTTTTTTCTCGATCTCGGATCCGTTAGCCCTCGCAATCGTGATCGCTACCCTCGGACCAGACAGATGTCCCAGTGCAGGTCTGTCTTGACAGCCTCAAGCCCGCTGCCATTCCGCTGCCACTTTGCTGTCCGACAGTGGCCTTTTCTGTCCTTTTGCCGTCAGGCGAGTGAGCTGGCGAAACGAGCGAGAACCCGCGGAACTCCCTGAGAAAACAATGGTGACCCCGGCGGGATCCGCTCGCTTTAGGTTGACGGTGCCGCTGCGCTCTGTCTTCCGGCGGGCGGCGTGACGGGCTCGGCGTAACATCCAAGGTCGGATGTTCGGAGAGGTGCCGACGAGCCGGTCGACACTGGCTGGCCGCCCGCGCAGTGCGACTCGGATGGGTGTGCGAGCGAGCCCAGTCGCGGGAACTTAGGGAATGTCTGAACAAGTCACGTCGATTGCGACCACCCCAGCGCAGTGCCTCGTAACCAGCCACGAAGAGGCCGGTCGGCAGACCGCCAGCACCTCTCGCCGTCGAAGCACAACCAGCAGGCAGGGAATATCGGATTGGGTAGCTGACGCCGGCTCGGCGCGACTCTAGAGGTTGCGATTGCGTTCTCGATCGACGCAGTCGGCTAGGTGAGGGACCGTACGGGCGTCGACTTACCCGCTGAGCTCGAGCCGGTCTTCGTGTCGAGCTTGATTGCTAGATGAAGAAGACAGCTTCGAGATAGTCAGCCGGAATCGACGATGCTGGATGATCGGCGCGAGGCGCCCTTCCCCTACTTGAAGGCCGCCGCGCCGGCCAAGGCGATGGCCTCGTCGACCTGCGGCGTGTCGCCGCTGACGCCGATGGCTCCGATGACCTTGCCGTCGAGCCGTATCGGGATACCGCCTTGGAGCGGCGTGCTGTCGGCCAGGGCCAGCGTGGCCACACGCCCGGCTCGGATTTGCTCCTCGAAGTCCCGGCTCGGCCGTCAGTAGATCGCCGCCGTCCTGGCCTTGCCGATGCCGACGTTGACGCTCGCGACCTGCGTGTCGTTCAGGCGGTGGAGCAGGATGAGGTGACCGCCGTCATCGACGACCGCGATGACGACGCCGACACCGCGCGCACGGGCCTCCTCCGCCGCTTTCGTGGCGATCTTCGTCGCCGCCTCGAACGACAGGGTCTTCTTGTCCACCGTCTGGGCCGACGCCGACATCGCGACAACCCAGCTCACGACGATGGCCACGCCGATCAAGAGCTTGCGCATCCGTCCAGCTCCTCCGAATAGAGTGACGTCCTCGACGAGCCGTTAGACACGTGTTTTCGCCCGGGGGACTCGAGCCGTCCGTCTTGAGCTCAGTCAGACGAGGCTCCCTCGCGGCGAGGGTGACCGTTTCAGCAGTTGCCGCCGCGGCGACCATGCCGTATTGATACCCCTGGGTGGAGCCGCACGAAGCAGTCCCTGAGCCGTATGCAGCCAGGGTCGGGGACGCGCCGAATCTGCCGATCGACTCGTGTTGTCTAAACATCCCGCCGTCTCCTACTCTCCACTTATTCTCGAGGGGGAATCTCCGATGAGACAGCGCGCGAGGATCCTGATGGTCGGGACGGGGGTGTGGCTCGGCATGGTCCACCCGGGTGTCAAATCGGTCACAGCTGCGACCGAGATCGAGCTTCAGTCGGCGGTATTTCGCGCGAAGCCGGCCGTGGTCATGGTAGTGGCGCAGGTCGAGATGGTGGCAACGGTCCTATGCGGAGCAGGCGCGCCAAGAACCGTTCGTTCGGGACCGATCACGGAGCTGGGATCAGGATCGATCATTCATCCCGACGGGTGGATCGTCACGAACGGCCACGTTGTGCAGCCGATCCAGGAGGGTTTGGAAGGTGCCGTCGGGATCGAACTATTAGGCAAGGCCGTTGGCGAGGCGTGCCGGGAGCAGCTCGCGGCGATGTCGCCCTCGGCGCGTGCGGAACGGGTCCGGGCGCTCGTGAGCGATCCAAGGACACGCGAGGCCGCGGCGCTCGAGAGACGGCTGTGGGTGAATCTGTCGAACGGTCGGTCCTATCAAGCACAGGTGAAGCATTACAGCCCGCCGGCGTACGTAGTCGTGCGCGGGACTGCCGGTGGCGCACCGGAGCACGGCAGAGACGTCGCCATCCTGAAGATCGAAGACCGAGATTTGCCTGTCGTGCGCCTCGCGCCCCGGAGTACCGACCTGCACCTGGGCCAGACGCTGTTCGTGATTGGCTACCCGGCAGTGGTCACGAGCCATGAGCTCCTGAGCAAGGAGACGCAGTTCGAGGCGACGATCACCACCGGCCGGGTTTCGGGGTTCCGTCGGGACATCGGGGGACAGCAGGTAATCCAGACGGATGCGGCGATCATCCAGGGCAACAGTGGAGGCCCGGTCTTTGACGACCGGGGTGATGTCGTCGGCGCCGCGACATTTACCTCGCTCCAAGGGGATCAGGTTGTCCAGGGCTTCAATTTCATGATCCCGGTCGAGACGATCCACACGGCGGCGCAGGCGGCTGGTGTGTCGCCAGTTGGCGAGAGCGGGTTCACGCGATTGTGGAACCGAGGAGTGGACTTCTACGTCCGGGATCTGCATTTCCGGGCCTACCGGAACCTCCGCGCGGCCGCCGAGCTCCACCCCGGGTTCCCCGATGTCGAGCGGGTGCGACACGATTGCGATCTGCGGTCCAAGGCACAGCCGTTCCTGCACCGCGAAGAAGTCCAGTGGCCCCTCCTCGTCCTGGCCTTCGCCGGAACTCTCGTTGGCGGGTGGTTTGGAGCACGGTGGGCGGTCGCGGCTGCCCGCCGCGGCATCCGTCGTATCGTCCAAGAGGAACTGCGAGCCTCGCGAAGCTGACGCGCTCCTACGGTCGCGAACCCGCCGCCACCGACGGTGTGTCCCAAGGTCGCCGGGAGGACTGACCCAGGCCCGACGACTTCGGATACATCTCCTGCACGTGGCGCAGTGGGTGGAACCTGAGTGAATGCGATTGTTGGCCATCATCGCTGTCAGCGCGCCTGAGCCAACCCTCCCGACACTGCGGCCCTCACGCTCCCGGAATCCGCTCCGGGGCACCGGGCTTCTAAGAAGGCAACAGGACTGGCCGACAGCCGCCGCAGGCGCCAACAACTTCTCGGCGAGCTGCGAGGCCCCAAGCCGTCCATCAGCACGGGGGCGAGGATGAAGATCGCGGAGATCTGGAGATACCCGGTCAAGACGATGTCCGGTGAGAAGCTGCAACGGGCACGCCTCGGGCCGCTCGGCATCGAAGGCGACCGGGTCGTGCACGTCGAGGACGCCCAGGGCCAGGTGATCACGGCGCGCCCCCATCCGCGGTTTCTAGGTCATAAAGGTGCGCTGGGCCTGGATGGCGAGCCCCTTGTCGACGGCTGGCCGTGGAGCAGCCCGGAGGTTGCTGCCAAGGTTGTCGACATTGTCGGGCCTGGCGCCAAGCTGGTGCGCTACGACGGCGTTGAGCGCTTCGACGTGTTGCCGCTGCTAATGGCCACCGACGGTGCCATCGTTGCCTTCGGTCAGGACCATCGCCGCTTGCGGCCCAACATCGTGATCGGCGGCGTCGACGGCTTGGCCGAGCGCGAGTGGTCGGGTGCCTGCCTGCGCATCGGGAAGGTGCTCATCGGGGTCCAGGATCTGCGCCTTCGCTGCATCATGACGGCATACGATCCGGACACGCAGGTCCGGGACAAGAACATCACCCGTGACATCTATCGGCGCTTCGACGGCAAGCTCGCGCTCAACTGTTTTGTGATCGAAGGCGGCGAACTCACTGTGGGGGATGAGGTGCAACTGGCGCGCGGTCGTGCCTGCGCTGAACCCGTAGCGGCCGCAGCCTTCGCCGGGTAACCAACCATAACCGACAACAAGCGAAGGGAAGTCATATGAACTATATGCCCGAGACCAAGGAGACTACGGTGCGGACGGGAATTAGCGAGGTCGAGGGGCTCAGCATCTTCTACCGTGAGGCCGGCAAGCCCGATAACCCCAAGCTCGTTTTGTTGCACGGTTTCCCGGCCTCTTCTCATCAATACCGCAACCTCATTCCGGCACTGGCCACGAAGTTCCACGTTATCGCGATGGACTATCCCGGCTTTGGCAACAGCGATATGCCGGATCCGGCGAAGTATCCTTACACTTTCGACAAGATCTCCGAAGTGGTGGAGGCCTTCTTGAAGGAGAGGGGGTTCACCCGATTCGGCCTCTTCGTGCAGGACTACGGTGGGCCGGTGGGCTTTCGGATCCTCTCGCGCAACCCGGAGTGGCTGGAGTGGTTGATCATCCAGAACACCAACGCCTATGAAGTGGGCTTCACCGCGGCGTGGGAGGGCTTACGCAATGCACTGTGGAAGAACCGCACACCCGAGACGGAGAAGCCGATCCTGGGCTTCCTGGAGCTGGACACCATCAAGAGCGTGTATCTCCACGGGCACAAGAAGCCCGAGTTGATCAGCCCGGACAACTGGAACATTGACTTTCGATTCATGGAGCGACCCAAGGCCCGCCAGGTGCAGATGGATCTCTTCTACGACTACCGCACCAACGTCGCGCTCTATCCGAAGTGGCAAGAACTCCTGCGTAGCCGACAGCCGAAGACGATCATCTTTTGGGGTCAGAACGACATCTTCTTCACCCGCGAAGGCGGCGATGCCTACCTGAAGGAGTTGCCGAAGGCCGAGATGCATCGGCTCGATTCGGGGCACTTCGCAGTGGAGGATTGCCTCGACTACATCGCGAAGCATATCCACCGCTTCTACCGTGATGTCGTCGCACCTGGAGGGATGCGCTAAGACTCCGTTGATCCGGAGGAAACCGATACTCAGGGCATTGTGGACGAATTCGACGTGTCGCGAACCCGCGGCCGCCGACCGTGTGTCTCACGCTCACAGGGAGGACTGACCCATGCCCGACGATTTCGAGTACATCTCGCGTGCTCGTCTCGAGTACGAGGGCGGCTACCGCCGCGCCTATCTCGGTGAAGTCGCCGAACCCGTCATCTACGGTGTCCAGGGAGCGCTGCGCGAGTATTACGGTGCCAAGGAGGGGCCGCCGATCGCCTCGACCCTCGATCACATCGTCGCCGCCGTCGCCGGCTGAATGTACGGCACTCTGCGCGGCGCCCTGGCAGGGCGCAAGATCGCGTTCGACCGCGAGTCCTACAAGGCCACCGTCGAGGGACGCATCGTCGGGATCGGCAAGACGATCCGGATCCAGTCGATCCAGGTGCACTACGACCTCGCGGTGCCCCTTGACGCCGTGGAGGCGACGGAGCGTGCGCTGGCCGTACACGTCCAGGGCTGTCCCGCGCACCAGAGCGTGAAGGATGCCATCCGTGTGACCTGGGACGCCACGCTCCGCGCGGGCGACCGCACGGTGACCGTTCGGGAGGAGAGCCATGCCGCTTCCGCCTAGGGACTTCAACACGATCGGGCCGAAAGAAGGCCAGCGCTTCCCGGACGTGAGCCTGTCCGACCAGACGGGCGCGCTGGTAGACCTGCACGAGCACCGCGCCGGGCGGCCGGCCCTGGTGGTGTTCTATCGAAGCGCCGAGTGGTGACCGTTCTGCAAGACGCAGCTCGTTGAGCTGCAGCAGGTCGCCCCCGCGCTGGCCATGAACGGCGTCGCCCTATTCGCGATCAGCTACGATCCTGTCGAGATCTTGCGAGGCTTCGCCGCCACGCACGGGATCACGTATCCCTTGCTGTCCGACGACGGCAGCCACGCGATGCACGGGTTGGGTCTCATCAACGACCGGGTCCAGGAGGACCACGCTGTGTACGGCATCAAGCCGAACCCGCGCCACGTCAACCTGCCGTACCCCGGCGTCTTCGTCCTCGATCGCGACGGCGTGATCACCCAGAAGCGCTTCTACGAAAGCTACCGCGAGCGCGACACCGGCACCGGCTTGATCGCGCAGGCCCTCGGCATCGTCACGGAGTCTTCGGCGCCTGTCGTCGCCACGAACGGTCCGGTGGTGACTGCACGGGCGTGGCTCGACTCGCCGACGTACGTCTTCTTCCAGCGCGTCGTGCTCACCGTCGAAGTCTCGATCGCCCCCGGCTTTCACGTCTACGGAGAGCCGGCCGGCGACGGGCTCACACCGCTGTCGATCGAGATCGACGCGATCGACGGCCTCGAGGTGGGCCCAGCGCGCTGGCCATCGCCGCGGCGTTTCACCCAGCCGGGCTTCACCGACGGGCTGTGGGTCCATGAGGGCATCGTGCGCGGCACGGTGCCGCTGACGTTCGCTGCGGCGCCTGGCGGCGGCGACCACGCGGTCGGCGTCACCGTGCGCTACCAGGCGTGCGACGACGCCTCGTGCGTTGTCCCTTCGTCGATGCACCTTCGGGTGCCGGTGCGCGAGGCTGCGCTGGTCGGCCGCTCACTGCCGAGCCCCACGTCGAAGACCTGATCCAGGGAAAGAGGAACCGAGCGAGGTCCCTGATGGGTCCTATGTGTCGTGATTAGTGTCGTGCGCCGGCACCGTGCCGCTCTCGTACCGCTTGTCGCCATCGTGTGTGTGTTCGGGCCCCGATGCTGCCCGCCACTCCCGCCCCGAGCTTGGCACGCGTCCGCGCCGTCGACGGTGTGGCTCTGACGGTTTCAGATGCGGAGAGGGCGGCCGAGTTCTACACAAGGGTCTTGTTCTTCGAGAAGATGTCTGACTACGAGCTGCAAGGGCCGGACTCACGCGTGCGCATCGTACGGATGCACCTCGGGGACGAGCTGATCGAGCTGATCGAGGATCCGGCCGCCGGCCGCTCGCTTCAGCGGGTGGCGATCGTCGTCAACGACATCGAGCAGGCATACCTCTGGTTGCGCCGCCACCGTGTCCAGCCCGTGTCGTCGCCCCAAGCCGACTGGAATCCGGAGACGGCCGGCATTCGGACGGTCCACTTCAACGACCCCGACGGGCATCCCTCAAGCTCGTCGAGTTTCCGGCCGACAAGGGGGCCGACCGGTGGCGGCGTCCGACAGATCGCATCTTCCTTGGCATCGACCACTCGGCCGCCGTCGACGCCGAGCTGCGGGAGGTGCGATCCGGACCGCACACTGCGGACGGTGGCGCCGGATGTTTCTCGGTCGACCAGGTGCTCATGTGAGCACCTCTCTGGTCAGATAGTCGGACACGACCAAATGGTGCTGGGGTTCGCCCGGCGCCTGCTCTTCCGTCGGCGCCATCTGGCTGACGTCCGCGCGCGCCATCCGGCTCGTCGAGAGCGGGCTCGACGAGTACCGCGTGTCGATGGACGCCGCGACCGCGGCGACCTTCCGAAAGCTCACGGCGTCGATCGCTTCGAGCGCGTGAAGACGAACGTCGCGCATCTCGTCGCGCTCCAGCGCGAGATGGGCCGGACGACCCCGCGGGTGTCACTGTGGTTCACGGCTTCGCGGGCGAACGTCGAGGAGCTCCCAGCATTCGTGCAGCTCGCCGCCGATCTCGGCGTCCCCGAAGTCTATGTGCAGCGTCTAGTCTTCAACGGGCTCGGGCTCGCCACCGACGCCAATGCGCTGCACGGTAGGCTTCGAGAGCGCGAGCAGACGCTGCTCGCCGAGGCAGATGCGCTCGCGACACGCCAGGGGATCGCCATGCGTGCCTCGGGGCTAACTACCCCGCTCGCCAGCTTGCACGGCAGTGGCGACGGTGCGCGTCACTGGGCGGGCTGTCAGCGTCCGTGGACGCTCCCGTACGTCACCGCCAACGGCAACGTCCCACCATGCTGCATCTCACCATGGGTGGCGAAGGACTACAGAAGGCTGATCCTGGGGAACGCCTTCACGGAGCGCTTCGAGGGGATCTGGGATGGCGGCCGCTATCAGCGATTCCGCACCGACTTCGAGAGCGACACGCCTCCCGACCCATGCCGAGGCTGCGGGCGGCTCTGGAGCATCTGAGCCGTGTCGTCGCCGTCGAAGAAGGTCGCGGTCGCGATCATGGCCAAGGCTCCCCGGCCGGGAACGGTGAAGACTCGGCTCTGCCCCCCGCTGCTCGCGCCGGAAGCCGCGGCCCTCTACCGGTGTTTTCTGCTCGACAAGATCGCCGCGGTGGGGGCGCTGGTGAACGCGCAGCCAGTGATCGCCTACACTCCGGACGAGGCGCGCGCCGAGTTCGATGGGCTCGCGCCGGGCTTTTCCCTCGTCGCGCAGCACGGCTCAGACCTCGGTGCGCGATTACACGCGACGCTCGCGTGCCTGCTCGCTGCCGGCCACGCCGGCGCCATCGCCGTGGACAGCGACACGCCCAACCTCCCCAGCGACTTCCTGCAGCAAGCGGTGCACTCCCTGAGCGGACCCGGGCCTGACGTCATACTCGGGCCGACAGAGGATGGTGGGTACTACTTGATCGGCGTGCGTCTCGCGCATCGCGAGCTCTTCGACGCCGTGCCGTGGAGCACGTCGGACGTGCTCGCGGTCACGCTGCGTCGCGCTGCTGCCGCAGGCTTGCGGGCCGTCTGCCTGCCGTCGTGGTTCGATGTCGACACGCCCGACGACCTCGAGCGGCTGCGGGCGATACTCGACGCCGACAACACGACCACGGCGTGCCAGACGCGTCGCTTCCTGGCGAGCTGGCGACGGTGATCCGCAAGAGTGAGACTGCGTGGCGGACGTTGTCGTCGAGGCCCGTCTACGCGAACAAGTGGATCTCGGTGCGCGAGGACCTCGTCGCGCTGCCCGACGGCCGGACCACAGTCTATGGCGTGGTGTCCTGCGGTCACTGCGTCGGCCTATTGCCGTTCGTCGATCCCGACACGGTCCTGCTCGTCCGGCAGTACCGCTACGTAGCCGGACGCCCGACCTGGGAGATGCCGACCGGGGGCGTGCACGCGGGTGAGACTCTCGAGCAGGCGGCTCAGCGCGAGCTCGCTGAGGAGACCGGCTATCGAGCACGGCATCTTGTGCACGTGAGCACGTATCACACGAGCAAGAGCGTGGTCGACGAGACGGCGCACTTGTTCCTGGCCGACGGCCTCGACAGCGCGGAGACGACCCCCGACGAGACGGAGTTCATCGACGTTCGCGCCTTTCCGTTCGACACGGTGCTCCGAATGGTACTGGAGGGCGAGATCGTCGACAGCATGACGGTCGTCGCGGTGCTGCTGGCGGCGCGGCGGCGAGAGAACTCGCGTGGATGATCTCGCCGCTCACGGCGCTCGCGACGCACCGAGGCGCGTCGTCGAAGCCGAGCGTCGCGGGAAGTGGATCCGACCGGCTCGCGTCGTCGTCGCGGCCTGGGCGGCCGCGTTCTGCGTCGTCGGCGCTCCCGGCGCCGAACCGGCACGCTTCCCACCGGTCGATCGCCCGGTGGCGCCGATCATCTCGCCGGCCTACTCAACCGAGGCGGCGCGCGACCGGCACGGCGAGGGGGAGCGAGTCATGAACCGGCTGGGGGTCACGCCTGGGATGCGAGTCGCCGACATCGGTGCCGGTGATGGCTATTACACGGTGCGGCTAGCGCAGCGTTTGGGACACGGCGCGACGATCTACGCCGAGGATGTCTCGCAGCCCTACCTCGATCGCCTGGCGGCCCGGCTCACACGCGAGGGCGTCGCCGGAGTGACCCTCGTGCACGGCACGCCGGCCGATCCACGACTTCCTGAGCAATCCGTCGACCTCGCGATCCTGGCGCACATGTATCACGAGATCGAGCATCCGTACGAATTCCTCTACCGGCTGCACCCGGCCCTGTCGCCAAGCGGCCGGGTCGCGGTCATCGACAACGACAAGCCCACCCGAGAGCACGGCACGCCCCCGGTGCTGCTCCGCTGTGAGCTAGGCGCAGTTGGCTATCGTCAGATCGACTTCATCTCGCTGGCGCCGGCAGATGGATACCTCGCCGTGTTCGCTCGCCCAGAGGTGGTGCCCCGGCCCGAGGCCATCCAACCGTGTCGGCGCTGACGTGTCGGCTCGCGGCCTAGAAACGGCGCTGGCCCACAGAGACACCGACGAGCGCGACCATCCCAGCCGGGGCCTGGTGCCGCTCGACGGTGAACCCCGCTTGCTCGAGGCGTACCGTCACGGCCTCGGGGGCGAGCCGCAACTTACGGTAGACGCCCTTGCGGAAGCGCCAGCCGTCCTGCTGCCGGACCCAGATGAGGTCATGCACCTTCACGGTGCCGGGCTCGTACTCGAGGAAGCAGGTCATGACGAGCTCGTCCGAAGCGTAGAGCGGGATCACTCGATCCAGGTCGCACAGCTCTCCGCTGAGATCGCGAAACGTGAGCACGAGCCGACCACCAGCGACGAGTCGCGCCGCCACGCCGTCGAAGACGCGCGTGAGGTCGGCCTCGCACTCGAGATGCGAGAGCGTGTCGCCCATGCAGACGGCCAGCTCGACCGCCGTCGGCACAAGCTTCGCGACGTCGCGGATGTCGCCGGCGATCGCCCCGACCGGCAGGCCGCGCGCCCGGTCCCTCAGCTCAGCGAGGAGCCGCTGACTGAAGTCGATGGCCAGTACCTGGAAGCCGAGACGCGCCAGTGCGATGGACTGGAAGCCGGAGCCGCAGCCGAGATCCACGGCCTTCGCGGCGCCGTTCCTGGCGGTGACGCCCAGACGTTCCAGCAAAGCGTGCTGCTCGGCGACCTTCGCGTCGAATTCGCCGAACATGCGCGAATAGTATTCCGACAGCACCGTGTCGTAGTGGTCGCGGACCGACGCCATGTCGGCGGTCAGTTCAGCTCGATCGAGATCGGCTGGCTCTTCACATGGATCCGGAACAGGAGGAACTTGAACGCCTCCGTCCGGCTCGTGTTGCGCCCGGCGTGAATCTGCCCCGAAGGCACGTACGATATCGTACCCGCTTGCAGGCGTTGCTCTGGCTTTCCATCGGCGACCAGCGCGCCGTTGCCCTCCAGCACGTAGACGATCTCGTGGCCAGCGTGATAGTGCCGGCCATGCGACCAGCCCGGGGCGGTCTCCAGCCGGGAGACGATCAGCTCGTAGTTGTCGATTCCCGCCAGGTCGGTGCGGAGAAGCGGGGCCTCGGTGAACGAAGGCGGTGCCGCGACGAGACGGTGGCCGGTCGCGCCGATGCCGATGCCACCCAGCAACGTCCCGACGATCATCGACCAGCGGATCGCTCGGCGTCCGAACGGCATGGCGCGTCCCTCCCTCCGCCCGACCCTCGGCTCTCGGACCATCGATGCGAGTCTACCCTGGCGTGCTGACCGTTCGCGACGTCGCGAGATGGCTCTGCGCGTCGCCAACGACCGAGCGTGCGAGCACAGTCCTCATATTGGCCGGCGCAGGGCTGGCGCTTGGCACCGCGTGCTGGGGACACTAGCGCGGCTGACGAACCTCGTCTTGGCGCCGCGCACGTTCCTGGTGCTCTTTACTCTCGCGTGGTTGGCCTACGCGTGTGGCGCACTCGTGACGGCTCAGCTCCGCGGCCGGGTCACGGTCGTGGTGATCCTGACGGTCGGTGTCCTGAGCCGCATGCTCCTGCTTCCGGCCGTGCCTTCGCTCTCCACTGACGCTTACCGGTATGTTTGGGACGCCCGGGTTTCCAGCGTCGGGATCGAGAATCTTTGGCGGCTCGCAACCGCGAACCAGCGAATTTGTGCCTGCACACTCGGAAAGAAAATGAGTACGGCAGACAACAGCAACGCGTAAGAGCGGACGGCTCTGCTTTTTGTCGATCCCTACGATGATTTCCTGTCTGATGGCGGCAAGCTCGGTCAATCCGCTGACGCGTGGGCTAAGGACGGTGAGATCGAGATTGACAGTGCTGTGTACCACGCCCACACTCGATCCTGCTGCTACCAGGATTCTGCAGCTGGTGCGAGCCGGGTCACGCTCAATCAGGACGAAGCAGTACAGGAGGGAGGGCTATCATGGCGAAGGTGCTCAGATGCGGTGACTTGATGCCGGGCTGCAATGCAGTCATTGAAGGAAAGGATGAGGCTGAAGTGATGGCCAAAGGGGCGGAGCACGCCAAGACGGCGCACAAGATGACGGCTATCCCACCCGAGATGGCGGCCAAGGTGAAGGCGGCCATCAAAGAGAAGTAACTCCTGTCATCCTCACTCCAACGCGGCGGTTGGCACGCATGGGCGTCGAGTTCCCCTCGGCGCTCGTGGTGTCTGAAGGCGCCTGACACTGAGCGCGGTCTTCGGAGGCGAGCGATGGTGCCGATCCGAGGTCTTTACGAGGTCGCGATACCCGTGCGACAACTCCAGAGAGCCGAGACGTTCTACCGAGATGTTCTGCCTAGCGGTCGGCCTTCGGGACGATCGGAGAAAGTGGCTCTTCCTTCGAGCCGGGGGTGCCGCCGGAATGGTCGCGCTTCAAGAGCACGACGGTGAGTTCCCGACCTACCATTTCGCCTTCACGGTTGACGAGTCTGATCTCGAGCGAGCTGCGAGTGGCCTCCGCGAATGTGGCGTGCCCACCCGAGGCCCAATCTCCCACAGCTGGATACCGGGCACGTCCCTCTATTTCGAGGATCTCGATGGCCATGAGCTGGAGCTCTTCGCGCCTTCAGCGTAGCGGCGGCCGTGCGCCACTTTACTCGCCACGCGCGGTGCTCTAATCAGCTCCCTCCCCGGTCTTCACTACGGGGTGCTGCACCGGAATGGGTCGGACCGACCGTCCTACCCGCCACATTTCACAACCTCGTGACAATTGACGCGATCGATGCGATACGATTGGCCCGCGCGATCAACAACGGGTCAGTGATCGGGGGGAGCCATGGGCCTAGCTCTCGGCGTCGGCCTCACGAACGCCTGCGACTTGGAGTGCGCCCACTGCTACCGGGACACCGGGCGCATCGATCAACTCTCCCTCGAGCAGGTCACGTCCGCCTGCGAGTGTCTTCCCGTGCGCTCGATCAACCTCGGGACCGGCGAGAACGGTCTCCACCCGCACTACGCCGAGATCGTAAGAGAGCTCGCTGCGCGCGGCGTGAAGCTTTCGCTCACCTCGAACGGCTACACGATCGAGCGCTCGTCGGACGAGACGCTCAGAGCCTTCCGCGAGGTCGAAGTCTCGATCGATTTCCCGACGGAGGCCGAGCAGGACGCCTTTCGCGGCCGCGGGAACTGGAAGCGCGTCATGGTGGCGATCGAGCGCGCCCAGGGGCTCGGAGTGACCGTCACGGTCCTGACCGTGATGATGAAGACGAACTTCCGCCGGCTCCCGGAGATCGCCAAGGTCGCGTTCGCCGCGGGCGCCAACTACCGCGTCAACGTGTACCAGCCGGTCAAGACCGACGCCTTCACGCTGACCTACGAGGAGTTCTGGGACGGGTTCCGACGGCTGCTCGCGGCCGCGCGGCTGGTCAGCACGACGGAGCCGATCCTCAACGCGATGCTCGGCGAGCCCTTCAAGAACGGGTCGGGATGCGGCCGACAGACCGTGCGTATCACGCCGAAAGGCGACATCGTCCCGTGCGTGTACTGGAACAAGTCCGACCTTCGTCTCGAAGACTTGCCCGCGCAAGGCGCCGACGGTGTCCTCGCCTCTCCGCAGTTCGCCCGCGTCCGCCAGGTGCCGGACGTGTGTCGGAGCTGCCCGTTCGTCTCGACCTGCCAGGGAGGCTGCTCGGGAAGGCGCGAGCTTGCCGGCGGCGTCGAGCTCGCCGATCCGTACTGCCCGCTCGTGCGAGGCGAGAGGGTTGAGCTCGAGTGGGCCCCAGCGGCCGCGCGCGAGCTCTTGAAAACTGGCAGCGCGTGCACGACAGTGCTGGGCCCGGCCTGAAGGTGACACCCGTGAAGGCGACGCTGATCATCCCGGCCCTCAACGAAGCCGACGCCATCGGGTGTCTTCTGCGGCGCGTGCCGCGCGAGGTGGTCGACGAGGTGATCGTGGTGGACAACGGCTCGACCGATGCCACCGGCTCGATCGCGGCCAGCGCGGGCGCGCGGGTGGTCAATGAGCCGCGGCGGGGCTACGGGGCGGCGTGCTGGGCCGGCGTCAGCGCGCTTCGTCCAGACGCGGACGTCGCTGTCTTCCTCGACGGCGATGGGAGCCAGCATCCCGAGGAACTCGCCCAGGTCTTGGCGCCGCTCGTCGCTGACCAGGCGGACTTGGTCCTCGGCGCGCGGCAATTCGGTTGCGACCACCCCCTCCACGCGGCGCTCGGCACGAGGCTCGTGGCCGCGTTCGTCGCAAGGCGCTTCGGCGTGAGGCTCAGTGACATCGGCCCCTATCGCGCGATCCGTGTGCCGCTCCTCAAACGGCTCGGGATGCGCGACCGCGCCTTCGGTTGGCCGGTGGAAATGGTCGTGAAGGCGGCCGCCGCTGGCGCACGCATCGCGCAGGTTCCCGTATCGCACGCGCCCCGGCAGGGCGGACGCTCGAAGGTCTCCGGCACGCTGTCCGGCAGCGTGCGCGCGGGCTATGCGTTCGTGACCACCGCGCTCCGCGCGGCGCGCGAGGCCTCATGAGCGCCGCGGCCACGCTGCCGCTCCGACCTCCGCTGCCGCGCTCGCTTTACCTCGAAACAACGAGCCGCTGCAACTCCCTCTGCGAGACGTGCATTCTCACCTTCGGCGGCCGCGAGCCCCAGAAGGATCTCGCGTGGGAGGAGTTCCGCCGCGTCGTCGATCGGTTCCCGGTTCTTGAGCGGGTCCTCCTCCACGGGATCGGCGAGCCGCTGCTCAATCGCGACCTGCCGCGCATGGTCACTCACCTCAAGGGCCGCGGCGCCACGGTGCTCTTCAACTCCAACGCGATCACGCTCAACCAGCGGCTCGGCCGTGCGCTGGTCAGAGCGGGGCTCGACGAGCTGCGCGTGTCGCTCGACGGCACCACGGCCTCGACGTACGCGCGGGTGCGGGGCGTGGACGCTTTCGCGAAGGTCATGGGAAACCTCGAGCGGTTCGTCGAGGTGAAGCGTGAGGCGAGCGCCGTGCACCCGCGCGTGTCCCTCTGGTTCACGGCGCTCCGAGACAATATCGAGGAGATCCCGGGCCTCGTGCCGCTCGCGACGCGTGCCGGCGCCGTGGGCATCTATCTCCAGCGGCTCGTGTACAACGGCCTCGGCCTGGCGACGAAGGAGCAGTCGCTCTACGGACGTCTTCACGAGCGTGAAGCGGCGCTCATCCGGGAGACGGAGCACGTCGCGCGCGCCGCCGGCCTCGACTTCTCCGCATCCGGCGCCGCCGCGCCTGAGATCAGCCTGACGCCGTCGCACGCCGACCGGCCGTGGAGCCAGTGCCGGCGCCCGTGGAGCCTCGTCTATGTCACCGTGCACGGCAACGTGCTTCCGTGTTGCATCGCGCCGTGGATCACGGAGCACTACG
>WNEZ01003113.1_pt1 | contig 30126 bp, 27 predicted proteins | sample 5400521 | NCBI WGS metagenome assembly WNEZ01 (sample SAMN13153339, study PRJNA577476) | soil metagenome | isolation source: 120 cm saprolite under Douglas fir tree site 2 hole 1 replicate 1 | place: USA:California | collected 2015-04-18 | reverse complement strand
CACTCTCTAAAGACGAAGTTGGCCTGAGTCAAATGGGTTGGAAGAGCGAAACGCCACTGTGGTACTACATTCTGAGAGAGGCGGAGATGCGCCAGAGAGGCGAGCGGTTGGGCGAGGTCGGGGGGCGTATCGTTGCCGAGGTCCTGTTTGGACTGATCGACGGGGACCCCAATTCCTATCGCAACGCTGAGACTGAGTGGAGTCCATCGTTGCCAGGCAGCCAGGAGGGAGATTTCACGATCGCCGACCTCCTGAAATTTGCTGGTGCTGCATGAAAGATTGGACCTGGCTCCTGTCGGAGCCAGGTCAACCAGGATAGAGAGGAGTCAACGCGTGAAGCAAGAAGAACTCACCAAAGAGACATTGACGAGCCTGCTGAAAGAAGCAGAAAAGGCACACGCTGAGTACGAATACGCGCTTGGTCACAGAGATGACGACTGGGCAACGTGGTATGCAGGGTTTATCATCAACAGGTTGCAAGAGGACACTGATCTGACAGACCCAGATGAGTAGAAATCATGAGTCAAAACGACGTTCCGACCGTCTACGAGTGAGCTGGGGTGCGCTAGCCTTTGAGCGCCTCACCACCGCCACGTCAAGGAGATTCCTAATGTCCACATCGGAATGTGCTGATTGTTCCCTACGGACATCATGCCCCTTCCCAGGCGGTCTCACAAAAAAACCTACTCGTGAAAGTTCCCTCTCCTGGGGCACTCCAGACATTGCTGCTACCGGGGTCAGCGGTGCACGCTTCTGGGCCCAGGACGACAGGTTGAACACCACGGGGATGGGTTCGCGCTCGTCAGCTTGCGCACGGATCAGCAGGTCACGCGCCAGTTCGAGCAGCAGGGTGGTCTTGCCCGCCCCCGGTTCGCCCAGGATCAGCAGCGCACCGTCCGCATCATCGTAGACCTCAGTGATCTTGGTGCCAGGAGGTAGGGGCTGTGCAAGGTGATCGATCTCCTGCACCACCAGCCGCCATGGATTGGCGAGCACCTCGGGCTCTTCACGCAGCCCCAATGCGATCAGTGCCGCATCATGCAACGAGTGTTCCAGCACGCCGGTGATCCAGGTGATCTGCACGCGCTCCAGCATGCGCTGGCGGTTCCGGTCTTGAGTGACCGTGAACGGCTGTGCCTGGTGCTTGAGACGAGTGGGAGCGCGAGGTGCGCGCGAGGCAGGCGAAGGAGGAAGTGTCACGGGAAGGTGAACCTGTTCGATGACTGCACGAAGGCCTTTGGCGACCGTTACCAGCGCCTCATCCTGATTTTTCCATTGGGTGATGGGCCTGCCGTCGCGAGGAAGACAGTCCAGGGAGGCAAAAGGCGCGCTTTCCCAGTCCACCGGACGCAGCAGAATGGGGATGACCTGGGCCTCACCCGCTGCGTGTCGCTCTAAGGCCCGTTGCATCTCGACCCCGTAGCAGTAGTCGGAGGCAAGAAAATCGGGGCTGATGAGCAGAAGGATCACCTGAGCCGTCATGAGGTGGGTATCAATGACACGTGCCCAATCGGTTCCCGGCAGGATCTGGCGGTCGTACCACTCGGTAATCATCCCTTGCTGGTGCAGGAGGCTGAGGTGCTTCTCCAGTTTTTTGCGGAGTCGCTCCTCTTCGTGGGCAGACGCGTAGAAGACCGTCAGAGGAGCGAGCGCGTCTTGTTGCTCTCCATGCATGATTGGGCAACAACGTCAATGCCTGTGTGAGGTTTTTATCTACGATGCGCAACGAACAAACCAGAGACAATGGTACGTGATGAGTTCACCGGAAGCATATCAGATTCTTGCTCAAAAAACAATCCTTTGACTATGGTCGGGTGTGCGTGAGATTTTTGCGTGGAGGGTCCCAGGCCAGGGCGGAGGCAAGCTCACGCCCCTACTAACCACGCAAACCTTATTTCGCGTGCAAAAATCGTACGCGCACCCACTATGATCGGTAAGCCGAGGGAAGTGGCAAATGAGGTGGGCAGTCCGAACATGATATGCTAGAATAACGGTTACCGGGTGCGCTACAGCCACCTGTAATAAGCAAGAAAATAGTCGAGGGAAAAGGAAGAGCCCCATGACCGACCTGGACAATAGAGACGAGTTAGAAGACGACTATGGCCCTCCTGCTCCCTATGCAGAGCATCGCATTGGGGAGAGGGTCATCTACCAACGGCAAGGACGCCAGTTCACCGGCACCATCGTCTACGTGGCCGCGCCGCAGATGATCGCTGGCAAGCTGATTCCGACCACCTATGTGATCGTGCGCGATCGCCATGAGGGGATTCCCGATGAAGTGTTTCCAGGCGATATTCTTCAATCAACATAGTGAATGGAAGGTGAATTCTTCTTATAGTAAACAAGCATCCTGTCATCCTGGACATTCAACGCCTTTCATGGTAGACTTATAGCATGTTCCACAGTAGGTGAGGTTTATGACAACAGAACAGACGGGTAGCATCCACCTCGGATTGTTGCTCCACCATCACCAACCGGTGGGCAATTTCCCCTGGGTCTTTCAGCAGGTCTACGAAGAGTCATATCTTCCTATGATCGAAGCGCTGGAACGGCATTCCAGCATTCGCCTCGCGCTCCACTACACGGGATCACTGCTTGATTGGATCGAGGAAGCACACCCGGAGTTTCTGCAACGCGTCGCAGCCCTGGTCCAGCGAAACCAGGTTGAGGTGGTAAGTGGCGGCTACTATGAACCGATCCTGCCTGCCATTCCTGATGCCGATAAGATAGGGCAGATTCGCCGTCTGACAGACCACATCGAACAACACTTTGGCGCAAAGGCAACCGGTTTGTGGATCGCAGAACGTGTCTGGGAGCCGGGCCTGCCACGCCTGCTGCGCGAGGCGAATATCGAGTGGACTATTCTCGACGACGTGCATTTCAAGAACGCAGGGTTGGAGGACAGTGACCTCTACGGCTACTATGCCACCGAAGATCAGAGCAGCGTATTGAAAGTATATGCTACCAGTAAGCAGCTGCGTTACACCATTCCCTGGCGTCCCCCAGCCGAGACCATCGAGAACTTGCGTGCCCTGGCTACACGCGATGGAAAGCGCATTGTGGTCATGGGAGACGACGGCGAAAAGTTCGGAAGTTGGCCCGGCACCTACGAATATTGCTGGGGACCCGTCTCCGACCGCGAACACCCTGGTAGGCATACAGGCTGGGTCGAGGAGTTTTTCACTGCCCTTGAGCAGAATAGCGATTGGCTGCATACCATGCTCCTGGGTGAGTATGCACGCACCTTCCCGGCGCTAGGACGCATCTACCTGCCCGCCTCATCGTATATCGAGATGACCGAGTGGGCCTTACCCGCGCACAAATCATACCTGTTTGGCAAACTTATACACCAGTTGGAGCAAGAAAAGCGCGACGACGTGCTACAGTTTATGCGTGGTGGCTTCTGGCGGAACTTCCTGGTACGTTACCCCGAGATCAACAATCAACATAAGAAGATGCTGCGCGTCCATGACGCGGTTTATGCTGCCGGTGCTACGGCTGAAACAGGATTGATGCAGTTGTGGAAAGCACAGGCCAATGATAGCTACTGGCATGGTCTATTCGGCGGCATTTACATGGGCCATGTACGTTCTGCGATTTATCATCATCTGATCAAGGCTGAAAATGCCGCAGACCTCGTACGGTTCGGTTCAGGACACTGGCAACGCTACGAGTTCACCGACTTTGACCGCGACAGCCAGAATGAACTGCTCATTGAAAGCGACCGGCAAAATCTGTACCTCGATCCGCTGCATGGTGGCACGATCTTCGAGTGGGACATGAGACGCAGTATGCACAATCTGACGAGTGTCATGACGCGCCGCGAGGAGGGCTATCATCGAACGCTGCGTGAGTACGAACAGGAGCGCCGCAAGCGCGAAGCGTTGGAGGCGCAGCGGAATAGGGAACAAACGGATACAGAAGAAGCCACCGAGCCGACCTCACCTCATACAACCGTGCGCACAAAAGAACCTGACCTCGACCGTTACCTGGTCTTTGATCGCTATCGCCGCAACAGTCTGATTGATCATTTTCTTGCTCCTGCTGTGACATTGCTGGACTTTGCGCAGGCAGAGTTCGAGGAGCAGGGAAACTTTGTGGAACTCCCCTACGCGAGCGAGGTACGGCAGGATGAGCATGGTATTACGATTACACTGACACGTGATGGACAGGTGCGACGCCCTGGCGCATTGGGTCCTGTGGCTGTGCAGATCAAAAAGATACTCTTTCTGCCTTTGGGCGAAGAGAAGCTGGTGGTACGCTATACTATGCAAAATAACGGCCGGTCACGCTTACAAACGCGCTTTGCCAGTGAATGGAATTTCCACCTGCTGGGCGGTGGTGGCAACGATCAGGCATACTACCGCGTCGAGGGTCAGCTTCCAGGGCGACCGCAAGGGTCGCCCCTACCATACACGCCTCCGGTGGCCGATCCGTCTATGGTAGGGGCGCGGGTTCCCCCCTGGCTTGCCCCCGCCCTGGAGGCTCATTTTGATAGCACCGGTGAGGTAACGCAGGTAAGCGAACTGCACATCGGTAATACCTGGCTCCGGCAAGATATGGGCTTTTCACTGAGTGAAGCGGCAACCCTATGGCGTTTCTCTATCGATACAGTAACCGGCTCAGAGGCCGGCTTCGAACGCAACCACCAGGGCAGTTGCCTGACGCTGCTGTGGCCTTTGCTGTTGGAAGCTGGCGAACGTTGGAGCGTGGAGATTGCTTGTAGTGGGCAGGAGGTGTGGTAAAATGAAAAGAATACCTTGTCTTTGCCTATACGAAAGGAACCCTACACTATGAGACGGGTGCTGGCTCTTCAACACGTCTGGGATGATCCATTGGGCTACCTGGGCGAGATCCTGCAAGAGCATGCTATCGACTGCGAAGTCATAAACGTAGAAGAGGCCCCTATTCCTGATCCTGGCGGCTATGATGCTTTGATCGTCTTAGGTGGACCACAGCATGTCCCTGCTGATGACAAGTACCCATATCTGACCCAAGAGAAAGCGCTCATTCGTAAAGCTGTGGAGCAAGATGTTCCTTTGCTGGGGATTTGCCTGGGTGGTCAGTTACTGGCACATGCGCTGGGGGCCGAGGTGAGACGGCACCATATGATCGAGCTTGGTTTTTTCAAGGTGCAACTCACAGACGAGGGGAAAATTGATCCGCTCTTTCAGGGCCTGCCAGGTCACGAGCAGGTTTTCCACTGGCATTTGGACGTATTCGAGATTCCTTCAGGTGGAGTGCAGTTGGCAACGAGCGAGAACGCGCCCAATCAGGCCTTTCGCTTTGGGCGCCGCGCCTACGGACTGCAATATCACATCGAGTTGACGCCCGATATGTTTCATACCTGGCTACGCTATCTCCTTCATGATCAGGAGGTGGTCAACACGCTAGGGCCCGATATAGGAGGGAGAATTGAGCATGAACAGTCCCAATGCTACCCAATCTATCGCGATCATTCGCGCATCGTGTTTGAGAATTTCCTGAAGATTAGCGGATTGTGACATGCTCGATAAATCGGCATTCTACATGTGGGTGTAGTACCCTTATATTCGCCCTGGAAGTACTTTCTTTTTTACCTTCGTTTCTGTTATACTTGCACACACGAATTTCTAATGCCATAATAGCCAAAAGAGCGGTGGAAGTGGAGCTTGCAAGGAGCTTTCGACGAAATGTCGCAATCGGAATATAAAACCAGCCGACGTAGCCGCAGTGCTGTAAGCCGCAGATCCCTGGATGGTCCCGCCGAGCTTACACCATTCGCATTTGCGCGCCACAGCATGGCTAATGAACGACACCCGGATCGCAATGAGGACTATATCACCCTCGAGCATTGTAGTGGTCTGACGGCAGTCTTCGATGGTGTGGGAGGAAGCGCGGCAGGCGAAATTGCCTCACAAACTGCCGCACGCGCTATCAATCGGGGCTGGAAACGCATACTCAACCACGTGCAAAAGGGGCATCATGCACAAGGGTTCTTAGATGACTGCGATGCTGCCAGCGTGCGTGAAATCCTGCGCACATTGACGCTCGAGGCAGATGAGTTGGTACGGACCGAAGGAGCCCGCCGCGCCGGGACCGATGATCTGGCAACGACTATTGCCCTCGCCGCCCTCTGTAGAGAGCACGGACAGAAACACTACACCATGGTATATGCACATGTTGGCGACAGCCGCATCTACCTTTTACGAGAGCTGGAACCGCTCAAACGCTTGACGAGTGATGATGGGTTGCTGGCCCGGCTGGTGGAGAATCAGATCATCAACGACAAGGATGCTCTGCGCATCGATCAGGCCATGCGTGCCGGTCAATTGTCAGATATGGAGTTCAGCTACTTCCGCCTTCGTGGCGGTATCACGCAGGCACTAGGAGGTCCCGTGCCACCAACAGTCCACATCGATCAAACCCCTATCCAGCCCGGCGACCGCATCCTGCTCTGCACAGATGGCATCCACGATAACCTGACCGATGAAGAGATTGAGGCGATTCTGCGGACGGGACCACGAACGACGGTCGCACGTGTACTGGTTGAACATGCTTTAGCGCGCTCGCGCCAGGAACGCGAGATTACTCTGCGAGCCAAGCCTGATGATATGAGTGTGGTTGTTTTGACGCGCCGTTTCTGATACCCCCGATGTTCCTTCATGTTTCCACAGCCATTCTGTCCTATAATAGGGTGGAGTTCATAATTTTTGCGTGGCGTGGGAACCTGGCGGGGGCAAGCCCCGCCACTACGCTCATGGCCAACGGCTGACTTCAGACTGGCGTAGTGGCGGGGGGACCCTGTCTGGGGGACAGGTGATGCCCCAGCTTAGGCTAACTCCTACGCGCGAAAACAGGAGGTACACATATGACCGTCTCGGATCGTCCGCTCATTCAGCCATCTCCGCTCAGCCATGCGGCAGAACATGCTCGAATTGCGATCGTTGGCGCAGGGATCGCCGGACTCAATGCGGCCTTGACACTGCATGATGCTGGTCTCTCATGTGCCATCTACGAAGCGTCAGACCGCATCGGTGGTCGTATGCACACTGATACTACAACCTGGGCGGATGGCATGGTCAGCGAGTGGTGCGGCGAATTCATAGACAGCGATCACGAGACGATACAGCACCTGGTCGAGCGGTTCGGGCTCAAGACCATCGATCTGGGTCAGGGAATTGCCGACAATGCCCAAAGCATACTGTATTTCTTCAACCGCTATTATAGCTGGGAAGAACTGTGGGCAGGCTTTCAAGCTCTCGCTCCCATATTGCGCCAGCAGGTTCAGGAGGCCGGTTTCCCCACGACCCATACCCGCTTTACCGAGACGGGATACCGGCTTGACCACCTGAGCGTCTATGAGTGGATCGAGCAGTATGTGGAGGGTGGGCACACTACTCCGATGGGCCACATGCTGGATGGTGCCTGCACAGGATTCTACGGGTTGGATACGCGTGCACAGAGTTCGCTCAACCTGGTCTATTTGTTTGGCTCACGAGCCACAGGAGACCGTCTGGCATCTTCGGGACCGATGCAAGGAAGCCGTAAAATTGCGGGCGGAAACCAGCAACTTCCGCTGGCTATTGCCCGCAGCCTATCTGAAGGATGTATTCAGTTGAACCACCAGCTGGTTGCTCTCAGACGGAATAGCAATGATTCACTCACGTTGTCCTTCGCAACTCCCAGCGGACTCTCGGAGGTGACCTGCGATCAGCTGATCCTTACCCTGCCGTTCAGTACCTTACGGCACGTTGATTACCAGCAGGCCGGGTTTGATGCCTTAAAGCAAACCGCTATTCAGCAGCTTGGTTACGGCACCATCTCCAAGCTCTTCTTGCAGTTCGATACACGCTACTGGTACCAGGATGGTCCCTGGCCACGCGTTCACAATGGGTTCATCATCACGGACCTGGATATCCAGGTACTCTGGGATACATCGCTTGGTCAACCAGGCTCGCATGGCCTTCTTGTCGATTATACGAGCGGTCCCAGAGGAGCGGCCTATGCACCACCGGCAGCGTATACAACTGCTGCTGACTCCCAGGAAGTCCAACACTATGCTCAGCGCTGCCTCCAGCAATTGGAGCGGGTCTTCCCCGGCATCAGCGCTCACTATACAGGGAGAGCGGCATTAAGCTTCCCCACAGGTGATCACTTCCTTCTTGGAAGCTATTCGTGCTGGCGCGTCGGACAATATACCCGCTTTGGTGGCTACGAAGGGGTGCGCCAGGGGCCGGTGCACTTCGCTGGTGAACACTGTTCCGTTACCTGGCAGGGCTTTATGGAGGGCGCAGCAAGGGAAGGAGCCCGTGCTGCACAGGAGATCTTGCAAGATTACGGCATGACGTGACCATTTTCTCGGACGGCAGAGATAAAATCAGCTATAAGGCTGTTCAGCCCTTGACAAATTACGCATCTAGATGTAAAATGCATATAGATGCTTATTCACGATACATAGCATGCATAGGCGCATTGACACAAGTGGCTCCGGTGCCAAAGGGGAACATGCGAAACCGGTTCCTCTATTGAAGAGTATCTAAGACAAGGCCAGTTTGAGCGAGTGAGCGGCTCTGGCAATCAAACCGCCGCGCTCAGGTTGCAGATGGGGGTGGGAGCGTAATCTCTCCTCTCCGTTCCAATGGAGCATACGATGGATCACCAAGAAACCTATGATATGTTATACCAGGCTGGGTTCACAACGTCAGAAATTGAGTGCTTAGAGAAGCTCCGGCGAGCATATGATGAAAACAAGCAGGAACACATGTCTGAAACCTATCGTCGCCTGGAGTTTGTTCGTTGGCTTGTAACAACCGGGAAGTTGACCGAACAGATGGCGTAACCAATCCACATTTCTTCCGTGCCTGTGAAGCAGGGCCGCTACAAGCCATGATACTCGAGGCCCGCTCAGAGAGAGCAACGGTTTGAACGTGTGCAAACGTATTCATTCAGCACATATTTCCTTCCACTCTTGAGAGACATGTATGCAGGTGATAGAATGCAGACATGGGAACGCAAAAGTTTACCGTCCTCCGAAGACGGGAAGAGAGACGTCAACTCCTCAAGCGAATTGCGATCACCACTGATGAAAGCATGGTGGAGACCATTGATCGACTTGCCAGCCAAGCTGGGACACATATCCAGAAAGGAGAGCCATCCAGTGTTCCTGAGCAAAAAGATCAAGCTTGAGGTCTCTAAACACGATGCTGCCACGCTAAGCACCTTGAAAGGCAGTTGGAAAATATGAGTCAGAAGTTAATGGGGTCTGTTTGTTTGATTACGGGAGCCAGTGCAGGTATAGGCAAAGCATGCGCTCTGGCGCTGGCCAAAGAAGGAGCCAGTCTTGTTCTGATTGCGCGTCGGAAGCCCCGTCTCGACGAGCTGGTGGAGACGATCCAATCCGCAGGCGGTCGAGCCGTAGCGGTGGTCGGGGATGTTCGTGAGGAGGAGACGGCTCTGCGTGCCATGCAGGCAGCAAAAGAGCACTTCGGAGCATTGCATATCCTGATTAACAACGCCGGAGTTGGGAACTACAAACCACTCATCGATACCAGCGCTGAAGAATATGACGAGCTGATGGATAGCAATGTCCGTTCCACGTTCCTCTTTACCCGCCACGCAGTTCCCCTGATGATGGAGCAAGGATCAGGTACGATTCTGATGCTCTCGTCGATGGCTGGCATTTATGGCTTCGCGGGTGAAGCGGTGTACTGTGCAACGAAATTTGCGCAGGTGGGGTTCGCGCAAGCGCTGGATAAAGAACTGCGTCCCTATGGTATCAAAGTAGGGGTGATTTGTCCCGGTGGGGTCAAGACGGAATTTGCGCTGGGGAAGGGACGGACAGAAGAAAGCGTTGCGCAGTCAGGGATGCTTGACCCGGAGGACGTTGCAGGAGCGGTCCTACTGGCCTGCACACAGTCTGCTCACTCGCGCATCATCGAAATTCAGATGCGTCCAATGGTTGAGCCCCTTGCCTGAAATGAGCACCTGCAATGCATCAAGCAAACTAGCGGAGGGAAAAGTGTGCTCCCTGCTGAACGTCTGCTCGGTGCAACACGCGCAGATCTATGGTACGTGCGGAACGCGCTAGCACTACAAACCGTGCTTATTCGTGCGGCAGCCTTTATGGATGAGCACTACTCTGCTTCGTCGGGATTTGTCTCATCGAAAGGGTCGTGTACGCCATGCCCACGGTCATACATAAGCTGTGTTGGGTCGCCCAGATGTTCTTCATAAGCGGGGCGTATCTCCCATTCCTTTTCTTTTGCCTCTTCCGAATTTATGAGTAGTTGCACCTGGTCGCCTTCAATGGTGGCGATGGCGCTGTAGGGGATGTAGCGGTCTGTGGCAAAAAAGATCCCTTTGCGCACGAGAAAAGAGTCTTCATAGATCTTTGCTACGTGTCCTAATTTCTGTTCATCGGAGGCATAGACGGACATGTGAAGGTGAAGGTTGTGCTGATTCCAGTTTGGCATAGATGTCTCGCTTTCTTTGTTTTGTTTACGGAAAGGAACGTGCGCTCGTTGGCAAGATGGTCAGTTACCTTCTTGCTGGTATTACCATCTCGGTTCTCTTCTTTCTGTGCTATTGTAGCACTTCCATGCATCTTTTCCTTTCATGCTTCTTTCTCTTACGCTTCTGGCAATGTGAATTTGCGATCCTGTAAGCGCTTGACGAAGGCAGGACGGCGCAGGTGAGGCCGGACCCAGGCGCGGAAACGCTCTTGAAACTGCTGGGTCTCGTTGAATTGATCGGCGGCTTCACGCAGCTCGACCAAGAAGCGAAGGGCTTCGTCATAGCCTGTGCCTGTACCGCGCATCACTGCCTGTTCAACTTGCTGCCAGTAAGCGTCCTGGTGATCGTGGATCTCTTGCAGATGACGCAGACGGGCCAGTTGCTCCTGCTCGCGCTTCTCGCGTTCCAGTTGGGCTTTAATCGCCTTGCTTTCGGCGAGCAACGTAGCGTAGGTGACGTGCTCACCCGTTGACGGCGCCGCCCTGGTCTTGTCCTGGCCCAGTTCGCGCAACTCCCTGACGAGGAGGCGGCTCAGGCCTGGCTCATTGTGTGCTAACCGCACCAGGTAATCGTTCTGGCGATCTGGTGGCAGCAACTTGACCCAGGCAGCAACATCATCAACTGGCGATGACACGGCCGCGTTGCTATGTCGAGCTACCGCGACGAGCAGTTCTTGCGGCACCTGCAACAAGTCTGCCAGCGCCTGCTGTGCCGCCGTCAGCGTGCCAAAAGCGGGCGGAACTGGTGGCACACTGATTTCATAGTCCTCTTCTTCGTCCTCCTCTTCGTCCTCGTCATAGCCCCCTATCATGTGCTGACCGGCCAACCAGACGATATACAGCGCCCGCAGATCGCCTTCCATCAATTCATCGCGAATGGGGATGAGCGATCCGAGTTCATAGTCAATCCATTCGTCGGGCCCTTCCATCTCGCCAAAGTGGATATCGAGGATATCATAATCCGGGTACCGGGTGAACGTGACGAAATCATCGAGGTCGTAGCCATCGATGAGATCGACTGGCAGGATGCCATGCGGAAAACGGAATGCCAGTCGGGGCGAGCCCCAGTTGGCCCAATAGAGGAAACCATCGAAGAACTGGCGGAGGACTTTAATGGGATCGTGCTTGAAGTCACCCCAGTGATATTCGATGAGGGCGTGGGTAGAAGATGCTTCGATGTGACTGGAAAGGGCATTGACAGCATCGAGTTGCACCCGTGTCAGAGGTCGATCGATGGTCATGAATTCGTACCGCTGGTATTCGCTCATTCCTGCTGTCCTCCATGTGGTGGTGTCAATATTAGCATATGAGGCACTCAATATCCTAGAGTCATCTCATTGCTAGGGTTTCACAAGCAAATTATCACGATAAATCGGGCTCCCACGATAAATCGGGCTCCCACGATAAATCGGGGAGCTACAGGTGCATCAAAGGTGTCTGGCTCTCCCTGGTTTGCGAACTTCGACCAACGCATCAAATGCGGCCTGCCCACCAGGAAGCCCGTAGGGATCGATAAGATCACTCGCCAAAGGCGAAAGCGCCGGAGCTCCATTGGTCAGGCTGTTGACGCCAAACCAGCCATCCCGCATCCAGATCATCCCCTCTCGCACATCCTCGGTCACTCTTGCCTTTGCTCGGACCTGCCCCCGCTCGTTATAGATCTGGATCGGGCAGCCCGCTTCAATCCCGCGCTGCTGCGCGTCTACTGGATGGATCCACAGTTCTGGTTCACCATTTGCTCGTGCCAGCGAAGGCAGCGCCCGACCTTCATCATAAAAGGCATGAAAAGCGGTGATCGTCCGTCCCTGTCGGAACTGGAGCGGATAGTGCGCCCCGGCCTCTGTTTGTGGCGGGGTGTAGGTAGGCAGTGGCGAGAGGCCCACTTTTTGTGCTCGTTCACTCCAGAATTCCACTTTCCCCGACGGGGTATGGAAGTGCCTATCGGGGTAGGCGATATGTGATAATCCGCTTTTCTGCCAGACTCCTTCTTCCTGTCGGAGTCGCTCAACGGTCAGCGACCCTCCCTCCTTCGTCCGCTGCGGAGCAAGTAGCGTATTGAGATACTCCTCTTCGTCCTGCCAGGGGAAGAAATTACGGATAGCGAGCCGAGTCGCGAGTTCGCGTAAGATACGCATCAGTGAGCGGGCCTCCCCTTCGGGCTGCAAGACCCGCTCCATGAGGTAGATATGGCTGGCAGTATCCTTGAGCCCAAGCTCCTCGAGCCAGATCGTGCCGGGCAGGATCAAGTCGGCAACCCGACGCATGGTCTCGTTCATGAAGATGTCATAGGCGACGACCAGCCCAACGCGCTCAAAGCTGTGCTCCAACGTGCTTGTATCGGAGAAGGAAGAGAGGATGTTGCTGCCGAGCAGGAACAAGACATCAAGCCGTCCGCTGGCCATCGCCTGGACAATGGAGGCCATATGATTGGGGATATAGATGCCGGGTGGGCGCTGGGCAATGGCCTGGACATCGGTCTGTCCATCGGCATGGACAAATGCCCGATGCCGTGGACCAAAGCCACCGCCTGCGCACCCCAACTGTCCTATCAGGGCGGGTAAACAGGCAATAGCGCGACTGGCCTCCCACCCCGACTGGTGCTTGAACATCGAACTGCCGCCCAGGACAATCATGGCCGGTGTCCGGGTCGCGTAGGACCTCGCTAGAGACCGGATGCCTTCAGCGGCGATCCCAGTGTGAGGCTCGGCCCATTCAGGCGAAAATGAGGTGAGGTGGCGTGCGAATGCCTCATATCCCAGGGTGTGAGCCTGGAGAAAATCCGCATCGATCAATCCCTCTTTGACGAGCACGTGAGCCATGGCTAGCGCCAGGGCGGCATCGCTCCCCGGTCGGATGACATACACCTCGTCAGCCTGCCGCGAGGCTTCGTTGCGGCGGCAATCGATCTGGATGATATGCGCACCTCGCTTGCGTGCCTCGATGAGATGTGGAGCAGTCGTCGGTTGGCTAACAAGGTTGGCTCCCCACAAGAGAATGGTACGTGCGTGTGCGGCCATATCCTCCTTGGTATTGGCTTCTAATACTCCTGTCAGGGCGAGACCGTAGGCTCCCAGCGCCCAGCAGATCATCGCCGGGTTCCAGACCTGGAAGCCTCCCAAATAGCCGAAGCGCATAAACAAGGGACGAATACTTGCGGTCGCCAGGGCTCCATGTCCCGCCCAGATGCCTACGCGGTCGCGACTGGTCTGCTGGATCTGTTCAAGAATGAGGGAGCATGCCTCCTCCCAGGAGACGGGTTGCCAGCGATCTTCACCCCGCATTCCGACGCGTCGGAGGGGTGAGTGCAAACGCAGGGGATTGCGGGGAATGTCGCGCGTTGCTTGTCCACGCAGACACAGAAAGCCGCGACTATCTGGATTATGCGGATCGCCCTTGATGGCCGTGACGCGCTCCTGTGTGACTTCGACGAGCATGCCACACTGCGTCGGGTGACAATTCATCGGGCACATCGTTTTGAACTGACGACTCTTCGCTGCCATAGAACACCTCCTTTCATCCTGTACCAAGCTGCTGCGCCAGGTCCATGAAGTCGGTCGCCACAACCTCAAATGACGGGTCAGGGGTGAGATCTGGCATGGAGGACGGGCCTTGCTCCAATGGACGCGGGACAAAGGCTGCCTGCATCCCTTGAGCCTGTGCAGCGCGCAGGTCCTCCTGGTGGGCTGCGACCATCATCACCTCGTGGTTGCGCAGTCCGAGCAGCTTGACCGCCATCTGGTAGACGCGCGGATCGGGTTTGTAGGCCTGGACCAACTCGGCCGAGAGAATGCAGTCCCAGGGCAGCGCACTATACTTCGCCATGTTTACCAGCAGAGCCATGTTGCCATTCGACAGGGTGGCGAGCACAAAGCGTTTGCGCAAGTGGGTGAGCCCTGGGATAGCGTCAGGCCAGGGTTGGAGTCGGTGCCACACACGGTTGAGGGAGTCCTTCTCGTCCTCGGTCAAGCGATCGGTGATCTGGAATGCGAGCAGCAACTCATCCAAAGAATGACGATGTAAGGCATCGAGGGTGGTCCAGAGCAATGCTCCCTGCATGACACGATCTAATGAGGGACGATAGCGAGCACGCCAGGCATCGGCAAACTGCGCCCAATCCACCTGCAGTCGCTTCGCCTGGTTGAGTCGTTCTCCCTCGCGTATAATGGTGCTCCGATAGTCGACGACCGTGCCAAACACATCAAAGGTGAGGGCTTTCACGTCGCTGATAGCCATCGCTGTTCCTCCTCGCAGATACGCTCCAGGTGTGTCCCCAGAGAGGGTGAGACGATCAGGCAGCTGCTCGGGTGTTTAAGTTGATCGTCTTACTCAGTATAGCACCTGTGGCACATGGGAGAGGGACGAATGGGTTCACGGAGACACCTCCTCAAGGACCTTTATTTCCTGGTTGACACCCTTCCACGTCATGCTCTATACTCAGGCCAGATGGTGTGTGGTGCGCTCCGGCGCACAGTGCTCCGGCTTCACCAATCTCTGAGGAGGGGAGGTTGGGTTCCCGGGCACGTTTCAACGGACTTGGCCCTGGACAGCACCCCATGTGGCATGGAGACCTGGCCAGGGAATTGACCCGATTGGGTCAGAGAACAAGAGCAAACCGATGAACGAAACCCAAACGAATGTCCACCATCCCAAGCCGCCCCGGCTTGTCCAACCCCTGATCAACTCGTTAGTGGGGACCATCTTGCGTTCACCCTGGCATGGGATGATGAGCCCTCGGCTCCTGCTTCTCACGTTTACCGGGCGCAAGAGTGGCAAAGCGTTTACGACGCCGATTCGCTATGTGCAGGAGGGCGAAACCTTACGGTTGAGGGTTTTGGTTGAGTATCCCTGGTGGAAGAATCTGGTTGGGGAGGCCACGGTGCGCGTCCTGCTGCGTGGGAAAATGCGCACCGGCGTAGCAGAGGTGCTCCCTGAAGAAGGTGGTGTGGTCGTGGTCAAGGTCCATCTGAAAGGATAAACGACCGCTTTCCGTACGAACGGACCGGAATACAGCGCTAAGGCAAGGTTCAATTTGAAGAAAACAGTCACACCGTGTCACGCCTCCGCGCAGCGAAGGGTCTGTCTCGATAGGCAGAGAGATGCTTCGCTGCGCTCAGCATGACAGGGCTGGACCTTGCTGTTGGTTAGGAACTGTCAAGTTCATTTGAACCATGCCTAAGCGTTGTATTCCGGTCCGTTCGTACTCGAGGGCCAAAGACATCCTGGCTTGTGTCCTTAGAACAAATGTGTTACAGTGGATCTGGAAAGGCAGCGGAGAAAGCGTACGTGTAGGGTGGACGACAATGTACAAGTCGACTGAACGGAGACAAATTGGTGAAACAACGACGGCCAACCAAGAGTACTGCTGAGCGGTTATGCGTCACACTGCCGCTTCCTCCGAGCATCAATGAGCAGTATTATACTGACACCCAGGGGCATCGCAGGCTTTCCCCGGTGGCATTGCGCTACAAAGCAGAAGTGCAAAGAGCCTTGCTCCATCTCGAGCGACAGGGGGTGCTGAACGAGTCTTTTTTGAAACGTATGGGGACGTGCTATCTCGCGCTGTATATGGAGTGCTACTTTTCCACTCCCCTCCAGCGAGATCTCGACGGTGGCCTGAAGATCCTGCAGGACGCAATCTGCAAAGGGCTGGGAGCCAATGATAACCGGGTAGTAGAGATTCATCTTTCAAAGCGCATTTGTCCTCAAGACCCGCATGTGTACCTTGAAATCGACACGTTAGACGACTGGGAATTCGACGATGAATACCGGCTCCTGCCAAAGACGCCTGAGGGGCAGTCGCAGTCTTGAGAAAGAAAATGTTCATTTGTTCTCCGTCGGCAATGTCCCATCAGCACCGAAGAGCGTACGCACATACTCATTGAGAAACATGCCCTGGGGATCGAGCCTGGCCCGCACCCGCTGGAAGTCATACCAGCGCGGATAGAGCTCCGCCAGGCTTGCCGCGTCCTGGGTATGCATTTTGCCCCAGTGCGGTCGTCCCTGGTAGCGTCTGAAGATTTCCTCCATATGTCCAAAATACTCTTGATACGCCATCCCTTTGTACATATGCACCGCCACCGAGGCAGATTCGCGCTGGTAGGCCGGGCTCAGCCAGATCTCATCGGCATGCACAAAGCGGCACTCAATCGGAACATGGACCGCGAATCGCTCCCGTTTGATGCACTCCTGTATCTCAGCGATCACCGCCGTGAAATAGTCCGCCGGGATGAGGTACTCCATTGCTTGAACGCGCACCAGCAGCGTCATTGCAAAAAGGCGATGGCTATAGTCCACCTTCTGTACTGATGAGATGGCCTGCGCTGAGATGTTGCTGATGGCTGCTGACCATGCCGGTACTCGTCGGCAGCACTCGGAGAGCAGCCAGGTAACACCATTGTCGACGACGATCTCATTGAATGTTCCCCACAGAGTGCTCCCTGTTGCCTGCGCCTCCGTCTCATTCATGAACTTGGTCCGCACTGTTTCAGTATAGGGCAGCCAGAAGAAGGTAAAGTGGCTATTCTCTTGCTTGTAACGCTCCAGATTGCTCAGACAATCGCTCAACTGTGCGCGCTGACTTCTCAACTGCATGCGCCTGGCTGGCACGACGCGCAACTTTACTTTTGCTATCACACCAAGGGTTCCTAGCGAAACCTGAGCAGCCTGAAAGAGGTCAGGGTTCCGCTCAGGAGAGCACTCCAGCACTTCTCCTGTTGCGGTGACCAGGGTGAGGCCTACTACCTGCGTCGAGATCGTGCCAAAACGGGTACCTGTGCCGTGTGTGCCTGTACTGATAGCGCCCGCGATACTTTGCAGATCGATATCGCCGAGATTCTCCTGCGCCAGCCCATGCACGTGGAGCTGTTCTCCTATCTTCTTAAGCCTGGTACCACCTGAAACGGTCACCGTCATCTCATCCCTATCCAGGGCTTCTATGCCCTGCATCTTGTCTAATGACAGCAAGATATCATTGCTCTGTACTAATGGTGTAAATGAGTGTCCCGCTCCAACGACACGCACATGACGTCCCTCTGCTCCGTACGAGCCGAGCAGCTTTGCCAGCTCATCGATATTGTCCGGTCTCACTATCTGTTGTGGCCTGGCTTGCACCGAGCCGGACCAGTTCTGCCAGGACTGTGCCTCTAGGCTCTCCATCTCTCTTCCTTTTTTAAAGACCGTTGTTGCTTGCTGGGCCACTGTCCATTTCGCCACTAATATCTACTTTGGAATGGCCTCTGTGATCTCCTCAATCGCCCCCAACGCTAGCAACGTCGCCTTCCCACTCCCCCACCGCTCGTTGTGAGACGCCGAGGTGGTCGGCCAATCCCGCTTGCGTCAGCCCGATGGCGGTGCGTAGGGTCAGCATAATCTGCCCAAAGGCGTAGTCTCGCTCACCGTATGAGGACCGCTTCATCAGCGCTCTCCTTTCCGCGTGACCCGAAGGCACGAAGCAAGTGGAAGTGATAGGAAATGACACGGCATCGGAATGACGGTGACTTCCCCCGGCAATACCATTGTAGTAGTGTCTGTTGGATGTGCTCCAGGCCGGTCCACGCTTGTGGAGGGTGATACATGACGTGCTCGATAAATCGAGCACGTACTCCCCCTCCGACTTCATCCCTCTATGATAGCAGATTTTCTCACACACGACGAGGATCTTTCTCGAGATTCTGAGTCGTGAAATAGGAGAGGAAGGCTACACATCTTCGTGGCGCCTCAACAGTCGGCATCGCGCTCCTTTCCTTCTCAGCTTCAGTTAGATGATCCTGAGTTTGATGATCCCGACCTGCTTCGCAGTCGGGCTAATCAAAGCTGCTTCGCACCCAGGCTAATCCAAGTTAGATGATCCTGGGCTGCTTCGCACCCAGGCTAATCCAAGGAGGAACTGATGTCTACGGTTGAGAAACAGCCGCGTGGTGCGTCTGTGGTGGAGCAGTTCACCATCCACATCCCGGACGCCACGCTTGACGACATGTACGAGCGGCTGCGCCGGACGCGCTATCCTGAGGACTTCGCCAACGACGACTGGGAGTACGGCTTCAACACGGCCTACCTTCGAGAGCTCGTTGACTACTGGATCACTAAGTACGACTGGCGTGCGACCGAGCGCAAGATGAATGAGCTCGCGCACTTCAAGGTGCAGATCCAGGGCATCCCGATTCACTTCATCCACGAGAAGGGTAAGGGCCCAAAGCCGATGCCGTTGCTGATCCACCACGGCTGGCCGTGGACCTTCTGGGATCTGCGCAGGGTGATTGGCCCGCTGACCGATCCCGCCGCCTATGGCGGTGATCCCCAGGACGCCTTCGACGTCGTGCTGATCTCCCTGCCCGGTCATGGATTCTCCACACCGTTGACCCAGACGGGATGGAACTTCCATCGTACCGCCGACCTCGAGGTCGAGCTAATGAAGGATGTTCTCGGCTATGAGAAGTTCGCGACTGCTGGCGGCGACTGGGGTGCGCTGATTGTCGATCAGCTGGGACACAAATACACCGACAATGTCATCGGAATATATTGCCACCTGCCAATCCAACTTAGCCACTACCTATCTGAACACCCCGACGTGCCGCCTGGCATTGCCTACAGCAACGGCCTCCCAGAGCCCTCAGAGTACGGCGAGGGCGAAGAGAACTGGGTCCAGAAAAACGTTGGCTTCTTCGCGAAGGAAAGCGGCTACGGGTTTTTGCAACTGAGCAAGCCGCAGACCCTGGCAGCCGCCCTCGTGGACTCGCCGTCCGGGCAACTGGCGTGGATTGCGGAAAAGCGGCGTACCTGGGCCGACACGCATGGCGACATCGAATCGGTCTGGACCAAGGATGATCTCGTCACCGCCGCGACCATCTACTGGACGACTGCAACAGCCGGCACCGCGGCGCGCTTCTACAAAGAGGTGCTACTGAATCCGTGGAAGCCATCTCACAACCGCTTCCCAGTCGTCGAGGCTCCGACCGCGCTGGGCGTCTTCCCGGCCGATGTCCTCCTGATGCCGAAGAAGTGGTCAGAGAAGTACTACAACCTGAAACAGTATCGGGTGCACTCCGGCGGCGGGCACTTCGCCTCTTTCGAAAGGCCTGACGAGTGGTTGGACGACGTCCGCACGTTCTTCAGGACGCTGCGGTAGGGGCGAAGATTTGAAATGCGCTCCGCAAGCTCCGCTCCATCACGCCCGTACAGGAGCCGATGCGGGTGTACCCCAGAGTCGGCTCCGCAATCAGCACATGGAGGACGCCATGCAGCGACACCGCATTGGGCGGACATCGGTGATGGTAACCGAGATGGGGCTCGGCGGCACCGGGTTGGGAAACATGTACACGGCGGTCGAGGAGCAGGCCGCGCTCGACACCATTGCTGAGGCGTATGCGGTCGGTATAGGGCATTTCGACACCGCGCCCGTCTATGGCAATGGACTGAGCGAGATGCGCCTGGGCCAGGGTCTGTCGCGCTACGCGCGCGACGACGTGACCATTTCGACGAAGGTGGGCTATACGCTCGAGCCCCTGCCACCCGGCGAGCAGAGTTGGGACCTGTTCCAGGGCTCGCTGCCGTTCCGCTCCTACGTCGACTTCTCGCACGACGCCATCCTGCGATCGCTCTCCGAGAGCCTCGAGCGGCTGGGCACCGATCGCATTGACATCGTGTGGATGCACGACCCGGACGAGGCGAACAGCATCAAGCCGGGTGCCGATCCCTACGAGGTCACGCACTTCGCGCGGGCGATGGACGAGGCCTATCCGGCACTCGACGAGCTACGTAGCCAGGGCGTCATCGGAGCCATCGGGGTCGGCATGAACCAATGGCAGATGCTTGAAGATTTCGCCCTGGCTGGCGACTTCGATTGCTTCCTACTCGCCGGTCGCTACACGCTGCTGGAGCAGTCAGCGCTGAGGAGCTTCCTGCCTCTGTGCGCGGAGAAGGACATCAGTGTGGTGATCGGTGGCCCGTACAGCTCGGGCATCCTCGCCACGGGAGCGGTGAGCGGGGCCTATTACAACTACGCCCCGGCGCCGGAGAACATTCGTGAGTGGGTACGGCTGATTGATGCGGTCTGTCACCGTTACGGGGTGGCACTTCCCGCTGCTGCCTTGCAGTTTCCGCTGGCGCATCCCGCAGTCGTCTCCGTGATCCCGGGTGCGCGCTCTGTCGCCGAACTCAGGCAGAACGTAGAGCACTTCAGAGCGCCCATCCCGGGCCAGTTCTGGGCCGAGCTGAAGAGTCTGGGGCTGATCGATGGTGCTGCACCAGTGCCCACTGGGGATATTGCACAAACCTCGTGACGACGTGCCTCTGAAGAGCACAGCCGCGAGTTGAGTTCCTTTGTGACCGCTATGGTGTACTTTGCCCGCAATGGGTCCAGGAAGCGGACTACATGCTCTCAACCCCATGGTACGGGGACAACATAGTAAACCTTGCCGACCCAGTCGTACTAGAGCATCGCATTAAAACTTCCCCAACTCATTTTGCTCGGCGTAATGTTTTTTGTGGCAACCGACTCTATCAGAATAAGGCAAGGTTCAAGTGTGAAGAAGAGTCACACAATGTCACCCTGAGCGAAGCGAAGGGTCTGTCGCGATCGGCAGCGAGATGCTTCGCTGCGCTCAGCATGACAGGGCTGACCTTTCTGTTGAGTAGGAACTGTCAAGTTCATTTGAACCTTGCCTAAGTATGAAATGAACGAGTGGGTCCAGGAAGCACGCATCATCGGCACGGTATGAATCCCTTGCCCGAAGTGCCTCGATCACTACACGTTGGCGCATCGCAAGCTTATGATGGAGCCAAAGTTAGATGATCCTGAGTTTGATTAGCCCGACTGCGAAGCAGGTCGGGCTAATCAAAGCTGCTTCGCACCCAGGCTAATCCAATGTGCAAGGTTGGTACAATCAGGTCAACTTTAGCACTGTACAACCCCACTATTTTATGGTATACCTCTTTATGTCACCATTATGCTCTGCTCTGTAATTACGCCTAGAGTTACGTAGGCACAGTTTGATTAGCCCAACTGCGAAGCAGGTCGGGCTAATCAAAAAGAGACAAGTATGGGTATGAGCTGTTTCACGGAGTGCATTCACGGAGTGCGTCCTCTACAGATTGCTATTTATTCAATGCCAAGACAGATTGTGCATATTTTTGTTAGGACACCACTGCTTCCCTCTCTATGAGCTGGGCGCTGACATTGCGAACAGGTAACGGCGGCTTCGGCTTGCACAGTCAACTCAATCTTGTAGGAAGATAATGAGGAGATTAAGATGATAGACGATTCTGCTCTCCAGGCAGCGAACTCCAGAGCGGCGTACGAGGCTCGTCCCTGGCTCAAGCACTATTCTAGTTTCGTACCGCCAGACGTGACAACGGACTTCTCGAATGCACGCGAAATGTTTCTTGCGACAGCGAAGGCGATGCCCGGACAGCCCGCAGTGTACTACTTCGATGAAACGCTGACTTACGGTGAACTCGATCGCGAGAGTACTGCGCTGGCTGCTGCTCTCAAGGAGCGTGGCGTCGCGTACGGTGATAGGGTAGCGCTGTACTTGCAGAACATCCCCCAATTTCTGATTGCTCTGTACGCACTATGGAAAGTAGGGGCCATTGTGGTGCTCTGCAACCCTATGCTCAAGGGCAAGGAGCTTGAGTACCACCTCAATGACTCTGGAGCAAAAGGTCTGATTTGCCTTGAGTCGCTGTACGAAACGGTTGCCCGCAACACTGTTGGAAATACGAAGGTAGAGTTCATCATCACCACGAGCGAACTTGATTATGCTGGTAAAGAAGAGCTTCCCGCTCTGCTAGCATCTTCTAAGAAGCAGCGCTTCGCGGAGACGCTCGATATGCTCGAGCTGCTCTCCAAATTTGATGGAGCAACGATTGAGTTTGCCAGCCTTGCACCAACAGATGTTGCCTGTCTCACCTACACATCTGGCACGACAGGGCTGCCTAAAGGTGCTATGAACACCCATGCCAATGTCGTTTTTAATGCGACCGTCTACCGGGAGTGGATGCAGCTTAGCAAAGATGAGGTCGTGATAGGTGTAGCGCCTTTCTTTCACATCACTGGCCTCATCGCTCACCTTGCCGTGGCAGCGCTAACTGGAATGCCGATCATCATGTTCTATCGGTTTGACCCGGCAGAAATGCTTCGACTCACCGAGAAGTGGCATGGCAGCTTCACGGTGGCTGCGATCACGGCCTTCATTGCGCTACTGAACCATCCAGACATCAAGACACGCAACCTCTCTTCGATGAAGAAGATATACAGTGGTGGCGCGCCAGTATCGCCAGTGATAGTTGAAAACTTCCAGGAGATCACCGGGGCCTATATCCACAATATCTATGGGCTAACAGAGACGACATCGCCATCGCATGCAACCCCGCTTGGTGCGCGTGCGCCGGTCGATCCTGATTCGGGTGCCTTAGCGGTAGGCGTACCCGTCCCGAACACGATCTGTCGGGTGGTTGATGTGGCTACAGGCGAAGACCTTCCAGTAGGCGAGGTGGGAGAGCTGATTACCAAGGGGCCCGAGGTTGTCGCTGGCTACTGGCAGAAGCCCGAAGAAACGGCGAATGCCATTCGTGATGGCTACTTATACACAGGTGATGTCGCAAAGATGGACGAAGAAGGTTGGTTCTACATCGTTGACCGCAAGAAGGATATGATCATCGTTTCTGGCTACAAGGTGTGGCCGCGTGATGTGGAGGATACTCTCTACCAACATCCAGCTGTGCGCGAAGCTGCCGTGGTAGGTGTACCAGATGCGTACCGAGGTGAAACCGTCAAAGCCTATGTAGCTCTCAAGGGCGGCTATGAGGGGAAAGTCAAACCAGAGGAGTTGATCAAGTTTTGTAAGGAGCGCATGGCGAATTACAAGTATCCGCGGCAAATTGAGATTTTCGACGAATTGCCCAAGACCGTTACGGGCAAATTCCTGCGCCGGGAGCTACGCGACAAGGCTCGTCAATAGATCAATAAAATAGAATATTGCCGTTCTAGTGCGTTACAGTTTGTCCAACATTTGTAAGTAGAGACCTGTAGATTGTGTACTTGTAGAGCTATGTCGTTGTAGTGCGTTATGCTATGTCGTACCAGCGGTAGCGTTAATTCATTTGTGTACGGGCGTGAATTAATCACGCCCCTACGAGGAGGCATACACGATGGCAAAGCCCGCCATTAAGGTCTACGTGCAGCACCATGGCAACATGATGTGCGACTACCAGTGGTTGATCACTAAGGCCGAACGCATGGCCAACAAAAGCAACCAGAATCCTCAGTCGGTCTGGGGACCGTGTCCTACACACACCGTCGTGGTAGAGCATCCCGATGGTCGTCTTTTGTTTGATACCACCTGCCCGCGAGATTGGCAGCAGCGCTGGACTCCAACCGTGGCCAAAGAGTGGTTCCCTTATGAAGACGTCGCGCCGGAGCAGTATTTCGAGGAGCGTCTCAAGCAACTCAAACTCGATCCTTCAGACTTCAAGTACGTGGCCATGAGCCATCTGCACCTGGACCATGCGGGGAATCTCGGGCTCTTTAAGGGTACTGGTGCCAAGATACTCGTCCACAGGAAAGAGTACCAGGGCGCTATGTCGATCCCCGGTGAGGTCCAGGGCTTCCATCTCAAAGCAGACTACACCATAGATGGGTTGCGCTGGACGCCGCTTGTTGAGGACACCGAGGTAATGGAAGGCGTGCGCTTGGTGGAGGTACCCGGCCATACCTGGGGCACGATGTGCCTGATGGTCGATCTGCCCCAGACCGGCACGATGATTTTTACCTCCGATGCTGCCTACATGAAAGATAGCTATGGCCCGCCACCCGCAGGCTCACCTATCGTCTACGACAATCTTGCCTGGTTGAACTCCATCGAGCGTATCCGCAGCTTTGCGACGCTACGTGATGCAACGATCATCTTTGGGCATGATGCCAAACAGATCAAGGAGATTCGTCTCGCCCCCCAGGCGTTCTACGACTAGTGGTAACCCTCGTAACCGTACGGACGCGAAGTATTGAAACGCGCTCCGCAAGCTTCGCTGAGGGTCCCTACGACGGGCATGGTTAGCTTGCCCGTAAGGACGCGAAGTATTGAAACGCGCTCCGCAAGCTTCGCTGAGGGTCCCTACAAAGGAGAAGAAGTATGGGCTGTCTCGATATTCCCAACGAAACCGTCTTCACAATGGAGATGACCCCGATTAAGTTCGGACCTGGTGCTACTGATGAGGTAGCATACGATCTCAAGCGCCTGGGAGTCAAGCACGCGCTGATTATTACCGACCGTGGCATTATGAAGTTGGGTCTGCCGGAGCGTGTGCGCACGCTGCTCCAGGAAGCCAGCATCAACGCCGATATCTTTGATGACGTCCATGTTGAACCAACGGATCAGTCGTTTGAGGCGATCTCAACGTTTGTGCGCGGTCGCGACTACGATGGCTTTGTCGCCATTGGCGGCGGCAGTACTATTGATTCGGCCAAGGCGGCGAACCTCCTCAGCAACTATCCGGCACCAGTAATGGACTACATCAACAAACCTATCGGCAAAGGCCTGCCTGTGCCTGGGCCTCTCAAGCCATTGGTCGCTCTTCCCACCACGGCTGGGACCGGTAGCGAAACCACCGCCATGGCGATCATGGATGTGCTCTCCTTGAAGGTGAAAACCGGCATCTCACACCGCTACCTGCGCCCAACGCTGGCCATCATCGACCCGCTGAATACGGTGACATTGCCGCCTATGGCAACGGCGTATCCAGGCTTCGACGTGCTCACCCACGCGCTCGAATCCTACACGAGCCGAGCGTATGATGCTCGCCCGCGACATAAGCCGGAAGAACGTCCAGTCTATGTCGGAAGCAATCCCATCAGTGACTTGTGGTGCGAGAAGGCCCTGGAGTACACCGGGCGCTATCTACGCCGGGCCGTACTCAATGGCATGGACGTGGAGGCTCGAACGCACATGGCGCTCGCCGCAACCTATGCCGGTATCGGCTTTGGCAACGCTGGGGTCCATGTACCGCATGCGATTGCCTATCCGATTGCAGGCCAGGTGAAAAACTTCTCACCACCGGACTACCCGAAAGATGAACCAATGATCCCGCATGGTCTCTCAGTCGTCATCACCGCGCCGTCTACGTTCCGCTGGACCTATCCGGTCAGCCCCGAACGTCATCTGCGTGCGGCACAATTGCTGGGAGCCGATGTGAGCGGCCTGACAACGACCGAGATGCCAGAGGTGCTCCCACGCACACTGCTCTCGCTCATGCGTGACACCGGCATCTCCAATGGCCTAAGTGCCCTGGGTTATGGAGAGGCAGACGTGCCTGCGTTGATTGATGGTACGCTCAAGCAGCAGCGGATACTCGTCAACTGCCCGCGAGCTGTTGGTGCTGAGGAGCTTCAGCAGGTCATCGAGCACAGCTTCGAGTACTGGTGAGTTGAAATGGGCCGTCTACCATGTTGCAATATGGTGGACGGCCTTTTCTTCTGCACGATAAATACAGAGGAGGTTAGCGGAATGCCCATCTACGAGTACCGCTGCCAGGAGTGTGGCAAGGTCTTCTCACTGCTGTTCCTACGCTCTGCTGATGCAAATGGGCAGGAACGATGCTCTGCCTGCGGCAGCGGGCAGACGAAGCGTTTGATCTCGACCTTTGCCATCGGCGGCAGAGTCGACCCCGGACCGGGCCGTACTGCCTGGCCTACGAACTGGAAAGATACAAATGGTGCCGACCCGGAAACGCTGCGCTATTGGCGTCATCGCATCGAGCGAGAAGCGCGGCTGGAAGAGAAGTATCCTGAACTTGCTGACCCATCACTGCGGGCCGGCAAAAGTGAGATACCTGTCTGGGGAGCAGATGCCCCGACTCCGCAAGAAGCACCCTCACATGCAGTGGAGCATAGTCATGGTGAGCATCATCACCACCACCACCATCACAGTCATGCTGAACCCGGTACAGGCATGATTAATCAAGCCCCTACCACCGAGCATGCATCGCCGGATTGACGGTGTATGTTGCCGGCGCTGGACCTGTCGGGCTGGCATGCGCTGCATCCGCACAGTTACTGGGTGCTGCTGTGGTCATCGTGGGTGATTTGATCCCTGAACGGCTTGCACAGGCGCGCAGTTTCGGCTGCGAAACGGTTGACCTGAGGACTGACGCCCCGCTGCCTGATATGATCGCACAGATCCTCGGTGAACCCGAGGTAGACGCGGCGATTGACTGCGTCGGCTTTGAGGCGCGCGGTCACGGTTCCGATGCAGGAGAGGCTCCAGCTACAGCGCTCAACGACGTGATGACGATCACGCGGGCCGCCGGCAAGGTAGGTATTCCTGGCTTGTATGTAACCGGTGATCCAGGCGGTATCGACGAGAAAGCTAAGACGGGTCAGCTTGATATTCGCATTGGCCTGGGTTGGGCAAAATCCCTCTCTTTCATCACCGGCCAGTGTCCGGTCATGCGTTACCATCGCCAGTTGATGATGGCGATCTTGCATGACAGGGTGCAGATTGCCAAGGCGGTCAACGCCACCGTCATTCCCCTGGAGAATGCGCCGCAGGGTTATCAGGACTTTGATAGAGGAGCAGCTAAAAAATACGTGCTTAACCCTAATGGCCTCATTGTCACTTGAGCGACAGGCATACTAGAGATGAAGCAGCGGAGGGCACATCTATGGAGCTTGCTGGGTGTTTCACCAATGAGAACTCTCAAACGCCCCCAACGCGCGCAGCGTCGCTTTCTGCGCCTCTGTCAGTCCGCTCGTCCCAGTGATATTGAGCCGCTCATAGGGCCGATCGTGACGCAGCGTCTGTAGCAGCTCGGCGCTCTCGAGGTCCCACACCTTGATGGCACTGTCATCCCCGCAACTGGAAAGCCTCCGGCCATCAGGGCTCACCCGGAGTGACTGGACCCCACCGTGATGCCCCTGGCGCATCGTCACGCACTCCCCACGCTGCACGTCCCACCAGCGCAGCATCCCATCGCTCCCTCCACTGACCAGCAGGTCTCCCAGCTTCATCCAGGCTACAGCAAACACGAGACCGGCATGCCCCGCCAAGGCTCGCACGCACTCCCCGCTGTGCGCATCCCACACCAACAGCTCTCCGCTGCCTCTGCCTCCGCCCCCACTGGCCAACCGCGTCCCATCGGGGCTCCATCCCACGCTCGCGACCATGCCACTGTGTCCCTGCAGCCTCTGGAGCAGCGTGCCGTTGGAGGCATCCCACAGGCAGACGCTGCCATCATCGCCACCGCTGGCCAGCCGCGTGCCGTCCGGACTCCAGGCCACGCGACGGACCTTGGTCGTGTGCACACGACCGACCCAGCGGCGGGTGCGCGCGGTCACATCCCACACCTGCACTCCACGCAGATAGCTCCCACAAGCCAGGAGGCGCCCGTCTGGACTCCACGCCACGCCCTGGAAGATGGTGTCGGCAGCGTCAGGGTCCCGAAGCAACTGCAGACAGGCACCCGTGGCCGCGTCCCACAGCCTGATGGTATTGTCCCACCCACTGCTGGCCAGGAGTCGGCCATCCGGACTCCACGCGACCCCATGCACGATCCAACGATGTCCACGCAACACGCTGGGCGACGTCCCGCCGGCTACATCCCAGATGGTCACCAGCGTATTGGTTCCCCCACTGACCAACTGCGTGCCATCCGGACTCCAGTCGATGTCGTAGAAGGAGACCGCGTAGCCCTGCATGATGCGCACAGACTGTGCACTTTCCACATCCCACACCCGTAAGGTGCCATCTTCACTGCCACTGAGCAGGCTGCGGCTGTCGGGCGTGAAAGCCAGGCTGTACACAGGGGCGGTATGCCCATGCAGTGCCGCCCGGTAGCTGTCTCGTTCGACCTCCCACAGCCAGATCGTTTTGTCATAGCCAGCGCTGGCCACCGTGCGCCCATCCGAGCTCCAGGCCACCGTAAGTAACCGGTCTGTATGCCCCGCAAGCGTGCGGAGACAGCGTCCGCTGGCCACGTCCCAGAGTCTGACGGTCCGGTCCCAGCTTGCGCTAGCTAGTTGGGTGCCATCGGGGGCAAAGGCCAGTTCCAGCACCCAGTGGGTATGCCCTAGGAGTGTCTGCACGCAGGTGGCTGGCTGTGTTCCCTGCTGCTCCCACACTCGAATGCGCCCATCGAAGCCGCTACTGGCGAGCAGCTTCCCGTCAGGGCTCCAGGCCAGCGTGTACACAGCGCCGCCCTGACCAGCCAGCGTCTGCACGTTCGTGCCGGAGGTCGCATCCCAGAGCCGGACGAGCGTATCATCCCCGCCGCTGGCGAGCAGGCGCCCATCAGGGGCAAAGGCCACACAGTTGATGCTATCAGTATGCCGGTCCCAGAGCAGGGCGCCACGCTCCAGGTCCCACAGCTTGACGGAGCCCTCCCAGCTCCCGGTGGCGAGTCGGCGTTCGTCTGGGCTGAAGGCAAGGGCACGCGTATTGTCGGTATGAGCCTGCCAGACGAGATGTAAGGTCTGGCCTCCCTCGCGCCACACACGCACTTCCCCGCGCTGGCTGCCCGCGGCCCAGTACTGTCCGTTGAGGCTTGTGGCCACCGCCCAGGTGGCATCGAAGGCCTCGGTAAAGATCGTGTCTCGCAGGGTGGCCCCCGCAAGCGTCGCATCCTGCATCTCGACGCCCTGCAAATACGCTCCCCGGATGGCCAGCCGGGAGAGATCGATCCTGCGCAGGTGCCCGCGTAGCTCTCGCAAGAGGCTGATGAGGTTGGCCGGCCCATAGCCCACAGCCTCCTGCTCCCGTGAACGCAGCTGGCTGAGCAACCCAAGCAGCTGCTCCTCCACCGCCTCTGTGCCTCGGTAGACGGCCTGCAGGCGCAAGATGATTGGGGCCACGATCAGCCGCTCTTGCGCCTGCCGCACATATGCCTTGGCTCCCGCCTGCTCGAGTGCATACTGGACCAGGTGCTCCCACCCGCCGCGCTCGACCTGCTCACTCACCCGCTCCACCAGCACCCCCGTCACATACTCTAGCACCACCGATTGCAAGGTGAACGTCGCCTGCTGCTTGCCCCGCTCGACGAGCGAGCGTCGCTGCAACGCCTCCAGCGCCTCGCTCACCTGCACAGCTGCCACCGGGGGCACCAGCATCGCCTGCAGCTCGGCCACACCCAGCGGTTCGCGCACCACCGCCAGCCAGAAGAGCAGCGCTTGCTCTGTGGCCGAGAGCCGCGCAGCGGTTCGCGCACCACCGCCAGCCAGAAGAGCAGCGCTTGCTCTGTGGCCGAGAGCCGCGCAAATTGCTCGGCGAGCAGAGAACGGATGTTGCTAAAGATCACCGTCTCCTGCTGCAGGAAGGGAGCGATCTCGCCCCCGAAGAGCTCGACGATGGCCTCGGCCACGATTTTCAGGGCCAGCGGATTGCCCGCATACAGCTCGACGAGGCGCAGCAGATCGTGTGGGGCGCCAACGACATCCCTTTCTTCGAAGAGATGCTCGCAGGCCTCTTGCTCCAGCCCCGCCAGGCGCAAGGTGCGTACGGAAGCTCGGTTGCTCTCCCGTGGCTCAAGCTCGGCCAGACTCTCCCGGCTGGTGACGAGCAGGCAACTCTGGTGCGGCATCTCTGCCACCCGGCCCAACAGCGCGGCATAGTCTTGGTAGCCCGCGCGAAAGCGGCCCGCCTGATCGTGC
>WNEZ01000558.1_pt1 | contig 30134 bp, 26 predicted proteins | sample 5400521 | NCBI WGS metagenome assembly WNEZ01 (sample SAMN13153339, study PRJNA577476) | soil metagenome | isolation source: 120 cm saprolite under Douglas fir tree site 2 hole 1 replicate 1 | place: USA:California | collected 2015-04-18 | reverse complement strand
GGGAGGAATGTTCCGCTCTCCCAGTCAGCGCAAGCTTGTACTTGGTCTTTTGCTCGTAGTGGTCACACTGGTCCTCTACAACCCAGTGGCGCGCAACGGTTTTGTGAACTTCGACGATGACCGCTATGTCACCGACAACCCGCAGGTGCGCGCCGGTATCCGTTGGGGGACGATTTCATGGGCGTTCACCTCCCTCGATCAGGCGAACTGGCATCCGCTAACCTGGCTCTCACACGCTCTCGATTGCCAGCTCTTTCGCCTCAATCCGGCGGGCCATCACTACACCAACCTGTTGTTGCACGCCGTGAACGCGTTGCTGCTGTTCCTGATTCTGCAGTGGTTCACCGGATACACCGCGCGCAGCTTGATGGTGGCCGCACTCTTTGCCGTGCATCCTCTTAATGTGGAGTCGGTCGCCTGGGTGGCGGAACGCAAGAACGTGCTCAGCATGTTGTTCTTCCTGCTGGCCCTCGCTGCTTACGGATGGTACGTCCGCAGGCCAGGGATCGTGCGCTACATGCTAGTCGCGGTTCTATTCGCCATGGGGCTCATGTCCAAGCCGATGGTCATCACGCTGCCTCTGGCGCTTCTGCTGCTGGATTACTGGCCGCTCGAAAGGCTCGTGTGGGGACGGGCGCCCTCGCCCGTCCACGTAGGGACAGCCGCCCTCGGCGGTCCAGCCGAGCGCAGCTCGGCAGCAGCCTGTGGTCGCAGGGATTCCGGGTTCGCCATAGCCGAGGGCACGCAGACTCTGGTGAAGTTGTGCCTGGAGAAAATCCCGCTTCTAGCGCTCTCCGTTGGCAGCGCAATCGTCACCATGATGGCACAGAGAGCGGGTGGCGCCGTGCTCTCGAGTGCCGAACATTCTCCTCTGCTGCGGCTTGAAAACGCGATTGTTTGCTACGTGTTGTACATCGAGAAAGCGCTTTGGCCATCTCATCTCGCGGCCCTGTATCCGTATCCACACGCGTTGCCGGCATGGCAGGTGGCGGATTCGGCATTTTTCCTGGTCGCCGTCACCTGGGCTGTCCTCAAATATCGCGAGCATCGCTACCTGTTGACAGGATGGCTCTGGTATCTGGGGACAATGGTTCCCATGATTGGTGCGGTTCAGGTCGGAAACCAGGCCATGGCCGATCGCTACACCTATCTGCCCTTGCTCGGTCTTTTCGCCATGGTCGTCTGGGCTGCCGCCGATTGGGCAAACGCTCGACACCTTTCAACCAAATACCTGGCCGCTGCAGGACTCGCAATTGTGCTTGCACTATCCGCCGTCACCCACATTCAGATCCGTTACTGGCACGACGATCTCACGCTGTGGCAACATACCTTGGCCGTCACTCAAGACAATTTCGTAGCCGAAAATAACTTTGCCAATGCCTTGATCAAGCTGGGCAGGCGCGATGAGGCCTTCGCCCACTTCCGTGCCGCCGCTGCCCTTGAGCCCCACGATTCCGTCAGCCAACTCAATCTCGGAATCTATGCCCAGGAGCACGGTGATTTGCAGCAGGCCGCGACGCGTTATGAGTGGGCGCTGCGGCTGGCGACCGACACTCAAATTCGCGCCTCTGCCTATGCCAATCTCGGCACCGTCTACTTCGCGCTTCGTAATTACACTCAGGCGCAACAGAACTTCGAGTCCGCCATCAAACTAAAGCGCGTGTATCCGATTGCCCTCCTCGACATGGGCCTCATTGCGCAGAAGACCGCGCAGAGCACCGATGACTGGAACCGCGCGATCGACTACTTCGCGCAGTTCGTCGCCGTCGATCCCAGCGATGTCGGCTATCTTCTCCTCGCCCACGCTCTCCATCAGGCCGGTCGTCATGAAGATGCCAACCTGGCTTACCAGCTGGCACTACGATTATCGACCGACATCGCTCAAGCCCAGCAGCGAGCAGCCCGCCTGGAGGCTCAGTAGTCGCCCCGGCCGGCCCTGATCTTCCGTGACCTCGGAAGGATGCTCGCCAATTGCTAAGCTCCCATTGAGTTCCAGGAGGGTTCTTGCCCGCAACCGCGCAGAAATCGACGATCAAGATTCTTTATGGTGAGAGCGACGAACACACACTTTCCGCCCAAGCCGCCGAAATGAAAAAAGCCGGACATCACGTGACCACCGCGCTCAACCGCCATGGTGTTCAGGAAGCCCTTCGCCGCGATGCCTTTGACCTGGTCATCCTCGGCGCCACCCTGTCCAAGGACGATCGCCATCACCTCCCCTACATGGTCAAGAAAGCCCACGAAGGAACGAAGGTTCTGGTCATGCACGCCGGCACCCACCATCACGAAGTCGATGCTGTTATCGACTCCAATCTGAGCATGCAGCTGATCCTCGAGCGGATTGCAGCCCTGCTTCAGCCCGCCGCTGTGCGCTAACCGCCAAACAAAGTCGCCGCAAAAGTTTCGCTACAAAAAAGGGTCCGGCGGGGTGGAGAGGGTCGCCCCCCCGCCAGACCGCTTTAAGGCGATTCAGAGTTGCTTTCCGGGTTGCCCCTTTGAAAAACTCCCCGGAACAGTTGTCATCATTCTCCCCGCCCCCAACCCACCAGTTGTCACACTACTGTCAACTTGTCGTCATGTTTTTGCGCGGCGTCTCACCGCTTGGACACGCTGAGACGAGGCAAGCCTCGTCTCTACGGCTGATTTTTGGGAGTCAGAATCCGAAATTTAAAATGGGCCGCCAGCCAAGAAGCGGTGACGTTTCCTTGGCTATCGGCCCATTCGATCCGGACTGGGATCGGAGGTGATACCTACATCGTAGACCCTCCTGCTCGATTGTCAAGAATCAACTTCGAAAACATGTTCTAAGCATTGTTCCAGTTTGGGAGTGCCGCTCGAAAAACCGCTCCCAACCCCTTCCAATCATTGACACTATCCGCGCCAGAGTGTTAGTTTTATTGGTTTTAGAAGCGGCTCTTCTTCCGGCAAGCTAGGGTTCGATCGTCGGTCCGGCAACCGGTTCGACAATCGGTTCGACAGTCAGAAAGATCATCAGAAATACGATCATCAGAGAATGGACCAGACACTCCGACAACTAGGCGAATTACTGCTCGGAGCCGTACCCACGGTAATCCTTCTCGGGACCCTTTACATCCTCTACTCTTTCCTGCTGCATCGGCCGCTGACCGCCGTGCTCGTCGAGCGCCGCCGCCGCACCCAGGGTGCGATGGAAAAAGCGCGCGCCGATATCGCCGCCGCCGAGGCCCGCACCGCCGAATACGAGCAGCGCCTGCGCGAAGCGCGCCAAAAAGTTTTCAAGAACCAGGAAGCCCGCCGCCAGCAGGCAACCCACTCCCGCAACCAGGCCGTCCATCAAGCCCGCACCCGAGCCCAGGAACAGGTCAAGCTGGCGCGCGCCGGTATAGAGCAGGATAGGCAGCAAGCCCTGGCGAAGCTGCAATCGGACGCGGCCAGGCTCGCCAGCGATATCGTGCGCACCGTCTTGCGCCCCATGGCCTCGCCCAGCCAGGTCGGTGGCCAATGAAAATGCAGCTCGCAATGGAGGCTAGCAGCCTCGTATCAGAGGCTCGCTACAGCCTCGTATCAATTCGCTTTAGCGAGGCCATACGCTGCCCGCTGCCAACCGCCCCTTTAAGGGCTGGGACGCGGGCGATGCTCGAGATCGCCCGGCTGCTACTCGCGCTGTTGGCGTTCTTGTCGACGGTCCCCGCTCCTGCTTTCGCTTTCGCGCAGGAACCATCCGCGGCGCCGCCTTCTCAACAGACCTCCGAACCCGCAAAGTCCGAACCCACAAAAAAAGAAGATAAGCAGGCCGTGCCCGAGCACAAAGGTATCGGCGGACAACTCGCCGAGGAGACCCGCGAGTCTACCGGAGCTGAAGAGGAAGAAAACGTAAATCTAAAGCACGCCGCGCCAATTCGCTGGCTGGCTCGAAAAATCGGTTGGAGCGTGCATGCGACGCATCTCCTGCTGTTCAGTCTGAACTTCGCCCTCGTGGTCATCATCGTGTTCTGGGCTGTGCGCAAGTATGTTCCCCCGATGCTGCACGACCGCAGCCAATTCATCCAGCGGGCTTTGGAAGAAGCGCGCGCGGCTAGCCAAGATGCCAATCGCCGCTTGGCGGACATCGAGAATCGTCTGCGCCAGTTGGATGTTGAAATCGGCCGGATGCAGGCCGCCGCGGAAAAGGAAGCTGAAGCAGAGGAACGCCGCATCCACAAAGCCGCCGAGGAAGATATTCGGAAAGTAGTGCTGGCCGCCGAGCAAGAAATCATCGCCGCCGCCAAACTGGCCCGCCGCGAACTGACCACCCATACCGCCGACCTGGCCATCGCTTTGGCTCGGAAACAGATTAACGTCGACTCCAATACCGACCAGGTACTGGTCCGTACCTTTGCCTCGAAGCTCCCTTCGCATAACGACGGCGGAAAGGGCGGCCAGTAGCCATGGCTTCCGTCGTCGGCACTTACGCCCGCGCCTTCGCCGATGTAGTAATGAGGCAGGTTCTGACCATGACGCCGGATGGCGCAAGAATGAAGAGCCATCTCGATGCTGACGGTGCGCTGCGCGAATTGTACGGAATCGAAGCTCTGCTAAGGCAAAGCGATCAGTTGCGCCGCGTCCTCGAAAACCCATCTATTCCCGGAGACCGCAAACGTGCCGTCCTCGATGCCATTACTACGCGGCTAGGCGCCACACGTCAGGTACGGAATTTCGTGGCCGTACTCACCGATCACCGGAGGCTGCCGCTGTTCAGTGAAATCCTGAAACAGTTGGAGCAGGAGTTAAACGACCGCCAGGGGATCGCGGATGCACAAGTAAGCAGCGCCCGCCAACTGACCGCCTCCGAGAAACAGATGCTCGAAGCCGAGATCACAAAAATGACCGGGAAGAAAAGAGTTCGAGCGCGCTACGAACAAGACCCTTCGCTATTAGGCGGAGCAGTAGTGCAAGTAGGCAGCGCCATCTACGACGGGTCGGTAAAAGGCCAGCTGGACAGGATAAGGGAGCAGTTGGTGGAGACCTAGCCATTCGCTTTTGGCTATTGGCTTGAACCCAAAGGGCAACACCATGGGAGCCGGGAAACCAGAGATTCGTATCAGGCATCGCTTTAGCGGTGCCGAAAGTCCGACGATTAGTAGCCCCCCTTTAGGGGCAGCGCAAAACGCAACCGCACCGTAGCTAAGAGCTAAAGGCTAAGAGCTAAAAACCGATTTTATGGCGCAAATTAAAGCAGACGAAATTACCCAATTAATCCGCGAGCAAATCGAGAACTACGAATCGAAGATCGCGGTCGACGAAGTTGGCACCGTCATTACCCTCGGCGACGGCATCGCCCGCGTTTACGGCCTCGACAAGGTCATGGCTGGAGAGCTGCTCAGCTTCCCGCACAACGTTGCCGGAATCGCCATGAACCTCGAAGAGGATCAGGTCGGCGTCGTCCTCCTGGGCGAATACACCGAGATCAAGGAAGGCGACGAAGTCAAGCGCACCGGCCGCATCATGAGCGTGCCCGTGGGCGACGCCCTGATTGGCCGCGTCGTGAACTCGCTCGGCGTGCCCATCGACGACAAGGGTCCGATCGCGACCGACAAATTTATTGCCCTTGAGCGCCTTGCTCCCGGCGTGATTGCCCGCCAGCCCGTGCGCGAGCCCATGGCTACCGGACTTAAGGCCATCGACTCCATGATCCCCATAGGCCGAGGGCAGCGCGAACTGATCATTGGCGATCGCCAAACCGGCAAGACCGCAGTTGCCCTGGACACCATCATCAACAGCAAGGGCAACAACCTCATCTGCATCTATAACGCCATCGGTCAGAAGCGCTCGTCGATAGCCCAGGTGGTAAAGATTCTCGAAGATGCCGGCGCAATGGAGTACACCATCGTAGTCGCCGCCTCGGCTTCCGAGCCCGCTCCCATGCAGTACATCTCTCCCTACGCAGCGTGCGCCATGGGCGAGTTTTTCCGCGATTCGGGACGCCACGCCCTCTGCATCTATGACGATCTTTCGAAACACGCTGCGTCCTATCGCGAGATTTCGCTTTTGCTCCGCCGCCCCCCCGGTCGCGAAGCCTATCCCGGAGACGTTTTCTATCTCCACTCGCGTCTGCTGGAGCGCGCCGCCAAGCTCAGCGACAAGAACGGCGGCGGTTCGCTCACCGCGCTGCCCGTCATCGAAACCCAGGCGGGCGACGTTTCCGCTTACATTCCGACCAACGTGATTTCGATTACCGATGGCCAGATTTATCTTGAAACCGACCTCTTCAACCAGGGCGTCCGCCCCGCCGTCAACGTCGGACTTTCCGTAAGCCGAGTAGGCGGCAGCGCCCAGATCAAAGCCATGCGCCAGGTAGCCGGAACGCTGAAATTGGAACTAGCCCAGTATCGCGAACTAGCCGCCTTTGCCCAGTTCGGCAGCGATCTGGACAAAGCTACCCAACAGCAACTCAATCGCGGTCAGCGTCTGGTGGAACTGCTAAAACAAGGCCAGTTCTCGCCGCTACCGTTCTCAAAACAAATCCTGATCATCTTCGCCGGCACCAGCGGGGTGCTGGACGACATGCCGGTCAACCAGGTCCGCGACTTCGAAATGGATCTTTACAAGTACGTGGAAACCACGAATCCGGGCCTGCTAAATACGATCATGGAAAAAAAGATTCTGGACGACAATCTAAAGGCAGAGATGTCGCGAGTAATCAAAGAAGCAAAACAGCAGTTCGTAGATTCAAGGCAAGCAGTAGCAAAATAGTCTTGTAGAGACGCGGCTTGCCGCGTCTCCTGCGTGGGAGATCGAGACGCGGCAAGCCGCGTCTCTACATAGAATGGCAAACATCCTCGACATCCGGCGCCGTATCCGCAGCGTGGTCAACACGCGGCAGATCACTAAGGCCATGAAGACCGTCTCCGCGGCGAAATTACGCCGCGCGCAAGAGACTGCGCTCGCCGCGCGCCCGTATTCGCAGATGCTTACCAACGTTCTCAAATCGCTTGTGGCGCGAGCCGATATCTACGATCCGGCCACCGGACTGCCAATCCATCCCCTGCTCGCCGAGCGCCCTGAAAGAAATATCCTGCTGATTGTCGTCACCGGAGACAAGGGCCTCGCCGGGGCGTTCAACACCAATATCCTGAAGATGGCTTCGAAATTCATCCAATCGAAGCCAGATCAGAATATCAATATCGACATCGAATGTATCGGACGCAAAGGCCGCGACTTCGTGCGAAGACGCTATCCGCTAGCCCCAAAGAGCCCTTCAGCCGATGGAGCGAAAGATGGAGAGACGGGCGCCCCGCCCGTCCACTCGAGTACGGAAGCCGCTCCCACGCGCGCCGATCGCTTGCAGATCGTGGGCGAACATATCGGGGTTCTGGGCAAGGTCGACTACAACTTCGCGGCCGCGCTCAGCGAGAGTGTGATCGCCCGCTACACTCGCCACGAGATTGACAGCGTCTACGTTCTCTTCAACGAATTCAAGTCGGTCATCGCACAACGCCTCATCGCCGAGCGCCTGCTGCCGATCAAACAAATCGGCGCAATCGATGTCGCAATGGCCGAAGAGGCTTCGGAAGAGGAACGCAAGAAGAGACTGGAAGCGGCGAAGTCGGCAGGCGTCGGGGTGCGTCCCCTAGATACCAGCGGCGTCGATGAGGCTGCCGCCAGCTTCGGAGCGTCGCCGGTCGATTACATCTACGAGCAGCCGCCCAACCAGCTTTTCCAGGGCATTCTGCCAAAGTACATCGGCATCCAGATTTTTCATGCGCTTCTGGAGTCCGTGGCCGCCGAGCACGCCGCCCGCATGACCGCCATGGATGCGGCGACCAGCAACGCCAGCGATATGATCGATTCGCTGACGCTGGTAATGAATCGCGCGCGCCAGGCGAAGATCACAAAAGAAATTATCGAAATCGTAAGCGGAGCGGCAGCGCAGTGAAATCAGTACTTAGCATTCAACACTTAGCACACAGCACTTAGCACACAGCAATCAGCGAAGACTCAAGGTCCTAAGCTAATTACCTAAGTTCTAAGTGCTAACTGCTGATTGCTGGTTTTGAGGTCTTATGCCAGAAAATATCGGAAACGTAATCCAAATCGCTGGCCCCGCCGTGGACGTCCAGTTCACCGAATCGGCAATGCCTCCCATCTATCAAGCCCTCCGTGTCGTCAGTGACGGCTTTATTGTGCCTTCCCCCATCAACGTCATTCTCGAAGTGCAGCAGCATCTCGGCGAAGGCCGCGTGCGCTGTGTCGCAATGGAAGCAACCGACGGCATGGTGCGCGGCATGAAAGCGATCGACCAGGGCGGGCCCATCTCCGCTCCCGTAGGCCGTGGCACGCTCGGACGCGTAATGAACGTCATCGGCGAACCCGTGGACAATCTCGGTCCCATTGCTTTCGACAAGAGAATGCCCATTCACCGCCTCGCCCCCGCGTTCGACGAGCAATCGACCACGGCGGAAATGTTCGAGACCGGAGTAAAAGTAGTCGATCTAATCCAGCCCTTCTTGAAAGGCGGAAAGATCGGCCTCTTCGGGGGCGCCGGAGTCGGCAAGACCGTCGTCATCATGGAACTGATCAACAACGTTGCCAAGCAACACGGTGGATTTTCCGTGTTCGCCGGGGTAGGTGAGCGCACCCGTGAAGGCAACGACCTCTGGCTGGAGATGACCGAGTCAGGAGTAATCAAACCCGGCAAGCCCGAAGAGTCCAAAGCCGCGCTGATCTACGGCCAGATGACCGAGCCCCCCGGCGCGCGTCTAAGAGTTGCCCTAACCGCGCTAACCGTAGCCGAATATTTCCGCGATGAAGAAGGCAGTGACACACTGTTATTCATCGACAACATTTTCCGCTTCACCCAAGCCGGCTCCGAAGTATCTGCCTTGTTAGGCCGCATGCCCAGCGCCGTTGGATATCAGCCCAACTTAGCTACGGAGATGGGTGAGTTGCAGGAGCGTATTACTTCTACTAAGAAGGGATCGGTAACTTCGGTGCAGGCGATTTATGTGCCGGCGGACGACTTGACGGATCCCGCGCCGGCTACTACGTTTGCTCACCTCGATGCGACGACTGTGCTTTCGCGTGCGCTGACGGAAATTGGAATTTATCCGGCGGTGGATCCGCTGGCTTCTACCTCGCGGATTCTCGATCCTCGAATTGTAGGACAGGACCATTACGATGTGGCACAGATGGTTAAAAAGACGCTGCAGACTTACAAAGACCTGCAGGACATCATCGCCATTCTGGGCATCGACGAACTGAGTGAAGATCAGAAGGTGACGGTGGCGCGAGCGCGCAAGATCCAGAAGTTCCTCTCGCAGCCGTTCTTTGTGGCCGAGCAGTTCACCGGTACTCCGGGACGCTATGTGAAGATCGCCGATACGGTGAAAGGCTTCCGCGGCATCGTGGAAGGGAAGTATGACGACATTCCCGAGCAGGCCTTCTACATGAAGGGAACGATCGACGAAGTGCTGGAGACGGCGGAGAAGATGAAAGGCGCGGCAGCCGCGTAAAAGCAGCCGTTAGCATTTAGCACTTAGCTTGGATCTGCAGGCCCTTGCGAACTGAGTGCTAGCGGCTGAATGCTAAGTGTCTTACTGAGAACTGGGAACCGAGAACTGTGACTAACACGTTCCAACTCGAAATCGTCACTCCCTCCAGGCTCCTGGTAAAGGACGCGGCGGAGGAAGCGCAGATCCCGGGGTTGAGCGGGTATCTGGGGATTCTTCCCGGACACGCTCCTCTGCTTACCGAGCTTGGAGTCGGTGCGATCACTTACAAGGCGAATGGCGCGTCGCACACGCTGTCGCTGGCGTGGGGATTTGCGGAAGTGCTGCCGGACAAGGTAACGATCCTGGCGGAAGCGGCGGAGCGGCCGCAGGAAATTGACGTAGAGCGCGCGCAAAAAGCCAAAGACCGGGCCGCGGAGCGCCTGAAGAGCAACGATCCTCAGGTGGACTACGCGCGGGCGGAAGACGCATTGCAGCGCGCGGAAACACGCTTGAACATTGCCAAAGAAAAGTAGCCAGCCTCTGCTTTCTTACCCTTGTTTTCTTACTCTGGAGATGGCCTCGCGGGCTTCCTTGTCAGCGGTGCGACGGCGCTCGGTCTCGCGCTTGTCCCATTGTTGTTTGCCCTTGGCCAGGGCGAGTTCAACTTTGATTTTTCCATTCTTGAAATACATGCGAGTCGGGATCAGAGTGAGTCCCTTCTGCTGGGTCTTGCCAATGAGCTTCCGAATTTCTTCTTTGTGAAGCAGAAGTTTCCGCGTGCGGAGGGCGGCATGATTGGCGTAGTTGCCGTGCTCGTAGGGGCCGATATGGCAGTTGAGCAGCCAGAGTTCGCCGTCCTTGATCAGCCCGTAGGCGTCCTTGAGGTTGGTCTTGCCGGTGCGAACTGACTTTACCTCGGTTCCGGTGAGAACCACTCCGGCTTCGAATTTTTCGAGCAAGAAGTAGTTGTGGCTCGCGTTCCTGTTTACAGCGGCGTCTTTCTCGCCGGAGGCGGTGGGCTGCCGGCGAGGATTCTTCTCCCGATCGGGCTGGGTCTGGTGAGTAGTCTGCTTGGCCATTGCTGAAAGAACCTGAACAGAAAGTATCACAGGGGGCAGGAGGAAGGTCTCAGGCGGAAGGTCTCAGGTCTCAGGAAACGCCAAAGCACAGTTGCCTTTTGAGATCCGGGGTTTTTCCTGAGACCTAAGACCTGACGCCTGAGACCTGCGGTCTTAGGGACAGGTACTAATGAGTGTAAACATCGCCCTAGCAATCACTTCGGGTGCAAGTTGATGCGATGCTATAATCCGATTTTCCGGTACTTTTTGCGCGTGACCGCCGCCTGGGATGCCGGCCTGCTGGCTTTTTCGGGTGGTTGGGTGAGTCTTGGCCGGTGCCGCTGCCGGCGAGAGAGACTTTCATGAGGACTGCTTGATGAGACGCCTGATCCTTCCGGCTCTGGTTGTTCTGCTGCTCTGCCTGAGGCCTCCCGTTTTTTCCAAGTCGAATGATTCTGCCAAGGCGCTCTACGAGAAAGGCGCCGACGCCGAAGCGCGGCAGAACTATGAGCAGGCCTTCGACTATTTTAAGCAGGCCTACAATCTAAAACCGAAAGACCTGAGATATCGAACTGCGTTCGAGCGCAACCGCTTCCTGGCGGCTTCGTCGCACGTGCATCGCGGGCAGATTCTGCGCGACGCGGGCAAGCTCGATGAGGCGCTGGCGGAATTCCAGAAGGGATTGGAGACGGATCCTTCTTCGTTCATCGCGCAACAGGAACTGAAGCGCACCCAGCAGATGATTAAGGAGGCGGAGAATCCGCAACCGCAGGCTTCACTTCCGGGCGCGACAGCGTTGCGCAGACGGTTGGAATCGGCGCAGGGCCCGGTAGAACTGGCTCCGATCTCGAACGTGCCCATCACGCTCAAGGTCACGGAGAAATCCAACGTGATCTACGAGACGGTGGGCAAGTTGGCTGGTGTCAACGTGCTTTTCGATCCCGATTACACGGCACGCCAGGTGCGCATCGAACTGAACGGCGTGACGCTGGAAGACGCGCTGGAAATCATTTCGTTTGAGACCAAAACCTTTTGGCGTCCGGTGACGCCCAACACGATTTTTGTTGCGCAAGACAATCCTGCGAAGCGGAAAGAGCTGGAACAAAACGTCATCAAAACCTTTTATCTTTCCAACCTGTCCCAGCCTACCGAATTGCAGGATGTAGTGAACGCCATGCGTACCATCCTCGAGGTGAGCCGAATTCAGCAGCTGCCCTCACAGGGAGCGATCGTGGTGCGCGGCACGCCCGATCAGATGGCATTGGCGCAGAAACTGGTCGACGATCTCGACAAGGCGAAACCTGAGGTGCTGATTGAAGTGGCGGTAATGCAGGTGAGCCGCTCCAAGATGCACACTCTGGGAGTCAGCCCTCCGACCAGCGTCACGGTGGCACTGCAGAATAACGTTAACACCGGCACGACCACTGGGACCACTGGGACCACCGGCACGACCACAACTTCTTCGTCATCAACGACCGGTATCAACCTGAATACGATCGCCAATCTGAATGCCACCGACTTCCAGGTGACGATTCCACCGGCAACGGCGACGGCGTTATTGAGCGACAGCAACACCAAGATCATCCAGAATCCGCAGATCCGCGCGCTCGACGGGCAGAAGGCTACATTGAAGATCGGCGATCGCGTGCCGGTGGCGACCGGATCGTTCCAGCCGGGTATTGGCGGAGTTGGTATCAATCCGCTGGTAAATACTCAATTTCAATACCTAGATGTCGGCGTGAACATCGACATCACACCGCGGGTGCATGCGGGGCGGGAGATTTCGCTGAAGATGACGCTGGACGTTTCGGCGGTGACTTCGCACGTGAGCATCGGTGGCATCGACCAGCCGGTGATCGGGCAGCGCAAGATCGAACACGAAATCCGCCTGAAGGATGGCGAGGTCAACCTGCTGGGAGGCATGCTGGAGGATACGCAGACGAAGGCTCTGAGCGGCATTCCCGGTCTGGCTTCGATCCCGATCCTGAAATATCTCTTTTCCCAGAGCAACAGCGAGCATTCGGAAAACGAAATTGTGTTCGTCCTGGTGCCGCATATTATCCGTGGGCCTGACGTTTCCCATGGCAATGTCGACATGATCGACGTGGGTACGGCCAATGCGCTGGAGCTGAGACGAACCAGCAGCAAGCCGGCGCCGGCGGCGAGTGCGGTTGCCCCGGCTTCTCCGGGAGCGGCTGTCGCCGCCCCGCCGCCGCAGACGCCAACTCCGCAGAATCAGGCTCCGCAAAATCAGGTGCCGCAAACTCAGGCCGGCCCCGGCACAGGAACCTTCCTGTTTGATCCGCCTGCCGTGACCCAGGCAAAAGGGTCGACCTTCACGGTGAATGTCATGCTTTCGGGCGGGCAGAACGTGTACTCGGTGCCCGTGCAACTCAACTACGATCCCAATCAGCTGCAGGTGGTCAACGTTTCGAACGGCGGCTTCCTGTCACAAGATGGGCAAGCGGTGGCGTTAGTGCATCGTGACGATCCGGTGAGCGGCACGCTGCAAATCACTGCCACGCGGCCTCCGGGCGCCGGGGGCGTTTCGGGACAGGGAGCGGTGGTGACGCTCACCTTCATGGCGAAGGGAACGGGACAGTCCGCCCTCACCATTACTCGGGGCGGAGCACGGGATCCAGCAATGCAGCCGATTGCAATGAACGGAGCGCAAGCGGCCATAACGATTCAGTAACCAGTGTGGTGTCTCGCACGTTCGTGGCGTAAATCCACACTGTCATCCTGAGCCAAGCGAAGGACCTATGTACTGGACCGCGCTATGCATAGGTCTTTCGCTTCGCTCAAGATGACAACCGATACTTATGGAAGTTATGACCCAGTCGACAAACACTAGGTCCGTGGTTGCCCGCCGGCACCGCGGATTCACGCTGATCGAGTTGATCGTTGCCACCGCCATTCTGGCCATCCTGGTGGGGATGGCGGTTCCGATGGCAAAGAACGCCGTGAATCGGGAGCGCGAGCGTGAGCTGCGCCAGGATCTGTGGATGATGCGCGACGCCATCGATCGCTACAAAGATGCCGCCGAGCGCGGCGCGTTCCAGATCAAGGTGGGGAGCGAAGGCTATCCTCCGGATCTCGACACCCTGGTGACCGGCGTGGATGTTGCCGGCAAAAAACTGAAATTTCTCCGCAAGATCCCCGTTGACCCCATCACCAAACAGGAATGGGGAATGCGTTCCATGCAGGATGACAAAGACTCGGATTCCTGGGGCGGGCAGAACGTTTTCGATGTTTACAGCAAGTCGGACAAGACCGCTTTGGACGGCACGAAATATAAGGACTGGTAAATGAAGTTCAGGTCCAAAGCCCGCAGTCCCAAGTTCAATCGCGGTTTCACGCTGATCGAGATGGTGGTGGTCATCAGCTTGATCCTGGTCCTGCTGTCGATCGCGTTGCCGATGTACAACCAGAGCATTCTTCGCGCCAAGGAAGCCAGACTTCACCAGAATCTGAAGACACTCAACGAGGCCATTGAGAACTATTCGCTCAACAAGAAGCAAGCGCCGCAGTCGCTTGAGGATTTGGTGCCCGGATACATCAAGTTCATTCCGGACGACATCACCGGCCGCGCCGACACGTGGGTGCTGGAACCGGAAGACCCCCAAGATGCGTGGGATTCAAACCAAACCGGCCTCAAGGGTATTCACAGCGGTTCCGATCAGATCTCGAGCGGCGGCGATGCCTATTCGAGTTGGACGCACTAGGTCCGGAGATGAACGGTAGAGCGACAGGACGGAACCGCGGATTCACGCTGATCGAGATGATGGTGGTGATCAGCATCATTCTGATCCTGTTGGGGCTGGCCATGCCCATCTACAGCCACAGCATTACGCGGGCGAGGGAGGAAAATCTTCGCCACAATCTGGAAACGCTGAATCAGATGATCTTCCAATACACACTCGACAAGCAAAAGGCGCCGCAGGGGCTGGATGATCTGAGGAGCTCGGGCTACATTAAGGATATTCCGGAGGACATCACGGGCACGGTCGATACCTGGGTGCCGGAGCCGGCGGACGGCGCGATCCTGTCGCTCGAACAAACCGACGCCAGTGGCATTATCGGCGTCCACAGTGGCTCCAACCAGGTTGGCAGCGACGGCACCGCGTACTCGAGTTGGTAGATCAGGTTTCAGTTGTCGGGTCTCAGGTCTCAGGAAAAATCGGCGGCGGCGACTCGAGCGCCTCTGCGCAATTTTGTCGACATCTCAGCAAGCCGGGATTTGGATTTCCTGAGACCTGACACCTGAGACCTGCCTTTCTGTTACCTTATCCCTTCCCGGCTCTGGGAGGTGTTCGTGGATTCTTTCAATCGGCTGCAGCCCTTCGCGCTGCTTGTGATGCGGCTCGTGCTGGGCGCGATCATGATTGCGCATGGGTACCACAAAGTGTTTGGCGGATTCCATCACCACATGGAAATGGTGGGCTCGCTCGGCATTCCTCGATGGCTCGCATATCTTTCCGCGGGGACGGAATTCTTCGGCGGAATCGCGATCGTACTGGGATTGTTTACGCGCTACGTCTCGCTCGCATTTTTGATCGAGATGGCGGTTGCTATCTGGAAAGTTCACTTTAAAAACGGGCTGACGGGTAACGGCGGATTCGAATTTCCGCTGGCGCTGGCTGCGATCGCGTTTGCGCTGATGTGTTTTGGCGGCGGTCCGTGGGGAGCGACATTTGGCGGGGCGGGCGGTACGTGGAAAACGAAAAATCGATGAGGATGCCGTAGAAAGTAGATCGCGACGAACCAGCGGCAGAAAGCGAACAGCGAACGGTTCGATCCTCCGCGCCGTCGAAATTTCCGTCGCGGCGGCGCAGACGCGTGTCGCTGCCTCTGGTGCGCTCCGGGGAGCCGGAGAAAGTTGCGCTCGACAATGCGACGATGTTCGACATCATCCCGTTTCCTTGATTCAAATTGCACCGAAGTGTCCGATAAGACGGGGCAAGCCCCGTCTCTACAGGCGAACGGTGAGCTAACTGCTAACCGCTGAATTTCAGAATTCCGCCAGCTCCTTCATCGCTCGGAACAGATCGCTGACCTGGGGCAGGATGGCATTCTCGAGTATCGGCTGATAAGCAACGAAAGTATCTGTCGCCGCGACTCGCTTCACCGGGGCGTCGAGGTGATGGAACAGTTGGTCGGCGATGCGGGCGGCAATTTCGGCGCCGTATCCCCAGCTCAGCGAGTCTTCGTAAGCGATTAGCGCGCGGTTGGTTTTCTTCACCGACGCGGCAATCGCATTCCAATCAAACGGATTCAAACAACGCAGGTCGATCAGCTCGACGCTGACGCGATGCTCGCGCTCGAGTTTTTGCGCGGCCTGCAGAGCGCGTGGAACCACCGCGCCATAGGTGATGACGGTGAGGTCGGTTCCGGGCTGCACGACCTTCGCTTTTCCGAACGGGACCATGTAGTCGGGGCCGGGATATTGCGCTCGCCCGTAGGTTTCGCGGTAGAGGCGCTTGTGTTCCAGGAACAGGACCGGGTCGTCGCAACGGATCGCGGTGCGCAATAGACCCGCGGCATCAAGGGCGTTCGAAGGGAACACCACCCGCAATCCGGGAGTATGCGTGAAGATACTCTCGCCGCACTGCGAGTGGTAAATCGCGCCGCCCGTCAGATAACCGCCAATCGCGACCCGGATGACCAAAGGCGCGGAGAATGCGTTGTTCGAGCGCCAGCGGATAATGGGGAGTTCGTCGCGCAACTGCATCATCGCCGGCCAGATGTAATCGAAGAACTGGATCTCAACCACGGGCTTCAATCCTCGCGTTGCCATGCCGGTGGCGCGGCCCACGATGTTGGCTTCGGCCAGCGGAGAATTGAAGACGCGGTCGGAACCGAACTCCAGTTGCAGGCCCGATGTCAGCTTGAAGACTCCGCCCTTGCCCTTGATCAGCTTCTGCTTGAGATACTCTTCGCGGCTGGCGTCGGCGACGTCTTCGCCGAATACGATGACGCGCTCATCGCGGCGCATCTCATCACGCAGCGTGGTGTTGATCAAGTCCGCCATAGTCTTGTTCGACGACTTGTTCGGCGCGGCGGAGCCTTTGCCGTCCGTGGCGGTCTCGGGGGCGGCAATTCCCGGATGAGTCTCGAACGCCGCCGAGGTGGGATCGAGATCGGGCGAGTACACGTAGTTGTAGATCGTTTCCGGCTGCGGTATCGGGGCGGCGAGGGCGCGGTCGGCATCGGCTTGGATCTGTTCCTCGATTTCCTTCTCGATTTTGTTGATCCCTTTTTCGTCGAGAATTCCCTCGCGCAGCAGAAACATTTGCAGGCGCGGGACCGGGTCGCGCGCGGCATCGGCCTGGCGTTCAGACTCGGGCCGGTAAAGGCGCTCGTCGTCGGAGAGCGAGTGGGAATAGGGACGGATCACATGGGCATGGACAAACGCGGGACCGTTGCCCGCGCGGCAGTGCTCGGCCGCCCGCTTGAGGGCCGCATAGGCGACCACCGGGTCGGTGCCGTCAAACTCTTCGAAATGGAAGTTGGGGAAGCCCGAGACCAGTCGCGAAATGTTGCCGCCCGAGGTCTGCACTTCCACGGGCACGGAAATCGCGTATTCGTTGTCCTGTACGCAAAAAATCACGGGCAGACGGCGGTTGGAAGCCGTGTTCAGCGCCTCCCAGAATTCGCCTTCGCTGGTGGTGCCGTCGCCGAGCGAGACGTAAGTGATTTCATCGCCCTGGAATTGGACATCCTTGAATTGCCGGTAATCGCCATCGGCTTTTTGGGAGGCCTTCGGATGTCGGGCGAAATAGCGGCCGGCTTCGGCGCATCCCACGGCTTGCAGAATCTGGGTGCCCGTAGCGGACGATTGGGTGACGACGTTGAGCCGCTTGTAGGCCCAATGCGAAGGCATCTGACGGCCGCCGGAACTGGGATCGTCCGCTGCGCCCACGGCGCCGAGCAGCATTTCATACGGAGTTGCGCCCAGGGCGAGACACAGCGCCCGGTCGCGGTAGTAGGGATAGAACCAGTCGGAGCCCGGCTTCAACGCGAAGGCGGCAGCGACGCCCAGGGCTTCGTGGCCCGCGCCCGAGATCTGAAAGAAGACCTTCTGCTGGCGCTTTAGCATGATCTCGCGGTCGTCCACGCGCCGCGAAGTGAACATGATGCGATACGAATCAATTAGTTGCTGACTCGTCAGGCCCTGATAGGTCTTGGCCTTTTTTTCGATGTTGCTTTCGTTCAGCTTGGGATCGACTTTGGTCGTGGCCATGCCGGGTTCATCACCCCACAGAGTTGCAGCACGCATCATTGTAAATGGGTGGGGGCATTTGGGAATAGGGTTGGCTGCGAGCTTCGAGCAAGCAAGAGCTGGGCTTGGACCGCTCGTAGCTCGAAGCTCGAAGCTTAGAGCCAGTGAGTCTCCCCGATCGTTTATTCTGAAGGGTCATGATTCGTTTCCTGCGCCAGTTTGATCCGCATCTCGTCCGCTTGCTGGTGTTTGACCTCGACGGAACTCTGATTGACTCGCGCCTTGATTTGATTCATTCCGTGAACGCGATGTTGCTTCATATCGGTCGTCCCGAACTGGACGGCGATATGATTGCGAGCTACGTGGGAGATGGCGCTCCGGCGCTGGTGCGCCGCGCGCTCGGCGACACGGACGACGAGGCATTGCTGCGGGCGGCTCTGGAGTACTTTCTGGGCTACTACCGCCTACATAAGCTCGACCACACCACGGTTTATGGGGGGATTCCGGAAGTGCTGGCGCGCCTGGCAAATTCGTCGAACGGAGTGCAGCGGCAAATGGTAGTGCTCTCGAACAAGCCGGCCAATTCTTCGCGCGCCATTGTGCGCGCCCTGGGGGTGGGAGACTTCTTTGTGCGCGTATACGGCGGCAACAGCTTTACAACGAAGAAGCCCGATCCGCTGGGAGTGCAGACCATCCTGCGGGAAACTGGCGTCGCGGCAGCGGAGGCACTGATAATTGGCGACTCGTCGATTGACGTTTTGACCGGGCGCAATGCTGGGTTGTGGACTTGCGGCGTAACCTACGGGTTCGCTCCGCACACGCTGGAAGAGGTGCCTCCGGACGTCCTGATCGAGAGTCCTCGGGAGCTGGGGGAGTTGTTGCGGTAGGTGCGGCGGATCGGTGGCAACTGCCTCCGCTAGTGCCGCGACGGCGTGATTGTTACTGCTGTCGATCCAAGATAATTGGCGGAGAGCCGGGCGTCCCCGCCCGTTCCCCCACCCCTCGCAAGCTGCTTCGTAACCGGAGCAAAACCGATCCAAGCGCTGCCGTCCCGGCAAGCCAGACTGCGAGCGCCGAATTCACCACCCAGTCCGGTGCTGCCCCGACGCGGCGAAGCAAAAACGGCAGAAAATTCCACGTCGTGACGTGCACATGATCCCACGGATCCTGGGTCATCGCCTCGGTGGTCAAGCCCCAGGCATCCATCTTGCCGAAAGCGAAGGCGAAGATGTTCTTGAAACGCAGAGCAATCACAAACGTCGGATGCCCGAACGTTTCCATCTGGTAAATTTCCAGCGGCAACCAGAAGGCGAGCGACGCTAACTGAATCGTCAGGCTTACTACGATCAGCGTCCATCCCGTGCGCCAGATCGTTCTTCGCAAAATGTCTCGATAGCGCAGGAGCAGCGGTACCGCAACGAGTGTGGCCAGTTCCACCGCGGTCGAAACATAGCGGTCGCCCCAGGCGAAGTCGCCGCTCCAGTAGGTGTATCTCGCGTAGAAGCTGATATAGGCCAGCAACAGGAGAACGGAGCTCGCCCCATAGGCGCGCACCTCTGGAGTCAGGCGCTTCCACAGCCATGCCAGGAGAAAAATTGCCAGCACGAGAAGAGGATCGAAGAGAAAAATAGATTTCTCAGGCTGGAATAGCGGGCCGAGAAAGCCGGCGTGAAAAGGCGTGCTCCACGGAAAGTTCGCCGGCAGCGTAGGATCCCGCTGGCGATATTCCCGGGCGAAAATCGATACGTATGTATTGGTAATCGATCCGAAGCGGTAAAACTGGTAGACACGATCGAGCGCGAGAAAAAATATGTAAACCGGTGCTGCGACTTTGCTGTAGTCGATGAGACGCCGCCACAACCCGCGACCGCGCGCTCCTTCTAACCACAGTGCTAGTAACACAAAGATCCCTGCCGCAATCAGGTCTAAGCCCGTGGTGAGGCGGGTAAGCAGGTTTAGCCCCAGCGCGCAGGAGCCGATAAAGAGCGCCAGCCGCCTGTCCGTGCGCAGCCACTCGTACTGAAATGAAAATCCAGTAAGCGTCAGCAACATGATGTAGTTGTTCTCCATCATGTTCTGTGTGTAGTGAAGATGGGTGGTGCAGAACATCAGCGCCAGCACGCCCGCCACTGACTCTTTCACACTAAAGCGGAACTGACGCAGCAACCGGAACGCGACGAGCGCGGTGAGAATGTTCACCACAATGCTGGTGATGTAGCAGACCGCAATGCTGCGCACGGCAGGGTCGTCGCCGTAATCGGAGAAGATGGACCACTGCTCCATCCAAGTCCCGAGGAGATCGGCGGGCAGCATGAGCAACGACTGCCCGATGCCATACCAGCTATAAAGTCGCCCTCCCCGGCCGTGCAGGCCAAAGTCGGGATATTCGTTGGGGAGAACCTGCGGCTCCGAGGTCCAGAGCCAATGCGTGGTTTGCAGCCGATGCATCGTGTCGGACGTCCCCAACTCGCCAGATTGCACCACGAAAGCGAGCAGCCCCGCCGTCAGACACAAGAGAAACAGCGGATCGCGCAGCCATCGTTTGAGGGGAGAAGTCATCGCCTGGATGGTAATTCGAAAGCGATAATTTGAGAAATATCGGCGTGTGGCCTGAGTTGTTGGAGGACTCCGCTGAGGCACATTGCGTTTTCACGACTGACGTTCGCTCACCCACGCATCCGCTCTTCTATTCCCAATCTTCTCGCGATCCTGCTACCTTCAAGTGTTCTGCAATCCGCGGGAGACGCGGCGAGCCGTGTCTCTACGGGAAAGTTGGGATGACGAACAACAACAGCTCCTGGGGCCTGACCCCCGCCGAACTCCGCAAGCTACGTGCGTTGAAGACTCCGCACGGCATTCAGCGCCTCCTTGACGACATGCCGTACCACCTTGCGGACAGCGCCTGGTCTCCGCGACGAGTGCTGCGGGAAAACACCTCGCACTGCTACGAGGGGGCGCTGTTTGGGGCGGCCGCGCTGCGGGTCATCGGATATCCTCCGCTCCTTCTCGATCTGGAAGCCGAGCACGATACCGACCACGTGATTGCCGTGTACCGCGTCGACGGACACTGGGGTGCCCTCGCCAAATCGAACTATACCGGCTGCCGCTATCGCGAACCGGTGTATCGTTCGCTGCGCGAACTCGCGCTCAGTTATTTCGACGTGTATTTCAACCAGCGCGCGGAGCGAACGCTGCGGACTTTTTCCCGGCCCGTCCACATGTGCCGTTTCGATTCTCTCCACTGGATGACCACGGAGCAGCCCGTCTGGTTCGTGGCGGAGTACCTGTTGACCATTTCCCATTATTCGCTGATCTCGCGCGCCCAGGCGAAGCGGTTGCATCGACTAGATGGACGGTCGTTTCGGGCGGGTTGTCTGGAGCGGGCAGAGAAGGGGAGCGCTCGTAGCTCGTAGCACGCAGTTCGAAGCCAACTTAGCAAGGGAAATGGTGAGTCGGGAAGCGTAATTTCTGACGCTAGAAGGCGAGGTTCGTGTGTGTATTTTCAAAAGTTTGCGCGCCCGTTCAAGTACCTCCGTACCGTCTCTAGTACCTTAGTTACTCCAACTCGGGTGACCGGTGCCCAATCTGCCCCAAAACTACTATTTGTAGTGGTTCCTATTATATCAACCGCAACCTGTAGATACTGACCGCAAGTCTACTTTTTGTGAAATCCAGAAAACCCCCATAAAACCCAACAAAACCGGGACATTCACGCTTAGAGGCCCTCGCTTCCGGTTGAGATATGCTCAGCACACCAAAATACACTCGAACGCGTAGGGAAACGCTAATGGCCGACTCGCGAGAAGTGATGAACATTCGCCAAGCTTCGCAGTATCTGGGAGTGAGTCCGGACACGCTGTACAAGTACGTGAACGAGCAAAAGATTCCCGCGTTCAAGTTGGGCAATCGCTGGCGCTTCAAGAAATCGAAGCTGGATCAGTGGATGGAAGAGAAGTCGATGGAAACGGAACCGCAAGGCAAAAAGAAAATCAAGGCAGCCGTGAAAGCTGCCGGAACGCCGTAGGCGAACTCGGTAAGCGATCTTTGTAAAAGAAGGGCGGGCACATGTTTGGAATGGGATCGAAGACGATAGTTGGTCTGGACGTGGGCTCTTCGAGCATCAAGGCCGTCGAGCTCAGGAAGACTCGCGCTGGAATCGAAGTGGCACACCTCGGCCTGGAGCCGATCGCGCCCGACATCGTGGTCGATTCCATGATCGTGGACTCGGGTACGGTTTCGAGCGCCATCGCCAAGCTTTTCACCGACACTCAGATCAAGTCGAAGGCGGTGGCCACGGCGGTGAGCGGACATTCGGTGATCGTGAAGAAAATCTCGCTGCCCTCGATGAGCGACCAGGAACTGGCCGAGACCATCCAGAAGGAAGCTGCGCAGCACATCCCGTTCGATCTTGCGGATGTGAACCTCGACTACCAGATTCTTTCCGACGACGCGACCAGCCCGCAGATGGATGTGCTGCTGGTGGCGGTCAAGAAGGACAAGATTCTTAACTACACCAACGTACTCTCGATGGCGGGCAGGACTCCGGCTATCGTGGATATCGATGCCCTGGCCCTGCAAAACTGCTACGAGTACAACTATGAGCCTGCGCCGACGCAAGTGGTTGCGCTGCTCAACCTGGGTGCCAGCGTGATGAACATCAACATCGTCAAGGGCACGACGCCGCTGTTCCCGCGCGACGTTTCGGTGGGCGGGCATCAGTACACCGATTCGCTGCAGAAAGAACTCGATCTCAGCTTCGATGACGCGGAATCGCTGAAGCTGGGGCGCAAGGTGGGCACGGTGCATGACGACGCGAAAACGCCCATCCTGCAGCAGGTCACCGAAATTATCGTGCTCGAAATTCAGAAGACTTTCGACTTCTTCCGCGCCAGCGCCGCGGGCGAGCACATCGAGAAGATTTATCTGGCCGGCGGTTCGGCCAAGGTTCCTGGCCTGGTGGAAGCTCTGCGCCAGGAGTTCTCGATGCCGGTCGAGTTGTTCAACCCATTTCAAAGAGTGTTGGCTCCGGTGGATGGCGCCGGGGCGGAGCTGATCGAACAGAATGCCGGCCAGTTGGCAGTGGCCGTGGGTTTGGCCCTGAGGAGCTTTGAAAAGCTATGATCCGAATCAACCTGCTGGGTTCTCCGAAACCGAAAGGCACAAAGAACGTAGCCGTCAGCATGCCGAGCTTCGAGGTCGGCAACCTGGGCGGGCCGCTGGTACAGACGGCTGCCGTGTTGCTGATTGCCGGCGCGCTCAACGCCGGGTACTGGTACCAGCTCGACCGGGAAAAGAAATCGATCGAGGTGCAAGCCCGGGTGGCGGAGCAGAAAAATCGCGAACTCGCCGACATCAAGGTGCGCTATATGGAGCGCCAGAGGCAAGCCGAGTCGTACAAGCGCCGGGTGGATGTGATTGACCAACTGCGCGCCAACCAATCCGGCCCGGTCAACCTGCTCTCCATGATCGGCGATACGGTGAACCGCACCGAGGCGGTCTGGTTGAACAGCATGCAGGACCAGGGCGCCAGCGTTGCCATCGACGGCACTGCGCTGAGCAGCGATGCCGTGGCCAACCTGATTTCCAACCTGCAGAAGACCGGTTTCTTCCGCAACATCGAGATCAAGGAAAGTTATCAGGACGAACAGGTAAAGGACATGCAGGCGTTTCAGTTCACGCTGACCTGCGAAAAGGCGAAGTCGTAAAGGCGGAACCGACTATGAATCTTGGCGAATTAACAGGTGTGAAGCTGTTGGGGGTTCTGGTGCTGGTCGCGGCAGTAGGCACGGGCGCCCTTTACTACACGGTCTTCAAGTCGCAGCGCGATGAAAATGCGGCGGCCCAGATCAAGCTCAAGGCCAAGCTGCGCGAGAACGCGGAACTCGAAGCCTACCGGCCGAAACTAGCCGACATCGAGCGCCAGCTGGCCAGCTTGAAACAGCAGCTCGAGATTGAGCGACGCATCGTGCCCGATGAAAAAGAAGTGGACAATTTCATGCGCATGGTGAGCGGAGAAGCGCGCAAGGCGGGAGTGGAAATCCGCCGCTATACCTCGCGTCCCTACGTCGCGAAAGAGTTCTACACCGAGGTGCCGTTCGAGGTGGAGTTCGACGGTCCGTACTACTCGATGCTGGGGTTCTTCGACCGGTTGGGAAAAGTGGAGCGCATTGTCAACGTCGCGAACCTGTTGGTGGCCTCAACCCGCAAACCGACCGATGCCAAGGCGAAGCATACCTATCAGTACGCGCCCGGTGAGAGCGTTGTCGCGACTTGCCTGACCACCACGTATTTCAGTCACGACCTGGAACCGGCGGCGGCGCCGTCCAGCAAGCCCGGAACACCGGTGAAGAAATAGGAGGGACAGGATGAAGACGAAGCCGACCCTGACAATTCTCGTTTGCGTACTGGCCGCGGGCTTGGCCTCGGCCCAGAGTCCCAGCATTATCCAGAACACGCGCAACACCATGAACGCGGTGAGCAGCCATGAAACGGCTGCCTCGAACGAGGCTCTGGGCGTTCACCAAACAGCTCCAGCGGCAGCGAGCGCCACGTATTCTCCGGCGAAGCCGAGCGGAGTAGCGGTGCTTAAGCCGGTGAAGTCTCCGTCCTTAAAGGCGGCTGCGAGTTCGGCGGGTGCGAAAAACGCGGGGCCGGCGAAACCGGTTCCTGTCGTCGCGGCCAGGCACGTCGCGCCACGGAAGCCAGTAGTCGTAGCTCCCAAAACGAATCCGCCAGCGGCCGCTAAGGTCGCGAGCAATGGCACGGGAAACGGAGAAGGCGAGAACGCGGCGAGCGAGCAACAGGCGGTCCCCGACAACAAGAACACCGCGAACGGGAGACGGGATCCTTTCATCAGTCCGGTTGTAAGCCACGCCGGCGGTTCGGGTTGCAGCAGCGGCAAGAAGTGTCTGGAAATCGGGACGATCAACCTGCGTGGTGTGGTGCATGCCGAAAGCGGTTTCATCGCCGTGGTCAGTAACGGTCTGAATAAAGCTTATTTTCTGCGGGAAAACGACCCGGTGTTCAACGGTTACGTGGTGAAAATCACGGGTGACTCCATCGTTTTCCAGGAAACACTGCAGGACCGGCTAGGCAAGAACTTTACACGGGAAGTAGTGAAGAAGATTATCACTCCGGCAGTTTAGGCCTGGAGACAAAAGACTTCGAAGAAACACATGGAGGCGAAACGGCCTCGCATGGGGAGATAGGGAAATGCGAAAACTGCTGGGTGTCTTTGTTCCGCTGCTGGCGTTCGTGCTGATCGCTGCCGCGGCTGACGTGACGGGCAAAGGGGTGGCCACGAGCGCTGCATTGCAGAGGCTCGAGGTCGCGCACAGCCAGGACGGATTGCGTGTCGAGTTCAAGGCCAAGGGCACTCTGGCGCCCAAAGTGACGACGCTCGATTCTCCGGCACGCATCGTCATCGACTTTCCCAACACCGTGATGGCCACGGCACAGAGCCGCATCAGCGTGGGCAGTGACGGCGTGAAAGACGTCCGCATCGGGATGGACGGGAACGTCCCGCCCAACACGCGGGTGGTGGTCGATCTTGCCGACAGCCGCGAGCATGAACTGGTGGCGGGACCGGACGGCAGTTTCATTCTCAACATCCGCGACGCCGTGCTGGCCCATCGCCAACCGGTGCCGGTCGCAAAATCGGTGGCCGCGAACCAAGCGCCGAAACTGGTGCTGGCTTCGGCTCCGGTGGCCTCGGCTCCGGCGACGGCGGTTGCGCCCGCTCCGGCCTCGGCTGAAAAAACCGAGAAACCGGCCACGGACTTTGCCTTCGTCGAACCCAAGTATTCGACCAAGGGCGACCAAGCCGCAGAACCGGCCACCAAGGCCCAGGAAGCTGCGGGCCGCTTTGCCGACAAGACGGCGGCGGAACTGGTTGCCACCAATGCCAATGCTGCCATCGGGCAAGCTGCCGGCAACGGGCAGGCCATCCAGCCGGCCGTGAATCTGGCCGCCGAGCAGAAGCTCCAGCTGGAACAGAAGCCGGCGGCGAGCGGAGCCAAGTACACGGGCGAGCCGATCTCGGTCAATCTCAAGGACGTCGATCTGAAAGATTTCTTCCGCCTGATTCACGAGATCAGCGGTCTGAACGTCGTGCTCGATCCCATGGTCCACGGCAGCCTTACAATCGTGCTCGATGACGTGCCGTGGGATCAGGCGCTGGACATCGTGCTCAAGAACAACGATCTGTCGCGCCAACTGGATGGCAATGTACTTCGCATCGCTACCGTTGATACGTTGAAGAAGGAAGCCGAAGGCCGGCGCGCCCAAATCGATGCCGAGGCGCTGGCGGTCGACAAAGTCAGCATTACCCGCTTCCTCAGCTACGCCCACGCCAAGGACGTGCTGCTGCCGGTTAAGAAATTCCTGAGTCAGCGCGGCGACGTGGTGGCCGACGACCGCACCAACTCGCTGATCGTCTCCGACATTCCGGGGGTGCTGCCGCAGATTGACCGCATCATCCAGCAGATGGACCGCAAGACGCAGGAAGTCGAAATTGAAGCCCGCGTGGTAGCCGCTACCCGCAGCTTCGCTCGTGACATCGGCACGCAGCTTGGCTTTGGCTGGGGCAACGGGCACTCGGCGATTGGTGGAGACCAGGCCGTTGGAAACACGCCGAGCGTCGTCTCCGGGCTGACTCCGTTGTACATCCAAAGCGCTACCGTCCCGGGCACGATTCCGCTGTTCTCGAACCTGGGTGCAACCGGTCCGACCAGCGCACTCCAGTTCATCAACTTTAGCAACAACGTTCGGCTCGACTTTCTGCTCACGATGGCGGAGTCGCGCGGCTTGCTGAAGGTTCTTTCCCGTCCGCGTATCGTCACCCAGAACAACATTCAGGCGGTGGTGAAACAGGGCGTGAAAATACCAATCGTGACCGCGGCCCAGTTGGGCGGTCCGCCGACCAGCACCTACGTCGATGCATTCCTGCGACTGACGGTGACTCCGCAGATCACATCGGAAGGAACTATCTTCCTCAACGTCGATGTGGAGAACACCTTACCTGACTTTGGCCACACAAACGCCAGCGGCAACCCAGCCCTGATCACTCAGCAGGCGACCACGCAAGTGCTGGTGACCGACGGCGGCACAGTGGTCATTGGCGGCGTCATCCAAACCCAGAACTCACTGGCCGTGTCGCAGGTGCCTTTGCTCGGGGATATCCCGTACCTTGGCAACCTGTTCAAACATCGTTCAGTGCAGACTTCAAACCAGGAACTGATTTTCTTCATCACGCCGCGCATCATTCAGACCTAGGCGCGAAGTTAAAACGAGCCACAGCCGCCGGCTTTCTCGGAGAACCTGCCGAGATCCCGGCGGCTTCGCTTTTTAGGTCTCAGTTCCCGGTTCGCAGTTCTCAGTTCTCTGAACAAGCTTTGACTGAGGACTGAGAACCCCTTCTTGCTACACTCCTCCCATGGACCACGCTGGACGCTCGCGCCGGCTCCAAGCCTCGCTCTCGGGAAACAAGCTTGACTGCCTGCTGATCGCGCACCTCCCCAATATTCGCTATCTCTGTGGCTTTACCGGCAGTGCGGCGGCTTTAATTGTCGCTGATCGTGGTTCCGTCCTTTTTACCGACGGCCGATACAAAACCCAGGCAAGAGACGAAGTAAAAGGTGCGAGCATTGTCATCGCTCGTAAATCCCCACTGCTGGCGGCGGCGGAGTGGCTGGCCGCGCAGCGAAGAAAGTCGCCGCCGGCATCGGTTTGCATTGAGCCGGAGTCGCTCACTGCCGGCATGCGCGACCGGTTGGCGTCGGTGCTGAAAGGGAAGGCGCGCCTGCGTTCCGCGCCACCGCTGGTCGAGCGTGCCCGCATGGTGAAGGACGCTGCCGAGATCCTGCGCATCCGGCGGGCGGTTGAACTCGGTGCCACCCTGTTCCGCATCGCACGCAAGAAAATTCGCCCCGGTGTGAGTGAGGTCGAAGTCGCCGCCGCCATGGAATACCAGGCTCGTTGTGCCGGGGCCGAAGGCATGTCCTTCCCGACAATACTCGCTTCCGGACCTCGCTCCGCGATTGTGCATGGCCGGGCCTCTGGCGCGCGCATTCCACGGCGCGGGTTCGTGGTCTGTGATTTTGGTGTTATACTCGCCGGTTATTGTTCGGATCGCACACGAACTGTGCACGTTGGACGGCCTTCGGGAGAAGCTCGACGCCTATACGAGGCCGTGCTGGAAGCGCAGTGCGCCGCCATCTCGGCGGTTCGTCCGGGCGCGGCTGCCGCCGATGTGGACGAGGCCGCGCGTCGTGTGCTTCGCAAGCGGAAACTGGACCGGTACTTCACCCATTCGACCGGGCATGGGTTAGGATTAGAGATACACGAGGCGCCCAGGTTGGCGGAAGGGCAAACCCAGAAGCTGGAGCCGGGAATGGTGATTACCATTGAGCCTGGCGCGTATGTTCCAGGGAAGTGGGGTGTGCGGATCGAAGATGTGGTGGTAGTTACCTCTTCGGGCTGCGAAGTGCTGACGCCCAGAGATAAAGAACTGGTTATTATCTAGCAGCGTGTGATTTAGCATCGTGTGGTGACCGGGCGGAGCCTGCCCTGAGCGGAGCCGAAGGGCCCCGTCATGGCGGGGCGAAGCCCCGCCGCCACACAACCAAAGCGGAACCCGCCCGTAAACATGAATCAAAAAGAGCTGAAAGAACTCATCGAGTTCTTAATAGAAAAGGACATTGCCGAGTTTGAATTGGAGCGCGGCGATGTCAAGGTGAAGATCAAGCGCGCCGCCGAACCGTCGCCCGCGCCCTTGCCAGACTCCCGCTATATCGCGGTACACCCCGCGCCCGGCCCGGTTCCAGCTTCCCCTTCCGCGCCCGCCAGGGTTGATCTGGCCGCGAACGCCGCTCCACCGGAACCTGAGGAAACCCTGCACATTGTGCGGTCGCCGATTGTGGGTACGTTTTATGAATCGCCCTCGCCCGGGTCCCCACCCTTTGTTAACGTCGGCGATCTCCTGCAAGTAGGTCAGGTTTTGTGCATTGTTGAAGCCATGAAACTGATGAACGAAATCGAGTGCGACGTGGCCGGGGAGTTGGTCAAGAAGCTCGTCGCCAACGGCCAGCCCATCGAGTACGGCCAGGAACTGTTCGCCCTCCGGCCAGCAAAATGATCGACGTTGCTCTACTGGTAACACGACCACGCGCTGAGTCGTACGATGGAGGGACGGGCGTCTCGCCCGTCCAGCCGGGCGGGGACGCCCGGCTCTCCACCAGCATGCTTGGATCGGCAACTGTAGCAATCGCGCGGTCGCAACACTAGACCCAGGCAGATCATGTTCAAGAAAATTCTGGTAGCCAATCGCGGCGAGATTGCCCTGCGCGTCATTTGCGCATGCAAGGAACTCGGCATCCGCTCGGTCGCGATCTACAGCGAGGCGGACCGGAATTCGCTCCACGTACGCTTTGCCGATGAGGCGATTTGCATCGGACCGCCGCAACTGGCGCAGAGTTATCTCAACATCCCCGCGGTAATCAGCGCGGCGGAAATCGCGAACGTGGACGCCATCCATCCCGGATACGGCCTGCTTTCGGAAAATGCCAATTTCGCGGAAGTCTGCGAAGCCTGCCACATCAAGTTCATCGGGCCGACTCCCGACGTCATCCGGTTGATGGGCGAAAAAGAAAAGGCTCGCGCCACCATGAAACACCACGGCGTGCCGATCCTTCCCGGCTCGGACGGCGTAGTCGCCTCCGACGAAGAAGCGCGCGAGTGGGCGCGGAAAGTTGAATTTCCGGTCATCCTCAAGGCCACGGCGGGCGGCGGCGGGCGGGGCATGCGCATTGTGCGAAATGAAGACGAATTGCCCGGGCTTTACCTGCAGGCCCAGTCGGAGGCCTCGGCCGCCTTCGGCAACGGCGACCTCTACTTGGAGCGCTATGTCGAGAACCCGCGCCACATCGAATTCCAGGTGCTGGCGGACGAGCACGGCAACGTAGTCAGCTTGGGGGAACGCGAGTGCTCGATTCAGCGGCGCCACCAGAAACTGCTCGAAGAGTCGCCGTCCGTAAAGATGACGCCCGAGCTGCGCCAGGAAATCGGGGACATCCTCAGCAAAACGCTAAGCCAGGTCGGCTACCACAATGCTGGCACCATCGAATTTCTCATGGACCAGCAGCGGCGGCTTTACTTCATCGAGATGAACACGCGCATCCAGGTGGAGCATCCGGTCACCGAAATGGTCACGGACGTGGACTTGGTCAAGAGTCAGATCATGATCGCGGCTGGCGAAAAGCTGGCCGACGTCTTGCAAGGCCCCATCGTGCATCGCGGACACGCCATCGAATGCCGCATCAATGCCGAGCATCCCGAGAAGTTCACGCCTTCGGCGGGCAAGATCACGACTTTCAATCCTCCAGGAGGGACGGGCGTGCGCATCGACAC
>WNEZ01000554.1_pt1 | contig 30222 bp, 22 predicted proteins | sample 5400521 | NCBI WGS metagenome assembly WNEZ01 (sample SAMN13153339, study PRJNA577476) | soil metagenome | isolation source: 120 cm saprolite under Douglas fir tree site 2 hole 1 replicate 1 | place: USA:California | collected 2015-04-18 | reverse complement strand
CGCGGCCTGGCGCTGGCAGGCCTGGAAAAACCGGCAACAGATGATGATGAGGAATAGGAAATCCCCTATCTGCACCATTACCAAAAAATATGGCGCAAACGCGCCACAGTTGCGCGCTATTTTCCTAAAGCTGGAATCATCGACTGCTAATCTTTAGAAAGGAAGCGCAATGCGACTGGAAGGTCAGGTTGCTATTATAACTGGCGTCAGCCATACAGGACAGGTGGGCTATGAGCTGGCTAGCGCCTTTGCTCGCGAGGGAGCTATACTCGCTATCAGCTCTCGCAGCGCCGAGCGAACCAATGCGCGTGCGCGGGAACTGCGGGCTGAAGGCGCCAAAGTCGTCGCCATCCCTGCTGATCTGACAACTGAACAGGGAGCCAGCGCACTGGTTCAGAAGACGCTGGACGAATATGGAAGAATTAACATCCTTGTCAACCTCGCCGGTGGCCTTACCAAATATGGCCCCTCCGACGAACTTACCCTGGCTGATTGGGATTTCGAGCTGAACAATAATCTTCGCACTGCTTTCCTCTGTACCCGTGCCGTCTGGCCGATCATGAAGAAGCAAGGTGGCGGCAAGATTCTCAATTTTAGCCGCGCCGGTGGCGTGCAGAGCGCCGGGCCAATGATGTTGGCTTACAACTGTGCCAAAGCAGGCATTGATGCACTGACACGCACCTTTGCTAAAGAAGGCAGGAACGCAGGTATCTACGTGAATGCCATCGGTCCAGGCCTGATCATCACCCAATCGAATGTCGAATCGATGAAGCCATCGCCCGAAGAACTGAGCAAGAAGTGGGTGAGTATGGAGCAGATTGTGGAGGCTGCGATCTTCCTGCTCACCCCCGCGAGTGATGGCATAACAGGAGCCATACTTCCCGTTCAGGGCAAAGGAATCTGATACTTATGCATGGTTCAAATGCACGTGACAGTTCCTCACCAACAGCAAGGTCCAGCCCTGTCATCCTGAGCGCAGCGAAGGATCTCGCTGCCGCTCGCGACAGACCCTTCGCTGCGCTCAGGGTGACACGGGGTGACTGTTCAAATGGTTAAGGACTCTTCTTCACAATTGAACCTTGCCTTATGAGGAAAACGTATGGCGGACTTTGTAAAAGTTGCAGAACTCGATGATTTAGATGAAGGTGAACTACTGGCGGTTGAGGTTGACGGTGAGCCTATTTGCCTGGCGAAGATAGATGGTAACATTTATGCCATTACTGATAATTGCACTCATATTGGCGGTCCACTCAACGAAGGCGAGCTTGATGGTGAAGTGCTGACCTGCCCGTGGCATGGAGCACAGTTTAATGTCTGCACCGGGAAAGTATTGCGCGGGCCGGCACGCCAGGATATCCAGACATATGCTGTGCGCGTAGATGACAGATCCATCATGGTTAGCCTGCCTGAGGATTAATGGGGATAGCGCGCCTCGCTCGCAAGAATGGTCGCCCTGGAGATCTCCCTCTCCACGAAGTGGAGAGGGCTGGGGTGAGGCCGTCGTCCTGGTGAGCTCTCTCCTAGCAGCACGATCGTTCGACTTGCGAAAAGCCTTGTCAATAGCATCGCTCCCTCTTGACCTTTGTTCTAAAACTTCCTACAATGAGCGAACCTGAACCTTTTCTTCTGGAGGAGTGACATTGCATGGAAGGTAGATCACATCTGCTGGTTGGCTTAACCGGCGGCGTAGTACTCGATAGTATCGTACACTTAACCGGTCCCTCGTTGACGCATGCTACAGCAGTTCCCCTGGCACTGCTTATTAAAAAAGTCGTCTTTTATTTCATGGTAGGGTTCGGAGCGCTGTTACCAGATATTGACAATGCGCGTAGTACATTGGGACGTAAACTTGGCTGGGTCAGCAAGGAAATACAACATGTTGCAGGTCACCGGACAATCTTTCATAGCCTGCTCGGTTTATTGCTGGGTTCAATACTGGCAATAGGCCTGGAACAACTCGTAGTATATCTATTAGCCCGGCAAGGATTTATCCTTCCGGCACAATTTGTAGGAGCGTCGCACCTCGTCTTCTTCGCGGTACTGTTTGGTTGTATCATGCATATCGCCGCTGATAGTTTGACCCAGGGCGGCGTACCGTTGTTTTGGCCGAGCCACAAACGCTTTGGCTTCCCACCCAATCCACACTGGCGTTTTCGCACTGGTGACTGGCCGGAGTACGTAATCGTCTTCTCATTTATGCTCCTGGTTGGCATCGGTATCTGGAATGCACTGCTTTCGATTTGAGGATTATGAAGAAGTTTGACCAGCGCTCACAAGCAAGCATAGCCTGGGGACTTTTGATACTCGTCATAGTGCTATATGCTGTGGAGATGAGTCACCAGGTAGTACTGCGCTATGACACGTTCAAGGCTACAGCTTTTGACCTTGGCAATATGGACCAGGTGCTCTGGAACACGATTCATGGGCGTCTTTTCCAGTTTACCAACCAGGCAATTGACTGGTATGGCCCACCAACGCGCCTGGCCTTCCATTTTGAACCAATCATCTTGCCGCTTTCCTTGCTCTACGTTTTCCACGCAGACCCACGTATACTGCTTGTCTTCCAGACATTGGCATTGGCATCGGGAGCTTTGCCGGTCTTTCTGCTCACGCGCCGCTATCTTCGTGAGTGGCCCATTCTGGCAGCGCTGATGGCTATGGCATACCTGCTATCTCCAGCTTTGCTCGGTGTAAATATCTTTGACTTCCATCCCGTCGCCCTGGCAACGCCATTATTGCTGTATGCCGTACTTGCGCTCACCTACAAACGCTACGTATGGTTTCTCATCGCTTGTGTCCTGGCTGCCGCATGCAAAGAAGATGTTCCGCTGACTATAGCGGTGTTTGGGATCCTGGTCATCTGGAAGTACAAACTGCCGCGTTTGGGTATCACTTTGATGATAGGAGGCGTCCTCTGGAGCTTTCTGGCCTTCAAGGTCATTATGCCCCACTTCTACCCGGGTGTGCAGGCCAACAATTTCTGGTATCGTTACGAAGCGCTGGGAAGTTCGCCAGGAGCGGCGATTGCCAATATTCTGGTACATCCCTGGATACTCTTTACCACCTTCTTCACTCTGGACCGGCTTTACTACATGGCAGGACTCGTGCGCAGTGTAGGTTTTCTGCCCTTGCTTGCGCCCGAGTGGCTACTGCCAATATTACCTGGCCTTGCCATAAATTTACTCAGCACTGATCCACTCTTATATAGCGGCGTCTACCAATATAATGCAACTATAATTCCTTTCATCATGATCGCAGCTATTCATGGCACACGTCGTTTGATTCTATTCTGGCAGGGATGGCAACATAAAGAACTGCACGATATCGTAAACGGGGACACGAACGGTATTGTAGGGGCGGGGCTTGCCCCCGCCCTGCCCCCCACCACCGCCCTGCCCCCCTTCGCCCTGCCCCCTGCCCCCACCCTGCGCCTCACCCTGCCCCCTTCCTCTATCCCGCACCCGGCCCTGCCCCCTATCCTGCGCCCCACCCTGCATTTTATTGCTCGGTACAAAACGCTTGTGCTCGTGCAAGCTGGACATTTAATCGCGTGGCTGCAGCCTCGTATCTTGCGCCTTACATTGCCCAAATGGAGAAACGAGCAATGGCAGCGATTCAGTGAGCGCATGGCGCCCATAGCGAAGAACGTTTCTGTATTCCGCTTGCAGTGGATAGTCTTTGCCTGGATTACAGTGATGATCGGACTCAACTTCTGGCTTGCCGTGCCTCAACTCAGTACATTTTGGGCAGATCATGACCCGGGTAGCCGCGAAAAGCATATTCAACAACTGCTCGCCATGATTCCGCCGGGCGCTTCTGTTTCTGCCGGGGCGAACCTGAATCCTCACCTGAGTGAGCGCCAACTGCTCGCCGTATTCCCATCTGTTTGTATAGATTCGGCCTGTAATCATACCGTCGAATATGTGATAGTTGATCTTAATAGCCTGACTACGGAAAACCGGGCGCAGGCGGCCAGTGTATTGAATGCCCTCTCGAGACAATTCCGTGTCGTGGCCCGTGCAGAGGGTGTTGTTCTATTGATTCGACGTAGCACATAACGGTCAAATAGTGTTATAATCGTTTAAAAGGCAATTATATGTAACTTACATAATCAAAAAGCCTCGTTGAGGAGAGTACGATGAATAATCTTTTCCCGGATGAAACAATTGGGTCGCAGCCTACAGAACCGTATCCTCCTATGGAAGAGTTACCGCGCAGGCCTCCTCCTTCCCAGCAGCCTGGATCTACTCCTCCGGTCGCTGGGAATCTCACCCAGGCATCAGAAGCTGCGGAGAGTCCAGTGACACGCCAGGAAGAAGCGTTGACAATCAAATTCGCAATTGGAAAATTAAATGATTACCTGCGATGGTTCCTGACGGTACTAGAGGTAACGTTGTTGTTGCGTTTCATCTTGAAGCTGATTGGAGCGGATCCAACTAACTTGTTTGCTGGCTTTCTCTATGACTTGACCCATATCCTGCTCTACCCATTTATAGGAATCGTCAACTCGCCATCGCTTCATCCTCCTAATCAGTCGTTTGAGTTTTCCACACTTATTGGGATGACAGTCTACTTCCTTGTCTTCTATGCGCTGAGGCGTTTCTTACGTATCCTCATCTCAAGCACAGAGGAACCTGTTGAATAGAGCATAGTAAAGGCATATAATAGCAACAAATCGATGCATTTCAATTGACGGCGGGGGGATGCTGTCATTTAGCATGAAAGGTATAGGATGAAGCGTCTCAAGTCAACGTTGCACGGATTGAGCCGGGCAACGATTGCGAGCGCATTCTGGCTCTCTACCAGGCTTCTCTTCCATGTCGAGGTCCACGGACTGGCTCATGATCCCAAAGCGTCTCGAACCTACTATGGCATGAGTCATAAACGTGACCTCGATCCGATTGTGATCGTTCCGGCGCTTCTCTTTCACCGGGGATGGCGAGCACTGGCTGGGGATGTCCATTTTGCCTTGCGTGACGACGCCTTTTCACCGGGTTATCTTGCACGTATTACAATGCGTCCGCGCTGGTTCGCGCGTTTCATGCGCCTGCTCGCAATTGGGCCGGCTTTGCGCTGGCTGGGCGCACAACCAATCCAAGATCTATCTCGTCCAGCTGAGGAGTGGATCCGTGAATTGCTGGATTTAGGGTATAATAAGCGTGTTGGTGATATCCTTGCTCCTGCTTTTATCGAGGAATTGGCCACAGTTACGGGCGCACCGGGGATCGGGACATACAAGCTCTCTCGCCTACTGGACTGGCGTTACCAGGATGTACTCCAGCACCATTATGGTCCTGAGATAATACTTGGGCCTGCCCGGCGGGTTTTAGAACGGCGTATCGTAGGGCGGATAAAAGAGGACCTGGCCGCTCTTGATACGTGGTTGTGGAAGGGAGGCTCGCTGTATGGCTCCCCAGAAGGACAACTCTCACCCGATGGCAAACTCAGCCCGATTAATACTGGTATGCATCGCTTGATGAAGGCTGCCCCACCGGATACAAGTCTTATCCCAATATTTATCATCTATGACTTCATGACCTTACGAAAATTGCGTATCTTTATAGACTTTGCTCCTCCCATTGAACATGCACCAGGGCTTTCGTCAAAGGAACTGGATGCGCAGCTACGCATGGGGTGGGTACAGAACGCCCGTTTTACTTGTACCCAGCTTGCCAGTGGTTTTCTGATACATGCAAGTCGTGCCGGGCTACCCTCTTTTACCCTGGAAGACCTGGTTGATGACCTGTATCACCAGGCAGTAAAACTCTCGGAGGCCGGTCGCCACGTGGATCAGCGACTGCTCAAACCATCTGTAGTGCGCAAACGAGCAGCGGATTTCTTAAAATTTGCTGCTCGTCATGGACTGGTACAACACTCAGGAAATCACACGTGGGTGCCCACAGTCACTGAAACCGTGCTTCAGGTGCGCCTGAAGGAAGTAGGGTACGACCAGGCACCTCTGATGTATGCCTGGAATGAGCTACAGGAGATGCTCACAGACCCCCTGGTGCATACTCAAGTGACCAGTTCGGTTATGAGAGATATCACCTAAAAACTTCCCCCTTTGCTGCAGCGCGACAACCGCTACAAACCTGATTAGAAAGACACCAGCGGATGCATGGGGCCGCGTAAAACAAATTTACATAAACATTCGCGATGTGATATACTCAGGGGTACTCAGGAGGAGCGAATGGACGATCTTAGTGTTTTTACAGGCAATGCGAACCGCTCGCTGGCGGTTTCTATATGTAAACATCTGCGCATCCCGCTGGGCGACGCAGATGTTTTTCAATTCAGCAATGAAAATATTTTTGTGAAAATCAATGATAATGTGCGCGGTCGCGATGTTTTTGTTATTCAGCCGTTCAGTACTCCGGTCAATCGCTCTATCATGGAATTGTTGATCATGATAGATGCCCTCAAGCGTGCCTCTGCTGCCCGTATCACTGCTGTCATCCCCTACTATGCGTATGGTCGCACTGACAAGAAAGATCAGCCGCGTGTACCAATCACCGCCCGCCTGATCGCCGATTGTATTACCGTTGCAGGCACGCATAGAGTATTGACGATGGATATGCATGCAGGTCAGATCCAGGGGTTCTTCAATATACCCGTAGATGAATTGACCGCGCAGATTCTGCAAGCGCGTTACTTTACTGAGAAGAAACAGAACAATTTTACGGTCGTTGCAGCCGATGAGGGCTTTGCCAAGAAAGCTCGCAAACTGGCTGATCGCCTCAATGCGCCCCTTGCTATAGTTGAGAAGCGCAGGCATGGGAACAATAGTGTCGCAGAAGCAATGGGGATTATCGGTTCTGTTGAGGGCACACACGCCTTGATCGTAGATGACGAAATCGATACTGCGGGTTCGCTTACGCAAGCTGTGCGTGTTGTGCACGAACATGGCGCGCGTGATATCTATTGCTGCGCCACGCACGGCATCTTCTCAGGCCCCGCTATTGAACGCCTCAAAAATGTCCCCATCAAAGAAATTGTGATAACAGATTCTATTCCTCTCACGGAGCCGAAGCGCCTGCCCAACATGACGGTGCTCTCGATTGCAGAGTTGTTTGCCGGGGCAATCAGCCGGATTCATGATGGGCGGTCGGTGACGGAACTGTTCTGGTAGAGAGCAGACAGCAGGCTCGAAAGATGCTCACAATCCAAGATACGGTACAGCTTCGTCAATCACCCGCACCGCCTGTTCCGCTACAACAAGATGATCTTGCTGGAGAACAGGCCGCAGCAACTTCACTGTTTCCTGGTACAAGCGAAGAGCGGCAATAGCTTGTGTCAGCACCAGGCTTCCCTTTGTTGGTATTGAATCAACTCCTACAGCCCATCGATGACAGCCGGTCCAGTCAGAGTTCTGCCCGGCAGCAGCTTGAACTTGCAAATAATAGGTACTCTCGCTCTTGACAAACACCCCCCGCTGCACAGCGACAACCTCCGTCAATGCATAGACCAGTTCTGACGTCACGTAGGCAAGAGCTAATTCATCACGTTTCAAGAGCTCGCTCAGCACTTTATGGACCCGTTCTGCAAGCGCCATCATGCGATAGCTAGCATAGCGATTGGCAGCGTTCTGCAAAGGTTCCCAGGTGAATGCCTCGATCTCTTGAACCAGTCTCGTCACTGTTCCATCTTTGTCTAGTAAAATGCGGCGCAAGCCAGAGACAAAGAGAATCGCGCTTTCTGGCTTCAAAAGATCATTTCGAACCCCTGCGACAGTTTTTGTTCCAATACTTACCAGCAGATTGTCGCGATATAAAAAACGCTTCGGTGGTAGGTTCGCCTCATCTTTTACAAAACAGGCGATATCCACATCGCTATAGGGAGTTGCCTCATCGCGAACATAACTGCCACCCAGCGTTATTCCAACGACGTCGTCATTATCGAGTTCAGCAACAAGCGTATTGAGGAAGGTTTCAGTTAAAGGTACAGCTTTAGTAACCACATGTTTTTCGGCTCTGCCATCACCTGATGATGCCCAATGGATCATACCTGCTTCCTTTCCTTCTTAAGATGCGTTATGCCTTATCCGCGACAGGCCAATAGTATATCATAGCCGGAGCCTACTTTTCTGGCTTAAGCACAGTTCAAATGCATGTGACAGTTCCTCAGCACCAGCAAGGTCCAGCCCTACGGGGTGACTGTTCATGCACATTGACGAAATAATCCGGCCATCGGTAGTGCCCGATTATGCACCTTGACACATTCATTCGATCAGCAGTAGGTGCCTCAGCGAAGCGAAGCGGAGCGCGTATCACTACTTCGCGCACACCGCCGATTTATCGGCCCTTGGTGGATGTGATGATGTCCGCATGAAAAAGTTACTCTGCGTAAACTGTCAAGGACTTTTCTTCACATTGAACCTTGCCTTAAGCTTATAAGGGGCAAGAGACCCTGTCGGGAATGGCAGGCATTCCCGGAACATCTCACCTGTTGATGCACAACTAAAACAGCGATACAACGGACACAAACGATACAAGTGATACAAGTGATACAAGTGATACAAACCTCGTTGGAAATTCACCAGGCAGCAAAAAAGTCTCACAGTTTGAGTGGTTATATGTTATAATAACCCACAACTAAAAGCATTGAAAGCAGCAGGCACCCCCCAAGGGGTGCCCCTTTATGGGAAAGAAAGGGTAGAGGGGTTTTATGAAGCCACTTGTCGCCATCGTAGGCCGACCGAATGTCGGTAAATCCACATTTTTTAATCGCATGATCGGCGAACGGGTCGCCATCGTTGAAGATAGGCCCGGTACGACCCGTGATCGCATCTATGGCGATACGGATTGGAATGGGCGCGATTTTACACTTATTGACACGGGTGGCCTTGAATTAGGTACCGATATTCCCGTTGGCCAGGTGGGCCTCAATGGACAACCAGGCGATATTATGAAGCGTGTCCAGGCACAGGCTCAATTGGCTATCGAAGAAGCTGATGTGATCGTTTTCATGGTAGATGCGCGTACAGGCATCACCGCCGCAGATGAAGAAGTGGCTGAAATGCTGCGTCGTACGAATAAACCTGTCATCCTGGCAGCCAATAAAGCCGATAACGCTGCCCGCCGCCTGGATGCCGTCGAGTTTTATACCCTGGGCCTCGGTGAACCTATTACTGTCTCCTCGATCCAGGGCACCGGAACCGGGGATTTACTGGATGTCATCGTGGATGCTCTCCCTCCCGAGGAAGAGAGACCTGAAGAAGAAGAAGAGGACGAGGATGTCGTGCGCGTCGCTATCGTTGGCCGGCCTAACGTTGGGAAATCATCACTGCTCAACGCCATCCTGGGTTTCCAGCGCTCGATTGTCAGCGATGTACCGGGGACGACTCGCGATGCCATAGATATCGAGATGGAGTTTGAGGGCAAAAAGGTCATCCTCATCGATACCGCTGGGATACGGCGACGCGGGCGTGTTGGCCCTGGTGTAGAGAAGTACAGCGTGCTGCGTGCAAGTCGCGCCATTGATCGCTGTGACGTGGCGCTGCTCTTGGTCGACGCGAGCGAGGGATTAGCGGCCCAGGACACGCACATTGCCGGCGAGGTTCAAGACAAATCCAAGGGTGTGGTGGTGGTTGTCAATAAGTGGGATCTTGCCCAGGCACAACGACGCGCCGCGCGTGAGGGGGATATCCCTAAGCCCAACGAAGAAATTGAAAGCGCCGAGCGCTATCGCAAGATTATCGCGGAGGGCCTCAAGTTTATTCCCTATGCTCCGATTGTTTTTGCTTCAGCAAAAACGGGTTACCATGTGCAATCACTGCTTGAAACCGTACTGGGCATTGCCGAGATGCGTTTCCTGCGTATCTCCACTTCTCGTCTCAACGAGGCCGTACAGGATGCGGTGCGCCGCCATAATCCTACCGTTAATCGCGGTAAGGTGCTCAAGATATACTACGCGACGCAGGCGCGGGTGAATCCACCAACCTTCGTCTTTTTTGTGAATGACCCGCAGGCGCTGCACTTCTCCTACGAGCGGTACCTGGAGAATCAACTGCGTGCTGCATTTGATTTCAAGGGGACGGGCATTCGCATGTATTTCAGGGCGCGGCCAAAATCGGAAGCCTAAAGGAGCAAGCATTTATGCCTGCGGCGGTACCGCAGGCATGAGATGGTATTCCATTTTCAGCGCAATGATACGGGTAGCGGCTTCGTCGACCCGCGCCTTGGAGAGGGTACCATCTTGTAAAGCTGTTTTTAACGCGTTGATCGTTGCAACCATCTGGTCGGCACCGGTCGGGCCAAGGATCATATCATTACCAGCATTTAGGGCCATGACCGCGGCCTGGTACATGCTCCACTTTTGGGTGATGCCCTGCATGTAGAGCGCGTCGGTCAGGACAACGCCGTCGTAGCCAAGCTGTTTGCGCAGGATATCGGTCATGAAGATGTGAGACAACTCAGTCGGGTAGACGGGATCAATCGCGGGCATCAGCATATCGGTTGACATAATTATGCCCGGGTTGAGCAGCCTGTCGGGCGACTGGATGAGAGCCTTAAATGGTGCCAGTTCAACAGAATAGATCTGATCTTTTGTGCGATTTACGACGGGCAGGGTTGTGTGAGCATCGGGTACTGCGTCTCCCAGACCAGGAAAATGCTTAATGGTGCCAATCGCCCCGGCTCCCTGCAATGCTTTCAGATAAGCGCCGGCATATGTGATTACATCCTGTGCGGTGTTTCCGAAGGTACGGGTCACCATATCATAGCCGTTTACAAGGTTCACATCGACATCAGGAGCCAGGTTTACGTTGATACCAAGCGATAGCAGATCGTGGGCAGCTTTTGCTCCCTGTTGTGCCGCTACATCAGGATTGCCGGTATTGAAGATATCCGTGGCCGACATGCGATAGCCATAGATATTGGATAGACGATGTACGTATGGTCCACCCTCTTCATCGGTTGAAATGAGTAGAGGGATGGAGGCATTTTGCTGCATCTCTGCGATATCGTGTTTGGTCTGAGCAAAGGTCTTCATCTGGAACTCGTACATGATAACGCCCCCAGCATGGAGCTTGGAAATCATAGTATCGAGATCGGGCGAATAAGAGGTATCGGCGTACTCGACCATGATGAGCTGCCCCAATTCTTCATCCAGAGACATGTGCGAAACGTAAAGGCTGGCCAGTTGCTTGTATTTCATATAACCGGTAAGATGCATGATGGCATTAATCTGAGATGCATTGAGAGGAGCTTTGACGAATGGACCTGTTGCGCCAAAAGCTATGGATGATGACGGGTCTGACCCGGGTATACTGGTAAACAGGTTGGGACTAACAATAGCTCCAATTGCGACAAGGATGGACAGCAGCAAGAGAAATACAATTAAGGGTGTGCGCTTACGGCGACGCTTTGGTGACTGCGCTGGTATTGTTGTGATGACGGCCGGTTGTTGTGAAAGTGTTTGGGGGGAGGGCAAGGGTGTCAAAGGAGACACCCGGCCAGACCCAACTGCTTCCTGGTACTGTTTTGCAGGCATGGGGCGTAATGATGACCATCCAGGACCTCTTTGCTCAGGCAAGGTTGTTTGTGCAGGCGAAGCAAGAATTTGTTGCGATATGGCTTGTGAGGAATTGAGGTCGAAAGCTTGATCAGGTGACTGGTTATACGAGTCAGGTCTTTGTGGCTGCTGATTATCGTTTGTCATACACGCTCCATAATACTGCTCTTTCCATACAAAGTTATAGGCTTTAAAAAATAGCCCATTGGCAACATGTTATGAAAAAATTAAAACAATGCCCGTATGGTATAACGGATAAGCATTTATTCTTTATATTGATCCGTTGCTTCAATAATCTGGGGTGCGACAATGTCCTCCTCCAGGACAATCCCCTCCAGTTATTTTAACGTATCAGCGTCGTGATTCGTTCCTGTTGAATTGGTGATGGTTTCACCAGGTGTTTGCACATCCACGGTAGTCTTCTGTGATCTTGGCCGGGTGCGTCTAGGTTTCGAAACGGATCTTCTAATGGTCGGGCTTTCATCCTCCCTGGTGGATATGAGAGACTGATCGACTTCTATTTCGACTACCTCGCTTCGTGGAGCAGGCATAAGTTCAACTACAGGCTCTGCTTCGATTATCTCATCTTGTGGAGCAGGCATAAGTTCAACTATAGGCTCTGCTTCGATTATCTCATCTTGTAGAGCAGGTGCGGGCATGACTATAGGCTCTGCTTCGATCATCTCATCTTGAGGGGTAGGCATGGAAGCAATTACCGGCTCCGGCTCTGGCGCCTCAAGGACGGTAGGCGGAATGAAATGCTCATCAGGTGGTGTGGGCCATGTTGGCTCTTCTTGATCATGCCGGTGCTCTTGAGGCCAGGTTGCTGTAGTCGTGATGGGGCGGCGTTGACGTGCTGCTGCTCGGACGTTGGGTACCACAGAGGCGGGTAACAAGGCGTAATCGAACACGACTTTGATGGCCTGCGTACGTGGTTTCGCTGTAGCAGTAGAAAGCGCTTCACGGTAATTGTTGAGTGCGAAGCGATGGGTGATCAGCTTTTCGGGATGGACTTGGCGATTTTCGATCATCTCGGCGGCAATAGCGAAGGTAGAACGGCGTCCATAGGTGCCAATTGGCCAGGTTTCCATGCCATGACTAAAAGTACCGGTGAGGTCAATTTCCTGGTACCAGATAGGGGTGGGGTCGATGCGCATGGTGTGCAGGCTGATGCCAACGATTACAACCGTTCCGCCTGCACGCGTCCAGCGTATAGAGTCATGAATCGTCTGCTGACTGCCAACGGTGTCGTAGATTACATCGTAGCCACCGATCAGCATTTTGTTGCCGAACATGCCGGTGTAGAGCTGCGCTCCTGTTGCGCGCGCCACACTTTGGTAGCTGTCCTGTGGATACAGAATGTGTGCAGCGCCCATGCGAGTAGCCTGTTCGATCTGGTATGCGTAGCGGGCCATCACGCTCACTATGGCCTGAGGTACAAGAGCTCGTACAACCTGTAAGGTGAGCAGGCCGATGGTTCCCGCTCCTATGATGAGTACGTTCTCGCCTGGTTGTGGGAGACGGCGCAAGACGGCATGTACGGCGACAGCGGAGGGTTCAAGCAGAACTGCCTGTTCATCACTCATTGCTGGTGGGATGCGGAAGAGCTGTTGCTCGTGCAGCAGCATCTCCTCGCTCCAGCCACCACCAATCGGCTCCGGGCCAGAAAGCGAGCTTCCACGTTCACATAAGTTGTAATTGCCTATGGCACATGAACGACAAAGGGGTTGTGCTCCTGTGGATACGCAATTGGGGCCGCTTTGCAGCACGACGCGATCACCGACGTGAAGGTACTGTACATCGTCGCCCACTTGGATGACCTCGCCCACCACTTCATGACCAGGGTAGGAAAGTTGATGTCTGGGTAAGGCGGCGAGCGCGATACGAAAGTCACCAGCGCTATAGATCAAGCCCAGGTCGCTGCCAGATATGCCGGCCAAACGATTACGGACACGCACCCAGTTTGTCGCGGGCAATGTTTGCCGGGGTAGATTCTGCACTTGCAAGGGAGCGAAGGAGGCGAAATATGCGCCGGGCCATACAACTCCCAATAACCGCGTGGGAATCACTCGTCTTGAGCTAAGCTCTAAGGTAGAAGTCCACATAGCTAAACCCTCCTCGAAACTGTGGTATTATCTTGTATACATGAGTTCTATGAAGAAGTGTATCATATACCACAATAAACGCAGCAAGGAATAGCAATTTCGAGTTATTCAAAAAACCATCTGCCTCAAGCCGATTACCCTTTCAAAACATATCCGACGCCCCGTATTGTCTGAATGAGACGTGGCGTGCTTGGGGTTTCCTCAATTTTCTCTCTTAAATATCTGACATATACTTCAATAATATTGGTTTCGCCGAGAAAATCGTATCCCCAGACGCGGTTAAGAATCGTCTTGCGGTCCAATACCTCTCGTGGGTGGCTCATGAAAAGGTAGAGCAAATTATATTCGGTTGCGGTCAGATCTATCGGGCGTCCTGCGCGTGCCACTTCACGCGTTGCCGGGTTAAGTTGCAAATCACCGAATTGGAGGATCTGACTCTGTGTGGGGTCTATCCCTTCCTGTGCTCTGCTGCGTTGCTGGCGGCGTAAGATGGCACGGATACGGGCCACAAACTCTTCGAAGCTGAACGGCTTAGCCAGGTAGTCGTCGGCGCCTGTCTCCAAACCTGTCACTTTATCTTGTACTTTGCCTTTGGCAGTGAGCATCAAGACAGGAACATCCCGTGTGATGGGGTTGAGGCGGAGTTGTCGTAAAACTTCCAAGCCATCCACTCCGGGTAATATTGAGTCCAGGATGATTAAATCAGGATCGATTCGCTGTGCTGCTGCTAAACCCTCGGGGCCATCAAAAGCCGCTTCTACTTGAAAGCCTTCGTACTTTAGCCCTAACTTGATAAGATCGACAATACTTTCTTCGTCGTCGATCACCAGCACTTTTAACGAGGGTTGGGTCTCCCGACCGGTTGGTGCATAAGCTTCGTTCATGATATGCCACCTCTTTGTTTGCTATGATCCTGTTTCATTATAGATACCCAGTTAGTGAAGTGCAAGAACAAAGAGCCATTTTTCGGAGGAGTCAGATATTTCTCCCACTTAGATGACTTTTGACTGGGTGAGTACTACAATAAGCACCGAGTATACAGAAATAACGAGGAGTACCAAGGTGTTCATCAATAGACGTGTATTAATCATTATCGGAGTCGCGACGGTTGTTTTGGTAGGCGCTATTAGCTTCACACTGGCATTTGCTTTTTCGCATGTGAATGCGAATCAGGGATCAGCGGCTAGCGATACACCAACAGTAGTTCCGCCGGTTACTACGCAAAAAACAGGTAATCGAGCGTGTCCGCTGGGAGTAATTCAATCTTTGGGCAACCAGTCATTCGTCGTGTCTGCGAATCAGGGAAAAAGAACTATAACCGTGAATGTGAACGATCAAACGGCATATGTTGAACGCGGAAGTCAGGCAAGCTTATCGTTTACTAATCTCACGGTCGGCGAAAGGGTAAGAGTGACTGCGCAAGGTCCATGCGGTAGACAGGATGCGACTGTTTTAGCTCAGACCGTGACAGTGTTACCTGCTGTAGGTAGTCCCACTCCGGTTGCTTCGTCGTCTGCCTTTGGATAATGAGCGCAATGCAGCCCATTGACAGCAAAACACCACTGATATATGCTACGATCACGTGGTTGGCTCTCGTACTTACGGAGTAAGATGGAGGAAGTTCCTTTGTAACGAGTGGATTTGGGAGCCTTGTGCCTGAAAGGTGCCCGGCGATGAAATTGACGATGAAAGGCGATTATGGCCTGCGGGCCATGCTTGATCTGGCGGCATACTACGGGCAGGGGCCGATCGAAAGCGCTGATATTGCCAGCAGGCAATACATTCCGGAGCAATTTCTCGACCAGATATTAATGGCCCTACGTAAAGAGGGATTGGTAAAAAGTGTCCGGGGACCAAAAGGCGGGCATATGTTGGCCAAACCACCTGCGCAGATTACTATGGCTCAGGTCATGCAAGCTCTTGATGGGTACGTACCACCGATGGAGTGCCTGCCCAACCCGGACTTTTGCAAGCTTTCGCCTGGCTGTGCGTTGCGCGAAGTCTGGCGGCAGATCGACGAGATGACGCAGCAGATACTTATCTCAACAACAATCGAGGAGCTTGCTCAACGGCACCGTGCTGGCAGTACTGAAACCATGTATTATATCTGAGAAGCCATGACACATTGGGCAAAAGATGTTACAGAACTTGTTGGTCATACACCCCTGGTCGAATTGAAACGGCTTACGTCCGGTACAGCACAGACGCAACAAGCCGCTGTTCTGGCCAAACTCGAGATGTTCAGCCCTGGCGGTAGTATCAAGGACCGCCCTGCCTTGCAGATGATCTGTGAAGCCGAAGCGCAGGGCCTCTTACGGCCAGGTGGCATTATCACCGAACCCACCAGTGGCAATATGGGCATAGCGCTTGCGTGGATTGCTGCCGCGCGGGGTTACTCATGTATCCTGACAATGCCAGATACGATCAACATTGAGCGCCGCCTGCTCCTGCAACGTTTGGGAGCGAAAATCATCCTTACTTCCGGCAATCAGGGCATGCGTGGAGCCATTAACAAAGTCATCGAACTGCGCACTACCCTCCCTAATGCCTGGTTCCCACAACAATTCTATAACCAGGCCAACCCGCGTGCACACCGTGAGGGGACAGCCGTTGAAATTTGGGAAGATACCGCCGGCGCTGTAGACATCGTTGTGATTGGTGTAGGTACGGGTGGGACACTGTCTGGAGTCGCTGAAGGACTGCGTGCACGCAAACCAGGCGTCGAAGTCGTTGCTGTCGAGCCTGCCTCCTGCGCTGTTTTATCCGGTGGGCGTCCTGGGCCGCACCGCATCGAAGGGCTGGGTGCAGGCTTTCAACCGGATACATTGCGCGTTGACCTCATCGACCGCGTTATACCTGTTACTGACCAGGATGCTGTCTCTACTGCTATCCGTCTCATGCAAGAGGAAGGGCTTTCCGTTGGCATCAGCAGCGGGGCGGTGGCCTGGGCTGCCTTGCAAGAGTCACGTAAGATCGAAAATCGCGGAAAAGTCATCGTTACAATTTTCCCCAGTGCAGCCGAGCGATATTTACAAACGCTTCTTTTCGAGGACTTGCGCAACGAACAGCGGTAGCGGCCTGATGTATAGGTATGTAACTGTTCATAAGGGTCATACGTCTAAAGAGTTGGGAAAATCAGAGGTCGAAAAAAGCGGAGGCTGCTCACTCACAGATTCAGGAGGCAGGGAGCCTGTCCCCCACTAAGAGCTAGGATTTCCGGTTAGAGGATATATGACACAGACACCGGCGAATGACTATGTTTTCTTTCTTAGTCGTTCATCGTATAGGCATACTCGCCTGCTAGCGTGGCTACTTATCACCGCGTCTTTGGTAACTGCCCTTGCCAGTGCAATACTTGCTGCCAGGCTGTGGCCTATGTACTCGCACACCTTTACACCGTATCTTAAGTGGCAGGATGCTCTTTTTGCTTCCCTCTTGTATATTGCCCTCATCTTGCTTGGCGGGAGCTTGATAGTTGTGCGTTTTCTGTACGCGTTACGTGCCGGATATCATCAAGGTATGTTCGTCCTGGAGGGTGGATCTACCTTAACCGTGCGTGATCTCTCGCCTAAAAATCTGTCAAGTATCTACTGGGCTGTAGGTACAGCCCTTTCATGTTTTATAGCTGCTCTGGTCGGACTCGTACCAGAGATACTACTAGGTTGGACGTTGCACCTACCCCATCCTGTACTCGTTGTACTGTGCACAACAGCCGCGATTGCTTTAAGCCTGGCAGGGCTGGCTGTGACCTTAGTTGCTGCTTCATTCATTGTGATTGGTTGGATTGGCGGCATCTCTTTCTGCCGTAAAATGGGGGCGCCACAGACCTACCGGCTCAGCGGCGAGACAACGCTGAGAATAGATGGCTTTGTGCTGACCATCATTCACCCTGAACAACAAGAGTCTTTGTTTGATCTTAATTTGTTGGATGCGGAGGATCGACGCCGTCTCCTTTTCCTGCTGCGCGAGCGCTGGCTCGATGCGGAGCGTCCCTGGAATCCTCGTTTGGGCGAGGAGATCGAGGCGGCGCTAGAGGAAGCGGACCACTTTACAATGCTGGTATACTAGAAATAACTTCCGGGATCATTTTTATACAAAATTTGAAAAAAACAAAAAAACTATTGACAAGCCCTTGGGGATGTAGTATACTACATCCTGTCGGAGTGTCTTTGTCACCGGCATGTGAAAATACACAATTTTGACAGATTGAAAGACAGATATAAACGACAGACCTTTTATTCCCCCATACCCATGTAAGCGTACTACATGTGCCGAGGATGCCACATCATAAACCTGCAAGAAGCCTAGATGCCCCTGTTTAAGTGGCTACAAGGAGCTATGGCGATTGTAGAAGGCTATCAGAAGATTTGGTAGAGCGACATTAGTACCACAATGTGGGAAAGATGCAGCATGTTTTGTTATTATTATATGACGTGTGTTCCTTATGACTGTGTGGGGATGTTGTATGTGGATGACTCGAAAACAACTAGTATGTGTAGGGACGAAGGAGTAACCGCTTGCGAAGGCAATCAGCGGTTACTTTTCTTGTCAGAAAACGTTTCCGAAGCGAGAATAATCGGGTAAATTATCTTTTTCTTCTTCCGTTTACATTTTACATTACATTAAGGAGGGGGCAAGGGTGACTGCAACAGCTACCCTTGTTACCGCATGAGCGAGTGCCCCAAGGCACGCGCCTCTACAGTTTCCTCCTGGGTACCCTGGTGGGAGGGCGACCGCAAGGGGTAGCCCCAACAGTGAGAGGAGAACATTACCTATGGCAGTAAGCAACAGGGCCATCGCAGTTCCTGAGCGTGTATCTTTTGCGCGTATTCCGGATATACGGCCAATGCCAGGCCTCATTCAAATTCAGCTTGATTCTTTTGAATGGTTTAGGAAAGAAGGTCTGCGCGAACTTTTTGACGAAATCTCTCCTATTGAAGATTTTACCGGGAAAAACCTGAAACTTGAATTTCTCGTACCGCCAGAGCCTTTCGGTAAGCCAAAGTACACGGAGGACGAGTGCCGCGATCGCGATACTACGTACGCAGCACCCTTAACCGTCAAGGCCCGACTGACTAATAAAGAAACCGGCGAAATCATCGAGAAGGATATCTTCATGGGTGATTTCCCGCTGATGACTAAGGAAGGTACATTCATTATTAACGGCGCGGAGCGCGTCGTGGTCAGCCAGCTTGTACGTTCACCTGGCGTCTACTATACCGCCGACGAAGATGCTACGACTGGCCGCAAGCTCTATGCTGCCAAGCTCATTCCCGCACGCGGTGCCTGGTTAGAATTTGAGACGAGCAACAAGAACCTGCTCACAGTGAAAATCGACCGTAAGCGCAAGCTGCCGGTCACTACCCTGCTGCGTGCTATTGCGAACCTGGCGAAAGAACAGTGGTACGGCGAAAGTCTCGACCTCTCAACCGACCAGGGCATCCTCGACGCTTTCCGGGATGCCGATAACGATGTCAATATTCGTTACGTCCAGGCGACGTTGGATCGCGATCCTGTCAAACGAGAGGATGAGGCACTGCTCGAACTCTATAAGAAGATGCGCCCGGGCGATCCAGCTACGATCGATAATGCCCGTTCGCTTGTAAAGAACATGTTCTTCAACGCGCGGCGTTATGACCTGGGTAGTGTGGGACGCTACAAGCTCAATAGGAAGCTGGACCTCTCGATACCCCAGAGCCAGCGTACCCTGACACAGGATGACCTGGTCAACATCGTGCGCCGCCTGGTTCAATTGAATAACGGCCATGGACGCAAAGACGATATCGACCACCTCGGCAATCGCCGCATACGCTCTGTGGGTGAACTCATCCAGACCCAATTTCGTGTTGGTTTGCTGCGTATGGAGCGTGTTGTCAAGGAGCGTATGAGTATCCAGGAGCCAGGGCAAGCCACTCCCAACGCGCTCATCAACATACGCCCGGTGGTGGCAGCCATGAAAGAATTCTTTGGTGGCAGCCAGCTTTCGCAATTCATGGATCAAACCAATGCTCTTGCCGAGATCGGACATAAGCGACGCCTGTCGGCGCTTGGCCCTGGAGGCCTCTCGCGAGAACGAGCAGGCTTTGAAGTCCGTGATGTGCATCGCTCGCATTATGGCCGCATCTGCCCGATAGAAACACCTGAAGGTCCGAATATTGGCCTTATCGGTAACTTGGCGACGTATGGACAGATCAACCCTTATGGCTTTATCGAAACGCCATACCGCAAGGTCTACAAACGCGTCCGGGCCAGTGACCCGGGCTTGATAGGCCGCGAATTCCGGGGCATTGTCGGGCGGGAAAATGAAGATGTGAAGTCTGCCGGTGGCGAGGTACTTGTCAAGGCGCGAACGCGAGTGCGCGTTGACGAAGCGTTGTTTGCGCAGTTGTCGCAGGTATTAGGTGACACTGAAGTGAGGATCAAACCCTTTGTCACCAACGAGGTAGACTATCGCACCGCCGACGATGAAGAAAGCTTCTGGATTGCACAGGCGAACGCGAAGCTGGATGACAAAGGCGAATTCCTGGAGGACCGCGCCCTCGCTCGTTATCAGGGCGAGTTTGTCATGGAAAGCGCCGATTTGATGGACTACATGGATGTATCGCCACGCCAGACCGTTAGCGTAGCGACCGCGCTTATCCCATTCCTGGAGCATGACGACGTGAACCGGGCATTGATGGGCGCGAACATGCAGCGCCAGGCTGTCCCGCTCCTGCGCCCGCAGGCGCCAATTTGTGGTACAGGTATCGAGCGTCAAGTAGCCATCGACTCTGGCCAGGTAGTAGTAAGCCTGGTCAATGGCGAGGTCGTGGGTGCAACTTCCCGCCAGATCCAGGTTGTAGACGAGCAGGGCGAGGTGCATACCTTCCGCCTGCGCAAGTTCGTGCGCTCCAATGCCGGGACCTGCATCAACCAGCGGCCAATCGTGCGCAAGGGCGATTACGTGACTGCTGGAGAGGTTATCGCTGATGGCTCATCTACAGACGATGGAGAACTTGCGCTTGGACAGAATATACTCGTCGCCTTTATGAGCTGGGAGGGTGGCAACTTCGAAGATGCCATTCTTATCAGTGAGCGCATAGTGCGTGAAGACCTCTTCACCTCTATCCATATTGAAAAGTACGAGATCGACGCACGCGACACCAAGCTTGGACCAGAAGAAATCACGCGCGACATTCCAAATGTCGGTGAGGAGGGACTGCGTAACCTCGACGAGCGTGGCATCATCTATGTTGGCGCCGAGGTTGGGCCGCAAGACATTCTCGTCGGCAAGATAACTCCCAAGGGCGAGACCGAGCTGACTGCTGAGGAAAAGCTGCTGCGAGCCATTTTCGGTGAAAAGGCCCGCGAGGTCAAGGATACCTCCCTGCGCGTGCCTCATGGTGAGCGTGGCAAAGTTGTTGAAGTGAAGGTTTTCTCGCGCGACCAGGGGGATGAACTGCCGCCAGGCGTCAACCAGCTGGTGCGTGTCAGTATCGCCCAGAAGCGCAAAATCGGCGCAGGTGACAAGATGGCCGGGCGCCACGGGAACAAAGGCGTCATCTCGCGGGTGCTGCCGATCGAAGATATGCCGTTCCTACCAGATGGGACACCGGTGGATATCATCCTGAACCCGTTGGGTGTACCGCACCGCATGAATATTGGGCAGATTATGGAGACACACCTGGGCTGGGCAGCCGAGGCGCTGGGCATCAAGATTGCCACGCCGGTGTTTGACGGAGCTTCTGAAGAAGATATCGAGGAGTTCCTGCGACGTGCTGGTCTGCCGGAAACGGGCAAGATTCAGCTTTTCGACGGTCGAACGGGTGAGCCATTCGACCAGCCGATCACCGTTGGCTATACCTACATGTTGAAGCTCGCGCACCTGGTCGAAGACAAAGTCCATGCTCGTTCAACGGGCCCATATAGCCTGATAACGCAGCAGCCGCTAGGTGGTAAAGCACAGTTTGGTGGGCAGCGTTTCGGCGAGATGGAGGTATGGGCGCTCGAGGCCTATGGCGCGGCGAACATCCTGCAGGAAATCCTGACCGTCAAATCTGACGATGTTGTAGGGCGTGTCAAGACCTACGAAGCCATCGTCAAGGGTGAAAATATCATGGAGCCGGGAGTGCCGGAATCCTTTAAAGTCTTAGTCAAAGAATTGCAAAGCCTTGGCATTAATGTAGAGGTGCTCAACGAAGATGAGCAGAAGATTCAATTCGTCGAGGACACCTCAAATGATGTAATGCCGGAGCTGGGTATTAACTTATCCGGTTTCGAAGGAGACCAGTAATTCAGGGTTGGACCACAGCCTGCTACTGCAGGCTGTGGCCATCCGATCAATTGCATCCAACATGGGAAGAGGCGTAAGTGATTACGCCCGACGAGGTGGCTGGGCACGCCGTTTGTACCCCAACACCAGGAGGCATCATGCTCGAAGTAAATGATTTTAACGCTATTCGTATCAGCCTTGCCAGCCCGGAGCAAATTCGTGGCTGGAGCTATGGCGAGGTAACGAAACCGGAAACCATCAACTACCGGACGCTAAAGCCGGAGAAGGATGGCCTTTTCTGCGAACGCATCTTTGGTCCGACCAAGGACTGGGAATGCTACTGTGGCAAATATAAGCGTGTGCGCTTCAAAGGAATTGTATGCGATAAGTGCGGCGTAGAAGTGGCACGCTCAAAAGTGCGCCGCGAGCGCATGGGACATATCGAACTCGCTTCCCCGGTGAGTCATATCTGGTACTTTAAGGGAACACCGAGCCGCATTGGTCTTTTGCTGGATCTCTCGCCGCGTAACCTGGAGCGTATCCTGTACTTTGCGCTCTATGTCGTCACGCATATCGACGAGCAAGCGCGCCAGCAGGAATTGATGCGCATAGATGAAGAAGTGGTGAAGCTCGATCAAAACCTGGATGAAAAGGTCGTCGAACGCATCAATAGCCTGAAAGAGAAGCGCGAAAGTGACATACAAAATGCGCTCAGCCGCAATACAGCAGATCAGCAAGAGATTGAGGCGCGGCGCGAACAGGAACTGGAGGCGGCGAAGCGGGCCGAAAGCGAAACCCTCGCCCAGTTACGCGAAGCGATAGGCCAGGAAGCCGTAGAAGGTATTGTCTTTGCTCCAACAGACCGGATGATCGTCAAAGAAGGCGACGTGGTCGCGCCGAAGGACATTGAAACGTTAGAGCGGGTCGCGGAGGTCTGCCGTAACGATATCGCCGAAAAAGCACGCCACGAGATCAATGCTTTGCAGGCGGAAAGGGACCATATCGAGGATCGCCTGAGGGTAGACTATCAGGGGCAGATTGACTCGGTACAGACCCAGTTAGAGTCGCAGCGAGTCGATAGGCGGCAGCGCCTGGAGCAACTGCGGCGTGACCTGGAAGGGCTCAAGAAAATGGACCTTATCCAGGAGAACCGCTATCGTGAGCTACGCGAGGCCTTTGGTTCAAACGTCTTCCGGGCAGGTATGGGTGCGGAAGCAGTGCGCGAGTTGATCGCGGCGCTGGACATGGATAAGCTGGCTACCGACCTGCGGAACGAGATCAGTTCCGCCGTTGGCCAGCGACGCAAGAAGGCGACGAAGCGCTTGAAGGTTGTAGAGGCTTTCCGCAAGTCAAACACCTCACCGGAATGGATGATCCTGACGGTTCTGCCAGTTTTACCGCCGGATCTGCGACCAATGGTGCAGCTTGATGGCGGACGCTTCGCGACATCTGATTTGAATGATCTCTACCGGCGTGTGATTAACCGCAACAATCGGCTCAAACGCCTGCTGGAGTTGGGGGCGCCGGAGATCATTATTCGTAACGAAAAGCGCATGTTGCAGGAGGCGTGTGATGCCTTGATTGACAACGGGCGGCGTGGTCGCGCCGTGGCCGGTTCTGGCAATCACAAGCTGAAGAGCCTGTCCGATATGCTTAAGGGTAAGCAGGGTCGTTTCCGTCAGAACTTGCTTGGTAAGCGTGTTGACTACTCTGGCCGTTCGGTGATTGTAGTAGGCCCGGACCTCAAGCTGCACCAGTGTGGCTTGCCCAAGAAGATGGCCCTGGAGCTCTTCAAGCCATTTGTGATGCGTAAGCTGGTGGAGCAGAACTTCGCGCATAATATTAAGAGCGCGAAACGCTTTGTGGAGCGTGTCAAGCCAGAGGTGTGGGATGTGCTGGAAGAGGTGATTAAAGATCATCCCGTGCTCTTGAACCGTGCGCCGACCCTGCACCGGCTGGGTATCCAGGCCTTTGAGGCTGTGCTGGTCGAAGGCAGCGCCATTCAACTACACCCACTGGTCTGTTCCGCCTTTAATGCCGACTTCGATGGCGATCAGATGGCGGTACATGTGCCGCTCTCTGATAAGGCACAGGACGAGGCGCGGCGCTTTATGCTCTCAACGCGCAACCTGCTCTCTCCGGCAACGGGTGAGCCGTCGATTGGCGCAAGCCAGGATATGGTGCTGGGATGCTTCTACCTGACGCAGGATCGCCCCGGTCTGAAGGGGGAAGGACGTGTCTTTACCGATACGACCGAAGCCTTGTTAGCCTACCAGCATGAAGTAATTGACCTGCAAGCATTGATCAGAGTTCGCCTCGGCGATGCGGATATCTATAATCTGCCACCGCCTGAAAAAGCCACTATACATGCGAACGGGAAATTGGTGGAGACGACCGTGGGGCGTATCATCTTGAATGATGCCTTGCCGGAACGCTTGCGGTTCAAGAACTACCCGATGAAAAAAGAGAACCTCAAGCAGATTATCGCCGAGTGCTTCAAAGAGTATGGGCGTGCTAAGACTGCTGAGTTGGCCGATGAAATTAAACGCCTCGGTTTCGCATATGCCACGAAAGCTGGCGTAACTATTGCCATTAGTGATGTCAAGGTTCCGGCAGGGAAGCTAGAAGAACTGGCGAAGGCGGATGTCAAGATCGCCGAACTCGAAGAGCAGTACCGTGAGGGTCTGATCACCGAGAACGAGCGATACCAACAAACCGTTGATGCCTGGAATGAAGCCACTGAAAACGTCACGAAGATGGTAGAGACGACTCTTGATCCCTATGGATCGATTTACACCATCGCGAAATCGGGTGCAACCAAGGCAAAGTTCCAGCAGATTCGCCAGTTGTCGGGAATGCGCGGCTTGATGGCAAGCCCATCAGGTAAAATTATCGATATCCCGATCCGGGGTAACTTCCGCGAAGGCCTGAGTGTACTGGAATACTTTATCAGTAGTCACGGCGCACGTAAGGGCCTGGCCGATACTGCCCTGCGAACTGCCGAGTCCGGCTACCTGACCCGCCGTTTGATCGACGTCTCGCAGGATGTGATCATCACCGAGGAGGAGTGCGGTACCACGGAAGGGATGCTGATTACCGAAGAAGACAGCAAAGATATGATGCTGCCTGATATTCGCGATCGCCTGAAGGGCCGGGTTCTGCTGGATCCCATTCCTGGCTTTGAATGGATAGAGGTCGGTGAGGAATTGACCGACGAAATGGTCGATCAGATCGTCAACGCCGGCGCCAGGGCCGTGCGCGTGCGTTCAGTGCTCGGATGCCTTGCGCACCGGGGAGTCTGTCGTAAGTGCTATGGGCGTGATCTCGCGGCAAATGCCCTTGTCAATCTTGGTGCGGCAGTAGGCATTATTGCCGCGCAGTCGATTGGTGAACCTGGCACGCAGTTAACGATGCGTACCTTCCACACCGGTGGTATCGCGGGAGCACAGGGAGACATCACGCAAGGCTTGCCGCGCGTCGAGGAATTGTTCGAGGCGCGTGTGCCGAAAGACAAAGCCGAGATAAGTGAAATTGACGGCGTTGTAGAAATCTTAAAAGACGAGAATACGGGCGCTCGTACGGTACGCGTCATCTCTACCAACGTCTTCTTCGACGAGTATCAACTTCCCAAGGGTAGCCAGGTACTCGTCAACGATCAGAATAAAGTGCAGAAGGACCAGGTGATTGCACTGATGCCTGCCGAGGATGGTAACGAGCCTATACCTGTGCTGGCTCGTACCGAAGGTGAAGCGTTGATCAATGCGGATGGCTTACTTTCCATCCGCTTCGAGGAGCGTGAGGAGCGCTCGTATCCAATTGCGGCCGCACGCAATATCGCGGTGACTCAGGGCCAGAAGATACAGGCCGGAACGGCGATTACTACCGGGCAACGCGACCCACAAGATGTGCTGCGTATCCAGGGACGCGAGGCTGTGCAAATGTACCTGGTGAAGGAAGTCCAGAAAGTCTATCGTAATACAGGTGTCTATATCAATGACAAGCACATCGAAGTAATCATTCGCCAGATGCTCCGTCGCGTTAAAGTGGATGAGCCCGGCGATACCGAGATGTTGCCGAATGACCTCGTAGATCGTTTTGTGTATGCGGGTACCAACGCCCGCGTGTTAGCAGAGGGCGGCGAACCTGCGACTGCACAAACGGTCCTTCTGGGTGTCACCAAGGCTTCGCTCAATACTGATAGCTTCCTGGCTGCTGCCTCCTTCCAGGAGACGACCCGGGTGCTAACAGAGGCTGCGATTGAGGCTCAGACCGACCACCTGATAGGTCTGAAGGAAAATGTGATTATAGGTAAGCTCATTCCGGCCGGCTCTGGCTTCGTGAAGCGACACCGCGAGCTGCTCGCGCGCCAGCAGCAAGCCGCAGCCCGGCTCGCGACACCGCCCACGGTTGCGAGCGTTGGAGTCGGTGCAGGTGCAAGCACTCTCGGCGGAGTAGTACTTGACAGCCTGGATAATGAGTGATAGTATAGGACTCCGCGTGTAAGTGAACTTAAAGGGCGCAGTCCACTGCGCCCTTTAGAAGATAGGGAGAATCTTTCATTGCCGACGATCAATCAATTGATCCGCAAGGGCCGCTCACGGAAGAAAGAGAAGGTTAAGGCCCCAGCGTTGCGCTATTCATACAATGCGCTGAAAAACCGGACTTCGTCATTGCGTGGCTCGCCGCAAAAGCGTGGCGTATGCACGCAGGTACGTACTATGACGCCCAAAAAGCCGAACTCGGCAATGCGTAAGATTGCCCGCGTCCGGCTCAGTAACCGGATGGAAGTAACTGCTTACATCCCGGGTGAGGGGCATAATCTACAAGAGCACTCCGTCGTGCTCATTCGTGGTGGGCGCGTAAAGGATTTACCGAGCGTGCGCTATCACATTGTCCGTGGTACATTGGATAGCGACGGAGTTGTAAAACGCCGTCGAGGTCGCTCCAAGTACGGAGCAAAGCGGCCTAAGCCAGGGCAAGCAACCGCCACTAGAGGGCGGTAAGAAGTAGCGAGGGTGCGATATACTGCACTCTGTAGTCTACCCGATACCACCTGAACGCCTCAGGTAGGTCGGTAAATCACACGTCATCGCGAAAACTAATAAGGAAGCGTGTTCTTCTGCGATTGCGATGATAGTCGAGTGTTCTCCACACAATGGATAGGCACTCGCGTGTAGGCGTCTGTTGAGATTGTATAAGCAGCCTGCGCGGCTACCTCTACAATCGAATCGGCGCCTTTTCTGGTGTTTACAGGAGGAGGCACACCTTGCCAAGACGTAAAAAAGTGGTGCGGCGGCCAGATATACCGGATGCGAAGTATAAGAGCCGGAATGTGGCCCGCTTTATCGGTAAGTTAATGATGAGTGGAAAGCGTAGCCTGGCCGAGCGTATCATTTACGATGCATTTGACCTTATTGAGAACAGACAGAAACGCGCCCCGCTTGATGTGTTTGAGCAGGCGGTGAAGAATGCCACGCCTACGCTGGAAGTGAAACCCCGCCGTGTCGGTGGTTCGACTTACCAGGTGCCTATTGATGTACGCAGGGAGCGTGGGAATGCGCTGGCGATGCGCTGGTTGATTAATTCTTCCCGGGCACGCACAGGCAAATCAATGTCGGAGAAACTTGCCAGCGAACTGATGGATGCTGCTGCTGGGCAAGGAGCTACAATCAAGAAACGTGAGGAGACCCATAAGATGGCGGAGTCTAACAAGGCTTTCGCTCATTATCGCTGGTAACAATACATATGCTTAGAGAATTTCCACTGGAGAAGACACGAAATATTGGTATCATTGCTCATATAGATGCTGGTAAAACAACCACGACTGAGCGGATTCTCTTCTACACCAAGAAGATTCATCGCATGGGTGAGGTGCACGAGGGAGCTGCGACCATGGACTGGATGCCTCAAGAGCAGGAGCGCGGCATTACGATTACGTCAGCCGCTACGACCTGTTTTTGGCTCGACCATCGCATCAACATCATCGATACGCCTGGCCATGTAGACTTTACGGCTGAGGTTGAGCGATCGTTGCGTGTTTTGGATGGCGGCGTCGTCGTCTTTGATGCGGTTGCGGGTGTTGAACCACAATCTGAGACTGTATGGCGTCAGGCGAATAAGTATAGTGTCCCTCGTATCTGCTTTGTTAATAAAATGGATCGTATTGGCGCCGATTTCTGGCGTACAGTGGAGATGATTCGCGAGCGCCTGGATGCCTCACCTGTCCCAATCCAGATCCCCGTTGGGCAGGAAAGCAGTTTTAAGGGATTCGTAGATCTGATCGAACAGCAAGCAGTTATCTTTACTGATGATCTCGGCACAAAGTCTGATCATACACAGGTGCCTGCAGACATGGAGGCTGAGTTCAGACAACAGCGTGAGTTGCTGATTGAGCGCGTGGCCGAGACAGACGAGGAGTTAACCTTCAAATACCTTGAGGGTGAGGAGATTACCAAAGAGGAACTCGTCGCAGCGCTCCGTCGAGCAACAATTGCCGGCACCCTGGTGCCGGTGCTTTGTGGCTCAGCACTGAGAAATAAGGGCGTGCAGGCAATGTTGGATGCGGTGATTGCCTATCTACCTTCTCCGCTCGAAATTCCGGCTCCAACCGGCATTGATCCTGTCACGCATGAGGCAGTTACTCGCGCAGTAGACGACTCTGCACCCTTTAGTGCGCTGGCCTTCAAGATCGTTTCTGATCCTTTTGTAGGGCGCCTGTCCTACCTGCGCGTCTATTCAGGTACGCTGGTGAAAGGTGCGGCTGTTGAGAATAGCACCAAGGACAAGACAGAACGTATCGGGCGCCTGCTGCGCATGCACGCCAACCATCGCGAGGATATCGATGAGATCCGGTCGGGTGACATCTGTGCTGCCGTAGGCCTGCGTAACACCTTCACGGGTGATACGTTGAGCGATGCTCAGCATCCCATCATCCTGGAGTCTATCACCTTCCCCCAGCCGGTGATTTCGATTGCCATCGAGCCAAGAACACGTGCTGACCAGGATAAGATGGCGATTGCCCTGAATAAACTGGCGGAAGAGGATCCAACTTTCCAGATACATACCGATGTAGAAAGCGGCCAGACCATCATTAGCGGCATGGGCGAATTGCACCTGGAAGTGATTGTTGATCGCCTCTTCCGTGAGTTTAAGGTCGAGGCAAATGTGGGTCGCCCACAAGTTGCCTACCGTGAGACGATTACACGTGAAGCCCAGGCCCAGGGCAAGCATGTCCGGCAGACTGGCGGGCATGGGCAGTATGGTGATGTGTGGATCAGGGTGGCTCCTAACGAGCGCGGTAAAGGCTTTGAGTTTATCAATGCCATTGTGGGTGGCGTGGTGCCTAAAGAGTATATTAAACCCGTAGAGAATGGCATTCGTGAGGCATTGGAGAATGGTATCATTGCCGGCTATGCAATGATCGATGTGAAAGCCACCTTCTATGATGGATCATATCACGAAGTTGATTCAAACGAAATGGCCTTTAAGACCGCTGGTTCGATAGCGATCAAAGAGGCGGCACGTAAAGCAGCTCCGATTCTCCTTGAACCTGTAATGTTGGTAGAGGTGACTACCTCTGAAGAATTCTATGGCGATGTGATCGGTGATCTAAACCGGCGCCGTGGAACGATCCTAGGTATGGACAATCGTGGGTCGATGGTGGTGGTACGGGCCTATGTTCCCCTCGCCGAAATGTTCGGCTATGTGAACGACCTCCGTTCGATGACCAGCGGTCGCGCCAACTATTCAATGGAGTTTGCACACTACGATCCTGTGCCGAAAAATATCGCTGATACTATTATTGCCAAGGCAACCCGCTAAGGACGCCTTGATAAAGCGATGTGATGGCGCATTGCAGTGCGCTCCCGCATCGCAGCAAGTTAAAGCCTCGGAGCCAAAATCAGGGGAGAGGCCTACCGGGTAAACTGCATTACTATCTGTTTTATAGATTGCATCCGGCACTGCGCCGGATGCAAGATGGAAACATAATAAGTGCTATCGCAAAGGTGCAGCCCCTGACGCACATATGTTTGCACTGAGCACTGATGGAGGATGAGGAAAACTCATGGCAAAGAAGAAGTTTGAGCGAACGAAACCGCATGTGAACGTGGGGACGATCGGGCACATCGACCACGGCAAGACGACCTTGACGGCAGCCATCACCAAAGTGCTGGCCAAAGCCAACGCCGCCAACAAGTACGTGGCCTTCGACCAGATCGACAAAGCGCCCGAGGAGCGCGAGCGTGGCATCACGATCGCGATCGCGCACGTGGAGTACGAGACCGAGAAGCGGCACTACGCGCACGTGGACTGCCCGGGGCATGCCGACTACATCAAGAACATGATCACCGGGGC